>Ga0126342_10000398_pt1 | contig 45506 bp, 43 predicted proteins | sample Cyp1metagenome_FD_92528 | JGI IMG/M metagenome (GOLD analysis project Ga0126342, IMG submission 92528) | Coral microbial communities from Lord Howe Island, Old Settlement Bay, Australia - Cyphastrea 1 metagenome | ecosystem: Host-associated > Invertebrates > Cnidaria > Coral ...
GGAACTAAGGAGCCATGGGCATCCATATTCTCTACAAAATAGGAAGCCAGTTGGAGCTACGAATTCAGTTTCCCAGCCACATGATAGTTGGTCACTATTTATTCGAAATAGCAATGGTTCCAAGCAAAAAACATGGATGTAACCGCAATCAGGGCGATAGAACAGATGGAAATCTAAGCCTACCAACCGGAGGATTTGTTTAGCAAGAAGGGAGTCAATAAACTATGGTTTGACCAGCAGACATGTTGGATTTTTCTTACACAACGTCAAAAGCTCGAAAGCAACGAGGCGGATTTTAAGCAACAACCAGACATCGGGACCTGGCATACATATGCATACACATACATACACATACACATACACAAACACAAACACATACACATACATTACATTACATTACACTACATTATCTTATTACTTTACATTACATTGCATTACATTACATTACATTACATTACATACACGTCTATATACATATTGTGACCTTGTAAGCCAGATCCTGATTGATCAACTGCTACACCCTTCATGACCCGCGTAAAACAGGGATGGCAATGCTTGCGGGTTGGAAGTTGGAAAACATAATTCTTGGTGCATCGCGGATACAGTATCATGGGAAAATCATGGTCTCAAGTAGGGTGCCAAGTTTTTCCCGGCTTTTCCCCGGAGAAAACCAAGAAAAGCTGACAAAAGCCAGCAAAAACTCGAACATATCCAGGACAAGCTAAAGGCAACGAATCCTGATAGTCCTTTTGGCGGCTTTCCGGCTTTTCTTTGAACTAGAAAACACATCTAGATGACCAAATTTCGAGGCGCTGGGTTTCTCCATTGTTCAATGATTTTCAGCTAAATTTGGCTTCAAATTTTCACCTAGCTCAGGTGAAGCAACCCCCAAAGGAGACCCCGTTGGGATTGAAAGAGAACATGTCATCTTTCCTACACCCACTTCAGTTGGAGGAGATTTCAAGAGTTATTTTCCTATATCTACTGTCTGTATATTTCCATCGATCCAAAAACCATCCATTAATAAATCCTTCACTTACAATCCACTAATTTGTATCTGTATCCATCTATCTCAATCTATTCATTCTATCCTTGTGAGTACCTCCCCTTCCTTCTATTTGCACATCTTGCCTACCAATTCGCCTGTCTACCCTGTCTACACATCCACAACGTGTACATACTGATATACATGCTTAAATATGTTATCAATATCAATATCCATCAATAGCCATAATAGTGTCAACCTAGATGAATGGAATCTGGGAAAATTAGCGAAGTCACCCCAAACAGCAATTTCTGTGCTACTGAACGGATCCTCAATGAAACAGCCTGGAAAATGTCTATTAATTAATCCAATTTGTTGACATGTGCGCAAACCTGAAATAACCTTCCATTCCTGCACACTTTTTGATGACATATATCTCCATATAAACATCCAGAAATCTGCTCCCTCCGTGCGGTTACCGATGCGCCCAGCCACAGAGTCGAATCCCTGCGAGGCCGGACGTGGCCCATTGCATTCCCAGACCGAAGCCAATCGCTAATGCTGCTTCGAAGACCAACAGGCTTTGCCGCACATACCTATGCCCGTAGGGCCGTAGGCAAGAACAAAGGTGACAAAGGCCAGGGAAGTTTCAAGAGATCAAGGAACACATCATGAAGTTATATATATATTGCATCCAAACAAAACTAGTTTTATCATGCTTAATAGAAATGCCAATCTTTTGATTGTTACAAAATATAATCTAGCACCGGATACAACCAGCCCTTGTCTATGTCATAGCCCCATTGTCAACAAGCCCGCCTTTCTATGTCATAGCCCCATTGTTGCATGATTTGGTGAGGCAGCTCCGATTGATTGATCTAAGCACATATAAAATTAGGTTTGTCTGGAAATAGGGTATCTCCAATTTATCATCAGTTTCCCTATCAAGTTTTCATTTTGGGGGTATAGTACATAGTATACTGCATTTTCAAACATACTCATGGATACATTTACATACATAATATATATATATATATTATCATATATGTTATATATGATAGTGTATCACATCGTGAATCACGTCTTGATCCTTGCAAAATATGGTCGCATTCCCAAACGATGCTGGCAACACCTTCGCGTTTTTTGATGGATGAGTTTTGGTTTCTTGTTGCATAGTCTTGAGCAGAAGGAGAAGAACACCTCCCAGGTTCCGAGAAAACAAGTTATTCATCAATCGTCTACAATCTATTGAAGTTGCTGGTCAGGTCAGAATTGCCGCTCGTCATTTTGATCCCAATTCGGCTGGGTCAAACCACCATGTTGCTTGGGAAACTGCCCCCTTCCGCCCCACCTGTTGCCATGCTTTGCATCTGCAGGGTCAGTGCGGCGTTCAGCCCAATCACTGATGAAGGCTTGCCCAGTGTCCACCAAAATAAAACAAGTCAGCAGAAGCACCTTTCTCAACCGCTGATGGTCGTGCACGAACGTGCTCAGCGCCTCCCGTAGGCTGATGATGGCTGATGGTCGGTGGGGATCAACAACAACGACAAGAATAACATGTGGTTCCAATAGTAACCTCACTATTGGCCTGACAGATCCTGACAGTACCATCGTCAAGATGCGGATCCAACAAATACCAGCCACATACATGGACTAAAACTATCTAAAACTCATGATACCCTACGTTGGTCCGTTTGAGGGAGTTGCATCTGCAGATATTGCCAACAAACAGTAAACTAGGACCTAGATGGACCTAGGATGTGTCTTATGATCTTTTGATGTTTAGTGTATGCCTGCTTAAAAATCCGGACCATCTAAGATCCTGCAGAAAGTTGGAAAACCCATCGATGTTTGGAGCTCCCCAAATGAATCTTCCGGTCATTTCGACTTGAGCTGCAATGTCAGGTGAAGGTCATTCGGAACTCCGATTGAGAGTAATGACATGTTTCTTTCTTTCGAACTGTTAGTTCCTCTTATTTATTGGCAATGATGAATGAATATGAAAACCGGCATGCCCACATTGACTTTGACCATGGCTCTTTTTCTGACCTTGACGGAATGGAATGCTTTAGCACAGGAGCTTGCCAGCCATGTGGCCAAGCACTTTGGAACCCTTCATCTATGACAGGGGCAAAGGAGACGAGTCGGCCGGCACAAGCAATCCCAGGTCGTGTTCTACTTGCAGTTTGGCACTTTCGAACAGACTGTAATTATTGATTTAATGTCATTCTTATGTCATTATTGCTATAGTTTAGTTAATTCTTATTCTTACACTACTATGGTTCTATTGCGAATTCAACTTGCTTTATTTAGTCAACTTTGGTCTCGAACTCTTGTCAATGTAGTGACCCAATCTTCGAGTGACAAGAAACTTAGATCCGCCATAGAGTCTGTTCTACGGCTCCCATGCATTTTTGGTGCTCAAACTGTAAAGCTCAGCAACTAGATCTATATTATTATTGTTGTTATTTGTTGTTATTATCATTATATTTATATATAATATGTATAAATATATATATATATACATATATACATCTTTATATTTTAATTTATATGTCAGATTATTCTTCCTTGGTGGCTCTCCCAGTTTGTAAGTGGGTGAATTTACCGGACTAGCCCTACTTAGCCTACTAAGTAGAGTGGAGTAAACTAGCTCACTTGCGATTCCTGGGATGAGCCACCAAGGCAATACTGGAATCTCCAAGGCACCTCCACTTCGAGAAAAGCCCTGGCTCTAAAACACAGCAAGACGGAGAAGCACCTGAGATCAGCTGCCATGGGATTTTAACACCAAAAATCATGATATACCCTCTGGTAATTTAACATAACTATGGAAAATCACCATTTTTAATGGGAAAATCCACTATAAATGGCCATTTTCAATAGCTACGTTAAATTACCAGAGGGTAACGGGGATAATCCTCTGGTCCAGCAGTTTGCTATGGATTTATATGGATTTCCCATCATTTTTGTCAGGTAAATCACCTAGAAAGGGACCATTTTACATTTACCCAGTTGGGCACCTTGGTCAGCTAAACAGTTCGATGACGTTGGATGGTTCCAGAAGATCTTGAGGATGGCATATCCGGAGCAAACTGTCACAGCTACCAAGAGTAGATCTTGAATTGGGTTAAAGTTAAAGGATGTGGTAGGTAATTACTTGTATGACTGTAAACAATATACAGCTGAAATCAACTGAAGAAGCTTCACCTCAAGAATTAAGTGCGGTTCTTGGTCTTAGCTCCTCACCAAAAAGGAAATGCAAATTGTTGATCATCACTGCCCTTGTAGAAGTTACATGAAGTTACTGTATCTTCCCCATTAAACATCATTAAATTAAACTGGAAACCGGCCATAACCCCATTTCTCGACCCAACTCGCCCATCCGGCAAGGGGCAGCAGCATCGCAACGCCACATCTGCTCCGTCGCCGCGTGAGACGCCAGAGGCCATACGGAGCTTGCCGAGCGCTCGTGTCACGTCCATGTCCGGTCCATCCATGGAAAATCATGGATGAACCAAGCGCAAGCCGTGTTTGTCTCCACTTGGGGGGAGTGACCCCCCAGATTTCTGGCCATGTTTTTCTCTTTTCATAAGGAGAAGTTATGTCGACAGCATCGAAAATTGGGCCCGATGTTGACAAACTCAGTTGGTGCTTCAAATCAACAAACGTGCTGATGATTGTCATATAATTGACTCTAGCCCCAAAATTAAATTGATCTATGTCTGGCCTGTGCTGGTTCACTCAATTTGATGATTTTCATAGACAAAAACCTTCTGTCCGTCTCCAGAGATGGGTCCTGTGGTAATCTGTGGTAGAAACCACCCAGAAAAAGGCTATGTTGTGGTCAGTTAATATGTGTACTTAATATGATTAATGGAATTCCAGGGGACACTTCTGCAAGGCACATCATCCAAGTACAGAAAATTCCAATTGCTCCCTTTGTCTCAGCTATTCAATGGCAGGCAAATTACAATAAGTTGCCAACATGTGATCAGCAATTTGTGTGATGAGTCCCTGAGTCATCGTTTGGCCTTTGTGAGGCCACTACATTGAAACACTGAGGCCATGTCTCTTTTTCAGCTTAGCCAGGATGTGGCTGCAGCAATTGCAGCCCGTGGATGCCAACTTCAATGGCTCGACGGATCGAGTTTCGATGCTGGGAGAATCCCTCTTAGCTCGGTTGATTCCCCGGTGGATTTCCCATGCCACCCGAGCTTGAACCAAGAACCATGGATCCCAATTTGAGGGATGCCACTAACCCGTCACTATTCAACCGCTCGCCCGAACAATCATTGGTTCTATGGGCGAATTCCCCATGGATTCAAGGACTGAAACAAGAAACTGTTGAAATCCAATTGTCCCTATGTTGTGCGTCAAAAATCATATTTTTGTGCTGGGTTGTGCTGCCTACAGTAATAATAATAGTAAGAACAATAATCATCATCACCGTCATAACGATACTAATAATAATAATCAACATCATCATCATCATCATCATAATCATCATCATGATAATACAGGTGTCAATCCCAGTCTTGTTTGGCGACTTCTGGTTGGCGATGCCGCCAAAAAATCTGCTGGGAGCCCGTGCCATCCAGGTGCTGAAGCGGTCGGCAAATGGCCTTGATATGTTCCACAGCACCATCCGGAGAAATCTGGAAAATGGCTGTTTCAATAGGGAAAAACGAAGCATCTAAGATGTCTGGAAAGAAAAAAACAGTGTCTTGAAGGTCCTAAAAGAAACGATGACATGGAAACTCGGCTTCTTTCCTGCCCCTTTACTGGTGCTGAAATTGCATCTTTGCTGGCTTCCCCCAGCGATGACCTCAAAAGTATCCAAAAAAGAAGCCAATCAACATCCAAAATCACCCAAGAAAATCCAAACATGTCCAAGAGTGACATTCTCCAAAACTACCCTCTGGTAATTTAACATAGCTATTGAAAATGGCCATTTATAGTGGATTTTCCCATTAAAAATTGCCATTTTCAATAGCTATGTTAAATTACCAGCTTCCCCCCCTTGCCTGATGGATACTGAAGGGTCACTCCGCCACACCGCAGGCTTCGCCGGACTCGCATTCGGCGCACGCAGTGTATCAACGTGCGCGACCGGTGCGCGCCACAGCAGGGCCATGGTGCCGACACTGTTGTATGTCAAAAAGCCATAGAAAAGTAATTCAACACTTTCTGACTAGGAATGGTGCTTTTGTATGCTTTTCTATCTTTTTTGGAAGGGGTTATATCTATCTATGTATATTGCAAATTCTAATCTTAGGTGTCCTGCAAGATTGAGTCAGTCAGTTTTGTTATATAAGGAAAAAAACTTATATATTTTTTTGAGTGGTAGCCCCTATCAATTATCAACTCTGGCAAAGAAGAATCCCTACCCAGTCAAGGTTTACTCAAGGTGAAATTGTAGGTGAGCCACTGACATTGTTACCTGCCGTGGCTGTAGCCTACCCGGGCTATCCTAACCTGGACTTCTGCGACCAACTGTCGCAGCTGGCTCGAGCATTCAACAGCTACGTGACCATATGAGATCAAAAACAAGCCTGTTGATTGTAGAAATTGTGGTAGCTTCTACCAGATTTACTGGGGATCATCGCAACCAATCAGGGTATACCTATTGACCCAGCAGATTTACCTATGCTGAATGGGATGGCACACCTCACCTGGATGATCTCATGATGGACTCATAACCCAGCACCAAGCACCTTGCATACATCAGTACCTTCCGAGTGATGAAGCAAGGAAGTATTGCAAGGTCCATTTTCACCTCTTGCTCGTCTTGCTCAAGAGATGTCCGGCATGCTGCCTGTAGAAGGTAATGCTATTCCAACAACCAGCAACCCAAAATATCTGCCGTTGCGCTGAAAGATCTGTCAACTCCACAGGCAACACAGAAATCTAAAGATGCCAACAGTCTGATGTGGGCCAGGGTGAACATCAAAGCCTTTCCACCCGCAGCAAGAGTTGACCAAAAACCCTTCCTGGTAATGATAATTAGTGGGATAGCTGGAAAATGCAGAAAATGTATCTAACAATGATATACATTCATATACATATATATATATACATATAATTGTATAATATATATAAGATTATATAAGCATTAGATCTTACTGCAATGCAGGTCATTACATGCCATTACCAAGGCACACACACATATCATATGACCTTGATCTGGATTCGCCAATACTAAGCAGGACTCCTTGTCAACCGGTAACGCCTTTAAGTTAACGGATGGATACTGAGGTGCAAAATCTCATGAAGATCCGTCAAAATAACCAGTTGCGTCAGCTGATCATTACCTAATTGAAGAAGTCATCACCAGAATGGGTTGCCTCAATCACCTAGCGCGAGTCTGCGATGTTTCACTGTTACCCTGTGGCACACTGCTGAAGATGCCCTGGCGTTGCGGAGGATTCCGGAGCCCTACGTTGGGTAGAATGGATAAAACCAACACAAAAGTCATTGGAATAGGGTGAGATCATGCTATGCCTCATAGGGGATATGCAGCTATATGAATTAAACATATTGAAACTCACAGCATGGATTGCATTTTCAGAATTGTGTCACTTGTCATACAGTCCGATCACAACCTGTTGAATCCCTATCCAACAAAAAACTAGACTTCCGCTGGCTGCTTCCGAACATTTTTTTTGGATCCATGTAGAATGTTGGCATCCGCATCATCATGTACCCTGCATTAAATATGTATCTACATGGGGGTGGGGGTGAGGAGTAAATCAGTCATGATAAGTACACCATAGATTAGATGGATGGTATACGATATGATTTTCCCTAGAACAGGACATCTCCTCCATCCGAGTATATACAATTTACATGTACATATACATATACGTTTAGATATATACTATACATATATACAAATATACATATAGATAAACAGATCTGTATAGACATAGATATTGATATAGATATATACATATACATATATGATATTATATATTATATATTGAACATACAATAAACCTTGCTATGATGGCAAAGGCACAACTCCCATCAACAACCGACACTAACCGACCCCAGGCTGCCTGCTACGCGCTTAGCTTGGGAAGTCATCATCACCGAAGACGCACTCATCGTCATCGTCGCCATCGTCCTGCAGATCGTCGGAAATGTAACATGTGTTTAATTAACTGTTTGAATCATCGCTAAACTTAGATACCCCGGCTCCGAAAAAGGCTTGAGTAGGATCTTACTACATATTTATACCTCTTGATATACACATCGTGGAGGGATCTTTGGTTTTTACCATCACTGCTACAACCATTCCAGGATCGGTTACAAGGCTGCGACGGCGCCAAGGACTTGCACAAATACATTGGTGATAGATAGATCGATAGATTGGGTCAATCATTGTTTTTTGTCGCTCCGCATCCAGATCTTTGCATCCACACGAAGTATCTGTATATGTATCTGTATCTGTATCTGTATATGTATCTGTATATGTATCTGTATATGTATCGGTATCTGTATATGTATCTGTATCTGTATATGTATATGTATCTGTATCTGTATATGTATATGTATCTGTATCTGCATATAAATCTGTACATGTAGATGTATCTGTATATGTATATGTATATGTATCTGTATCTGTATATGAATCTGTACATGTAGATGTATCTGTATATTATGTATATGTATATGTATATGTACATGAATCTGTATATGTAGATGTATCTGTATCTGTATATGTATCTCTATTTGTATATGTATCTCCATCTGTATATGTATGTATCTATGGATGTATAATGATGTATACATGTGACCACTCTATAGGAAAGCGTGCCGAACTATGTGGCCCTTGGCAGTCAAGTCATGGGCAATCCACGGCTATGCTGAAGCCCCAAGGGACCTAGTTACTTCATCCGATGATCCACCACGCCCAGAATCATACGGCACAGCTAAGTGCACCCATATATATATATGGAGGTTTCCTAAAATTGGGATATCCCCAAATCATCCATTCTAGTGGTGTTTTTCATTACTAATGGGAAACAAAGATATAAATCATCCAATTTGGGGGTACCATATTTCAGGAAACCCCTATATGCGTATCTATATAATATATCTGGACATATGAAAACCCTGACACAAACAATTCCACACAATGTGCATAGCTGGATGTGTATATAATATATCATATTGTGCACGGAATAATGTCTGAAAAACGAGCATCCCCATATCTCATGATCCATCATCATTTTCCCCATTCCATTGGCCAGTCTGGGGTATCCTCAGTTTAAGACAAATCAAATATTGTATTATTGCTGATAAATATATATATATATATCGTTGGTGGTTGACCTACCCCTCTGAAAAATATGAAAGTCTGTCGGGATGATTATTCCCATATATTATGGAAAAAAAATGTTTGAAACCACCAACCAGCACAATAATGTTGGGTACTGATCATGACTGTGGAAGGTGAGAGCCAAGGTATATATATATCTCTCTCTCTCTCTCCCCCGTTATTTCTATTCCACAGATGATTCTCCCCGGTGATGGCGCAATAACCCCAGACTTTTGGCGCTGCTCGTCGCTCGTCACCCAATTTGACGGTCAAATCACCGGCCTCGGGGAACAGTCCCTTCTTACGGAGGAAATTGTTGGCCTGGCGGATGAACAGAACAGATCGGGGATGACTAGTGGAACCAGTGACATCCAGTGACCATGAATATCAGCCTGTTATGGCTGCTTCAACTTTCAACTTAGATATAGTTATCTATGGTTATCTATGGCTATCTATGGTTATTGGCTGCTTCAACTTTCAACCCTCTGAGGAAATTACATATGACATAAAAGTCATTTGGGATCAACATGTCGTTGGAGGAGCAACAAAATCACAGCAGGCGTTGTTGTTTCATCTATCCTAACTTATCCTAACACAACACCTCAACATTTCTGAGGTATGCCGGTATGCCCGATTTTTCAAAGCAAATTTCAAACTATGTGTATCTTCTCGGCTTCCCAAGGGGCGCGCTCGCCCATTCAAACAACTCCACAGAATGACAGAAAATGCATATGGAATTGTCAAATCTTCCACAATGAGTTCCACAATGCTCCACATAACCATAGTGAGATGAGTGGAACCGCAAACCAGCAATTTGCCAGATTGGTGCAGACCACCTTGCGTGCTGGGGAAACACCGACCCAACAAGAGAATCATCGAACCACAAACGTGAATGGAGGATGAAAGGATAAAATCAGTCACCAATTCCTTTGTGCAGAGCCTTGCTTTGCGCACTGATTCGGCCCAAGCGTTTCTACAGTAGATCTGCCGAGTAGATGGTAGGAGATGTATGGAGATGTTTTGTGGATCACTAATACATAGTCGTTCCCAAAATATGTCAAAACTGATTTGTAGGGCCATCAATTTCATCTTCCCCAAGCCGCCCAATCATCACCTCCAGGATGAGTCCTTCCCTGATCTTCAGAGGGAAAATGCCCTTGTCCTGAGAGCAAAAATGGTGCCAGCTGGTGGCTCGATGATGTGTCAAGACCTATACCTAGACCCTCCAAATATCCAGAAAAATGTGGTGATGATATCATCACAATTTTGCGACGTTTACCCATTTTCTTAAGTATTTGGAGGGTCTAAGTAGATATAGCGAGCCTTAGACTCCAATGAAACATGTGTTTGACAGGCATATGAACTGTTCCTCCATAAAACATGCCTAACATCGAACCTATGTGAAGCAAACCAACGCACACGCAGTAGGATTTGAGTCTCCATTCCAATTCCGTGGCAAGGCTTGCACAAGATGTCACCATGTGTCGCAAACTGTCGATTTTCAATCATATTCAGCCACCAAACTCACCACACTTTGCGCAGATTTCCAGTCACCTTCTGAAGATTCCCCTTGTTGTTTTTAAGCTTTTCTCAATGTACCCCTTGGTACTTCAACATAGCTAAAAAGGGCCGTTTAGAGATGATTTACCTATGAAGCTTCACCCGTTTTTCCACCGCCCCCCTGTGGGTCCGCATTGGTGGCAATGGTACCGGTGCAGTAGTCCTGGCGATTCGAAGTCAACGCAGTTGATGGGCGAACCTGTTGTTTGTTATATCTTGTAGAAGTTCCCAGTTCATTGAGATATAATATGGGACGGTCCCATGAAATTGGGATATAATATGGGATAGTGCCAATCACAGTCCGATTGTCATTGGGATAGCTCCTGTAATCAATCCAATCAGTATTTTCACAATGTACGATTGCGTACTAAGCCATCAAATCCTGTCCCGAACGTTGATCATGTCATGCTCCATACCCGGAGCTACCCAAACTCGCTGACACTTGATGATCCATACCTGACATCCAACTGTATGACTGTACATGTATACATGCATATAATATATATATATATATACACATATATATATATACTTATGCGTATAATATGGTCATGTGTCTTCCTCTTTTGCTCCAGTATTATGAGTCACATGTCACCTCAAGAATCTGGGTCTCCACTTGAATGTGCATCCTAGCATATCCCAGCCAGCCCGATAATTTGCTGGTAGTATGATATTGCCGTTGCTTTTGTTGTGTACTTACTGATGTTATCCCATGTCGGTTCTTACATGTCCTGGTTATGCACCAGATACATCCAGCATGTGTGCAGCCTAAGCGTGCCTCTTTGGGTACAGTGGAATGGAAGTTCTAACATATCCAGGGTATGATTAAAATGTCCCATCAATTTTGTTATCTTCAAACACAAGGTTTATCAAAATCAAAAATCCCAAAGTCATTGTCCCAGAATTGTTTCCTTCCAGTATGAACAACCCGGACATTTCTATTTTGGGCTGGTAAAAAGAAAACAAAACAGGCGCTTTCCGCTGAAACAATAGGTTTGTCTGAACCTTGCGCACCCCAACATCCCATGGCTTATCATCAGTTTTCTGAGAACCAGCATTTATGGGTATTCATCACCCATTTTCTGGCCCAAATTTTCAGATAGTTCTATCATGTTATATCATGATATACATCCCACCATTTCTCCGTGATATCAAACATGAAGAGACATGATATCCCATGATTACGCTGTGTTTTGGTTGATAAACCCCATGAACTGGTTCGATCTACATAAAACATTTAGACATTAACGCGGTGGAGCAAACCGAATTGTCTAATGAGCCGGGGCACCACTTATGATATTTTTTTCGTGATTGATCTCCATTTCATTTTCATCATGAAATACGACTTCTTGCAAATGATTCTCCGCACTTTTCATGGACAAATCCCAATCAAAATCCCACGAAACACACACTTTTCTTCCATGTATCGAAAACAAAAAACTTTAAACACAATTAAACCATATTAAACCATATTAAACCATATTAAACCATATTAAACCATATTAAACCATATGAAACCCATGAACCACGGCCAAATTGAACACATCTTCCAGTGACTTTCGTTTTTCCCCGGGCGCCTTGGCGGAGCTCAAGATCTTGTGACCTGGCTGAGTGCTCAGGACCTTCTCCAGCCACTCCTGATTTCAGGCTGGGAATGTGGCTGGGAATATCTATATATATACACCATCTGGTTATTAAACATAGCCATGGAAAAACCCTTATAAATGGAGGTTTTAATGGGAAAAACATCTATAAATGGGCCATTTTCCACGGCTATGTTAAATAACCAGAGGGTATATATAACTTATATATATACAGAGAATATACTGTGTATATATATAATTATATATAATTAAATATATATATATATAATATGACTATCATATTTTGGATTAAGGGAATATCCGACGATGTAACTGGGTTAGCTATGGCATCTTGAGAGATCTTACGAGAAGAGCCTCTGGTAATCAAACATGACTGGGAACTATGATTGCAAATCATGTGCAAATTGACAGTATAGTATGGATGCAAAGTGATGCCACGTACTTAGCTAAGTTGGTTTACATTACGTTTATGGATTGGTTTTCTGATGGAGAATCGCATCGATATCTAGATGTGTTCATAAACCAACTTATACCTGGAGCCGAGTGGGATAGTGTACTCGCTGGGTATCAACTCATTTCTATAGATATATCAAAACGGGGTATCCAATTTAGATGTTCTATGGTGGGTATGAATAGATGTTCTATGGTGGGTATGAATTTAGCGGCTTTCCAAATCATAGAGACCAATACTGACCAATACTGCAGTCACATATCGCATGCAACAACCATCAGCTGGATACTGTTTCATCCCGTACCAGCCTCATTTTGTTGGTCAGTAAGCAACCAGAAATACATCCTGCATGACCTCAAAAATGGCTAATATGGAGGTTTCCTGAAATGGGGGTACCCCTGAATCATCCATTTTAAAAGGATCTTCCATGAAATAAACCTTCCAGCTATTGGGATCTTTGGAAAAGCCCATATCAACTCCTGGTGGTTGATCCTTTCCCATGTGGAAACGGCTTCTTCCCCGCGCCTCGCAGACGAGTTCGGCCTGTTTCTCCTCTGGCACATAGGCCAAGACGGCCAAATGTTCGGCACCAGCGGAGAAGACCTGAGGACATGGTCATGGTCAGGAAACACCGGGATGTTCCATTACCAGAACATTGAGAGGAGAATCCAACAAACTTGCATGTTTGTGGCTATGGTTGTGTATCATTTTCCAAGTAAACCCTCTAAGTTGTTTATTGCAATTGTTTGAACCAGTGATTTACGTCATCAGGGTTTGAAGAAACCGGTCGCAGGAATAAACTTCCATTTGGGAACAGCCGGTTCGGTCTCTGTGTTTTTTGACACATGGTATCCCTACTGTTCCTGAGCTATTTCTATATATCCCAAAGGATGTGTGTACGAACATACAGATAATGTATATCTGTATTGTATACATGTATACTATATATACAGTATATATATATACTGTATGTGTATATATATATACTGTATATACATATACACTATGTATATATATATATATATATACATAGTGTATATATACATATTATGTCAATCATTGATTGCATCATTCACCAACCTAAGGTTAGGCCACTTGGGGATCCCCAGTAGAACCTTCGCCGGCCCGCTGGGATGCCCGGGCCATCTTGCCGATGTGTCCGGAGCCACCTGGCACCAGTTGGGGCCAGGATATAACCAACAGAACTATGGTGGATATTCCCCCAGTTATACCCTCTGGTAAACTAACATAGCTATTGAAAATGACCATTTATAGTGGATTTTCCCATTGAAAATGGTGATTTTCTATAGCTATGTTAAATTACCAGAGGGTATGTAACACCATGGTTATGGGGGTAAAAAATCCACTGATATATCTATCCACTATACATCGGTGAAACATATATTCGCTTCTATTCACTGAAAAAAGTAACACCATATTTTTGTTGCTATTGTTATGCCAACCAGACATATCCACCATAACTATCTTACAAATATATAAGTATTGTTATATCACTATATTATAAAGTTTATCAACCACAGTTGCCGCTAAGTACTTGATGGCCCATCCCAGGAATCGTTAAGGAATCGTAGTTCAGCCCAGTTGATTCAGCAGGGTTAGTGAATATAATGGGCTTGGGACATACATAACCAACCATAAGTATAGCATTATGAGCCATGTTTTTCAGTCACATTGGATCATTTATGACATTTATGATCACAACTGGGTGTAAAAACCACAAAAAAAACATCATAAACTCCATTCCAAACATCATGGGTATAGCATTTTACTATGGATTGATGACATATCCTGACATCTCCTGACCATCCCATATCATCCTTGGATTGGCCATGGTCAAATGCTGCTGCTAATGTTTGATGGTATGACAATCCCTCATATAAGGATTTAGGTTTTAACCATGGCACATATGCTTCATTTTGCTGGAATAGTTCCTTTGATGTGGGTGACTTTGGGTGTACATGTTTGCAAATTGTGCATGCATGGAGCAAATAGGAGTAGGTCAAAAGTCAAGAGCCCATTGGAAGCCAAGAAATTTCAATTGCTTTTTGTTGGAATGGAACGAGCTAATTGTGCCGTGACAAAACGATTCTTGCACTTGCACATATCAAGTACAAGTGTTTGAAGACGTTTGAAACACAGAAAATAAAGTTAGGTTCTGAAGGCTTTTGGCACAGATCAGGTCATGCTTGGAACTGGTTTGCCTTGGGCTTGGGTTTATATCCCAACTTACCTGGGTTTATATCCATGGTACCCTTTTGGAACCTCGACTGCCCCCCTTTTGGAAGGCCCAGTTTTAATTAAACCACTCTGTTTCTTGTCACCTGAAGAAACATTGCCACGGACGAGTTAAACTAGTAATTATAAAATGATATGTATATAATATATATATATATTATACAAATATATACATATCATTTGCGACTGCTTCCGGGCACATATCGATCACATCTTGGGTTTTTCCACTAACATCACCTGATTCGGGGATGGGCAACCTGTGTGATGTTTAGCCCTACCGAAACGTGGGGAAGGTGCTCAGTGGCCCGGATCAACGGGGCTTGCGTTGATCGCGAAAAGAACGTTTTCATGTCTACACAATCACGATCCAAACATGTTTTTCGGAGGCCACCATGGTTTTACAACACCAAAACATACAATTCAAATCTTTGAAAGAACTCACCTAAATCTTGCCATTTCTGTGCATTCTGTACATTAACCTTCGTAAAAGCCATGCAATGCTGGACTCCAGCATGGACCATCTCAAATGTCAACAGAAATCGAGTGATCTTGCCAATGGGGATTATACCCTCTGGTAAACTAACGTAACTATGGAAAGATCAACCATTTTTCATGGGTAAGTCCACTTTTCAATGGCCATTTTCAGTATATAGCTTTTTGTATGTTTACCAGAGGGTATTTTATATTGCCATATATGTTTATCTCTAGTTTCAATAGTGCCTGATGTATCATATATATCGCCAAGTGTATAGAATAAATTGAGATCAAGTTGTACCTATCATAAGGTAAAACATGGGTCGCTTGTGAACCATCATGATTCAAGACCGCTTGCCAACTAGGATGATCTTCGAAGCTGGGTGATTCTGTCATCCAATTTGGCATCCCAGATTTGGCTTATGGGAAAATTGCTACGACATGATACAACATGTCTACACCCATGCTCATTTTAGAAAAACCTGGATCTCCTGCAAGACTTGTGTTTTTTTTGCTCTCGGTCTTGTAACTTGGCATTCCAATACTTGCCCAACGTATTTGTTCAAAACTAGGCACAACAAAAATAATCAACCGGCTATGTATATCCCCTAGTGTTTTTGGGCCCAAAAAAATACAATTCAACTAATGTGGCAAACCCAATAAACCATCCCCAAGTCATCAACAGTCTTATGGTTCTATAAACCATCCCCATGGTGGGTTTATGGCAGGGTTTACCACGTTGGTGGCTCATCCCAGTCATCGGATCTGTCAAAAGTCCACCTTTACGCTCTTCCTCACCGGGATCAGACTTGGCGTTCATGGCCTGCACAGGGCCCCAGGGCACATGTGAAGGTGGGTGGTTCATGGCCTGGAGATATGACATAGCAATAGACACAGTGGAAAAATGTTAGTTTTCATGCGGAAAGTATTGGAAAATGATGATTGATCCACTCATCAACTATGGAATTTGGGGACTCAACATGTTTGAAACATAGCCACTTGGCTGTGTTCAAATATGTTCAACCAATCAAAAAGAAACCTATGGGCTAACCACATGCAACTCCTGGGAATCAACCAGTGAACCCAGATGTTTGTAGGACTTCGGTAACCCCTGTATCACCAGCAGAGAGGCCTGATCTAGACGTCGCTATCAGTTGGCCAGTTGGGTAATCTGGCATTGGTTTGTGTGCTTGGACTACCTCCAAAACCGTTTGCGTGTAGACCATTCTACTCTGGCACCTTCATGAACAAATTCAAAAGTTTCCATAAATTGGAAACAGTGATGTTCGACACTCCGAATTTTGGGGATGTGGGGATGTCTGGTGACACGTTTTGATGAACAAACATATATATATTGGGATATAGCACTAGCATGCACTAGCCACCCCCAAAAAAACTGAACAGTAATTACCCAGTATATATGTGAGATAATTTGGGTAGGATTTTACCTTTCTGTCTTTTTAGAGGGGTTGCTATAAACTGTTAGCACCCACAACCACCAATCGTCCACTCCAGCCGCCACCTGAGGCCGCTTATCCTAGGAAGGTTACTGTCACCTTTACATGCTGAATAATTTTAAGAAGGTCTCCTTTCGGCAAACATTGGAACCAAGCAACATTGTTTTGATTGCTGGATTTCACCTCTTCCTTGAAGTGAACAATTCATGGCATTGGAGGTCCATTCTCCTGGTTTGCGTCTGATTCAATTTGCCAAATTTAATTCTTATCTGTATTTATATATATATATACATATATATATACATACTATCTGCGTATGTTCATAGATGATCATAGTCAAGAAGTGATTGGCAAAAATTCCATGGCGCGTCTTCCCCAACTCCCCCCTGAAAAGATGATCAGGTTGAAACCATCTAGAGTCACATGGTCGATCTAAAATCTCTTGGGGAAAATATTAGGCAGTACAAGGTGGGCCCCTCCAGTTCTGTTTGTTGGCTTAAGCTATTTACAACCTGGCCGTGGGCTCGAGTCTTACCAGTAGGGCAGCTGTGTCAACGGAACCTCGGGAGCTTGTCGCAACGCCATGGAAAATCTTCTTTCTGGACCCTGGTCTCATCATTTTCTGATTCTACCCGTGTTGCTTCCCGCGTCAGTGGTGGGATTTGTGGTTGGATTAGGGTGATTGGCAGATGCTCCGTTGCAATCTCAAGGAGTTGTTTCCATTAGCGATGACGCCTGGTGTGGATGGATTTCGGGCGGAGATCCAGCTGACATGGGACGAATTTTCTAGGATGAGAAACAGTTTGTTTGACGCGCTGCACTTCTTGCGATTCACTCTGATTGGTACCGGCTTGCTTCCGCTGCCAGCGGCAAACTGCCAGTCCTCCGTAGCTCACATCTTTTCCAATTGGCACTTGCAGTCCCGGAGTGGCTTTCCTGTTGGCTTGCATCACTTGCTTGTTGTTCGTTGTGGACTCTCAGCAATCTTCAATGGCAAAGGGCGAACGGTGGCATTTTGGGATGCGGCAGGCTGCTTGGGAGGTCGTGCTACGGAGCGCAAACCATGGCTCGGTTCGGGGCAATTTTTCCAAGCCCATAGGGATCAAGGAGTAAAGATGTGCTTGTGACGTCTGGTGTGACTCAGGGCATGAAGGAAAGATGCAACGTTGCGCGGTCACTCAATTCCAATGGCCCGCCCACTGTCTGCTTCTTGCCAAAAGCCTGATCAGTTTGCCAATGGCTGCCTTTTTCCATGCGCTGGGCATGCACGAAGTGTCAGACAGGTGCTTGCAGAGGCGGATTTGCAAGTGATCGGTCTCTGTTTTTATTTTGTTGGTCCAGCGCCTAGTGAAAAACACTAGCACTCTGTATTGATCTTGTCCATGACATACACTGTCTGACTGACAGGTGGCACACCCGTTGCTAAAGTTAATGTGTCCGCGTTTAACGGACCTTCCTGAAAGTCCATGGAAGCAATCATCTCCACCTGTCTGGTAATGTCTGCTTTGCCGGCCCTTGGCCTAGTTTTGGCCAATTCGGTTCTGACCATCTGTGTCCGAGTCAATGGACGTGGAGACCTCTCCGCAGCGTGGAATATCAATAAGCTGTTTACAACCTCCATTAATTCGTTCGATATATCTACCCTTCACCAAGGCCCGTTGTGAAGCTCTGCCTCGACACACTTCTTCAGCAACTCCACATCGCCCTGGCAGTAAATATCTGATCTCTGGAAAAAAAAACAAGGATATGGGACATGGGGATTTACTAAAAAACAATCTGAAGAACAAGAACTCGAATTTGATGATATATGTTTGGCAGAATCTGTCTGTTTTTCAATGGTTCAGCAGGGAACATATTGATGAGGATTGTGGTTTCAACTACAGTAGAAATGAATGGAAATGACACTGCTGCGTGTGACAATTAGCATCTCAGGGTATAAACAGATCATAGATTAAAGCATCACAAACGGGGGTATAGCCTACCCGGTCGAGCCCTTGTCATGATTAGCCCCGGGTGGGGCCCCAACACTCTACATAATTGCCCACACATTGACATGAATCACGTCTTTCGTTTTTTTTTAACTGATACTTGGAAAACCGTTCTAGTGCTGTGGATCTTGTGTCACGCGTGTCCCCGGCTATTGAATGATTTTCTGCGATTTTTTCGATTGAACAAGGAATTTCGGATTCGACAGAACACAACATAGACTTTGTCGGACAAGCAAACGAAAAGAAACAAATAGGTACAGGTATGTACTGTATATGTATGATATTTTTATATTGTGACTGTAAAATAGTGTGGGCGTAATCATATATAAATACGTAAACATATAATATATGATCGTATATGATATGGCATTGTTTTGAAACTCTGAACGCACTATTAAATGGATACTGTAGCTTCATAACTATATAAACTATAGTGAAGTTACCTAAATAATGTCGCCTTTAAACTTTGAACGTTGCTGATCTTGAATCTTGAATGATTTTGGGATCACCTGACAAGTTGGGCTGTTTTGGGATGGTTCCCCCCATCAAAAAACTAACCCAATCGCTGAGTTTCCTGTTTCAATCCCCATTTTGCTTGCTTAAACATGGCTTAAACCATCTTAAAGCCCCTTGCTTCACCAAAGACCCAAACATGGAGATGGGTCAAGTTACCTATGATTACCATATTTTGGGGGGAATAACTTTTAAAAACCATCAATCCCAGCTATGACTTTGGGCACCTGGTCCCCAAACGAACATCTGCCTCAGGCTCATCCACTGAGGTGCAGAAGAACCTGAGTTCTGAGGTGAGATGGTGAAATCAACATTCAAATGGATAGGTTTATGATATATATATATATACATGAGAAAGGGAATATGAAATAAATTGGGAATATATAATGAATCTATAGTGTGTGTGTGTACATATATCTTATACAATCTTATACCTACATTTGACGGAATTGAACTAGGGATTTACTGGAAATATCACTGGAATATTACTGGGATTATTGGGTTTAACACATTAATGGGAATATGAAATGCATTGGGAATACATGACGGAATAAACTATTGTATAAATATATATATATATTTTATAAGGGTCATTTATGGATCGCACATTGATAGGATTGCAGTAAGCAAGAAAAATGGACATCTATAAGTTCTACAAGTCTCAAATCAAAAAATCGCTGGGTATTCCTCCACCAAAGTGGCCCAGGAGAGCCAAGCAACAAACAATGGATGTGATCTTCCGCTGCCATCGGATCGTGCTGGATTCCAAACACGATGCCATAAAAAATCCTATACAACTTCCCTAACATCAGTGGTTTTTTTTAACCCATAGGATCCATGTATGGTATATATGCTAACATTGGGGGTATATTGATGGTAAATGTTACCGTATATGGCATACATGGATCCTATGGGTAATGGTGCTGCATGAAATATCAACTGAAGTCACATGCTTCTCAAATGTGATGTGAGTACAGCATAAACCAACCATATAAACTCATATGCTTTACTAACATAATTGATGGTTGGTTTATGCCTTACCAAAGTAAACCAATTGATGTTTCAATCCCCATAAAAATGGTAGGTCACTGGTAATTTAACAGTTTGCGAACTTGAAAATGGCCATTGAAATAGTGGAATTTCCAATTTAAAATGGTGGATCTTTCCAGTTCGTTATGTAAACGTAGAAACCAGGCCGGGTAGGTCACTGTGGATCCGATAAAGCCAGGGCGCTGAAGGCCGCCCATGTCCGCGGCACCTTCGATCTCCACGCCGCGCTTGCCGCCCTCCTTCAGCACCTCGAGCCATGGAGCCATGAAAGCCATTGGAAAAGCCTAGGAAAATGATGTACCCGGCCTGGTAAACATACAAAAAACTATGGAAAACCACCATTTTTCATGGGAAAACTCACTATTTCTATGGCCATGTTCAATAGCTATGTTAGTTTACCAGAGGGTACATTCATGGTGGAGGTTTTCCACATTGATAGTTTACTGGAGGGTTGGTAGTATACCACGAGATATACGCAGGTCATACCCATTTGTTGTGGGTCATACCCATTATTTTGGTAGACAATTTGTGATCTTTAGCAACTTTCTTGACTAGGGCCGGAGGGTCATGATGGTGATAAGATATACGATGGTGATTTCAAAAGGTATCATTTTTAGTATTCATGATGTATATCCGGTCATAGTGAGGATATACTTTTATCGAGATAATGGAGCGAAAAAATGGCCCAACTTTGGTGAGATATTAAGTGAACATATTTCATAAAGTACCCCGTCTAATAGACCCCAAAAATGAACAGCAATACCATATGGCATAGTGTTTTTTCAGGGTGTATTTAGTTTTTGGGGGAATGGGATTAAAATAGAAATATAGTTAATGTTGTAAACCCGACAAAAACTCGAATTATGAAGGGTTTATAAATGTTTATACAACTGATTTCTAGTGATTCATTCAGGATGGTTTATAGTAAACCACAAACTGGGGATGGTTTATGCTATCGTGGATTTCCAATAAATGAGGTCAACCATTTACAAACCATCCGCAGTGGGGATTTCTTTACGTCGCAACGTGAGGTCTTTATATTTCATTCAGGTCATATTTCCTATTACATACCATTAGATCCCATCACAGCACCATTTTTGTTGGTTAAATCCCCATTGCTGATGATTAAATCACCATTGTTGATAGTTCGATCGTATTTTTGTTGTAAAATCCCAGAATTTAGTATAAGTTTAGTATTAATCATCTAATGATGAGGGTATGAACAAATTTCGACCTATACCCATATCTACCATAAAGTATACTTGTTGGAGTTATAAACCAACTTAGGTATCTTGGGGCACCGCATTGCAAGAAACCACTTACAGAACCCGAAAAACATGACCCGTTCTCGGACCATTCACCCAGCCTTCTTGAGCTTCTTGGCCTGAGTGGATGTGCATCACTTTTAGACAAACCCAAATTTGTTGGTGATCCCGTTATATTACCCATTGTGTATATGATCCATTATAACGATTATAATCACTGCAAAGGTTTTGAATTGTTGATTCCCACATTTTTGGGTACTAAACTTAATAAACCCGTTCAGTTGGTTATATATATATACTAGTATATATGTTAGCTATCATCATTATATTTCATTCTATCCAAATTATATATATATCCCCAGTATTCCCCAGTTATAGGCTATCACGTGGCTGGGAAACTCTTCGTACCTCCTTGGCTCCCCATGCTCCCCATTTTTGGGAATATGGATACAACCCTTGCTCCCAACCCCTCCTAATCACTGGATATCCCCGGTTCTTGATGTGTTTTGTCCAACTATAATCCCATTATATAGCCAATATATCCCCATTTTTGTTGGTTAAGTCTCCATTTTCGTTGGTTAAATCCCAGTTATTCCCAATTTTTGTTGGTTGAATCATCATGTTTGATGGTAAAAACTCCTTTTCTGTTGGTTAAATTGCAGTTGTTTGATCCTTAAATCCAAACTATTGTTGGTTAACTCTCCTTTTTGCCGTTAAATACATTTTTGGTTGATTCAAATCCATTTTTGGGGGGTCAAATCCAAACCTTTGATGATTAAATGTGCTAATTAAATCATCATTTTTCTTGATTCCTCCGAATGAGTTGTCGGTCAACAATATCTGAGGTTTTTGTCAATCCCAAAGCAAATAGCGGGGATTCCAATTTTGTGATGTGGGTAAAATCTCGATGTGTGCTGTGAAATCCATGGATTTTCCCTGTCCGAAAAACCAAGCTGCGGGATCCTCAGGTGGCTTGGCCTCCTCCTTGGGAGCCTCCTTCTCCTGGCGCGGAAAAGGGGGGATTTAAGCATCAAAAATGAGTTCGAACATGATTTAAGCATCAAGAGGATGGATTGAAATCGTCCAAATTCTGTGAATGATAGAGGCGTATTCAGCCAAACTTTAGGGCTTTCCCAGCAAAACATGGGAGAGTTCAGCCGCAAAACGGCGAATTTCAACCAGCAAAATCAGGCATCGTGAAGCATTTCACCAGATGTTGGGAGGATGATTCAGACGGGATCTCAACAGTGGGGAGACTGGAATCTCCATGAGGCCTTCTTTTCTTGGGCCTTCTTGATGTCCTTCTTGTTCATCTTCACCTGGCAAAGTTAAGGGGATGGAGATGGGATTTCATGACCCCAAATCTGGGATTTGATATGACCCAAGATGATTTAATCAAAGGGGAGCGGATGGGGAACGCCACTATCACTTTTTTCGGGGCACAGCATTGATCAAAAACAAATCTAATGTTATGTATCAGGTCATGTCATTCCACTATGTATGTATATATATATATATAAATATATATAGTCTGTATAATATATTCATATTATAGTATGCGTATATACGTGTATTTGTGATAATATGTAAAATATATCATGGCATATCACCGTATATCATGGTATGTAGGGGGCATCAAACCAACCACTTCACAGCGTCATCCTGAGGCCCCATCACTACGGTCCCAACAAGCCATGGTCAACCGCTCTGTCAGCGATCAAAGCCCAGTTTTTGAGCTTCACTTTTTTGAGATCCCGAAAAAGGGCGATGTGCTTGGTTTCTTCAAACCATTGGAATTCGACAACTCAAGCCTTTTTCTCAATGCACGAAGTTTGACGTTTCATGACATAACATCAGTTCATTTGGAAAATTGCCATCAATACTTTCTTGTTTAAATAACATTATCATTCAAATGAACCCATAAATCACCCAGTAAATTGGCAAAGATATAAAACACATTCATATAGAAACCTTTTTTAAAAAACCTCCAAGGTCGTCACGATCCAGCTCCTCCAGCTCCCTCCCGACCTCCTCCAAGGTGTAGGTCTGAGTTTCAACGGTCGAAATGCCTTTGATGGCCTTCAACTTGCCCAGAAACTCCTCCTGGAGATTTCTGACCAAAAACGGCTGGAATCCACAATGAAACATGGCAAAAAATGAAGTACTAAAGCTGGTTGGTGGTATACCTACCCCTCTGAAAAAAATGAAAGTCAGTTGGGATGATGACATTCATGGAAAAATAAAAAATGTTCCAAACCACCAATGAAATATGAGATTCAGCTGGAGCAATCCTTAGAAAGTGGTTCGTTCAGGAAAGATTTAGAGGAAACACACCATAGTTGATGGTACCATGTGAAGAACATGGTTTCCAGCAGTTTATTTTTTCTTCAACCAACCCGATGAATTGAGAGCGGGTTGGATATATCAAATGAGTGCGATCATCCACATGGGCAAATGAACATCCACAACAACCAGCTACTGTAGAACTGGTGTATAAACCAGCAGGGTGAACTGGCCATACTGACCCACTGGGATCAGTGTCATCCCATGACAGACTGCTTGCTTCAGGCACCCAATGAAACCCTCAAGGAAAGTGTTATATAGCTATGGAACATGGCCCATTTATAGATGATTTACATACTAATAAAGATGGTGATCTTCCACTTCACAAACTGTCAGTTTACTAGAGGCTAACCCCATATTTCATAACCAAGGGACAGGGGTTCTGGTGGGTTTTGGTCATTGCTCAGATTAGCTACACGCATCGAATAATTATATAATTGGATTTTCATATTACTGGTGAGAAAATGTGATACTCCCAAGTCCAACTTTTTTTTATTTGTCCAACCTTTTTCTTGATTTGTCCAACCTGAATGACTAGAAACACATTTTCCGGTTACCAAATAAATAGTCCATTTCCGGACAACCCCGGAGCATCTTGTTGGTTATATTAGATTATATCTCCCAGTTTATCACCAATATATCTCCACAGCCAATGGTTGCATCATTCTATCCGACCAATGGTCGTTGATTCATGTTGGGATCTAAAATTCCACTGAATCAACTGTTAGGTAACCATGATGATAACATAAATATAGGGCAACATAGGCATTAGATAGGGCAACAGGGCAACCGGGCATGCCATGAGGATCAAGCAACCAAACTTACGCGGACCGCGCACCTCTGGTGCAAACTTGGCCTTCTCCCATTCTTTGAAGCCAGCAGCAGTCAACTTGGTGACTACCTGCAAGGGGCTCTTGAACCTGGACATGTACATTTAAATCTACTCTATATATATATACTAATAGATAGGTAGATAGATAGATCGATTCGATAGATCGATTGATCAATGACTAAGTTAAGATACGTTAGATAAGACAATATAAGATGAGAGAAGATGAGATAGGATCAGACTAGTTCAGACTGGACTAGACTGACCTAGACTGAACTCCGTAGACCGGACTAGACTAGATTAGATTAGGACCAGGATATAGATGAGGTTAGATATATAGATAAATAGATAGGTAGATAGACAGATAGATACATGGATGGATAGATAGATAGATGTGCAATGCCTTAAACATAACTATGTATATATATACATATTGTGCCACCTGCATGTATATGCATATATGTATATGTGTGTGTTATATGTATTAAGTTTGAACACAATGTATCAACATGTAATATGTATATACATAATTTTACATACATAATATGTATACACAATGTAATTCAGTAATGCACTACATGTATATTTATAGTGTATACAGTATACATATAAACTGTATAACACACAACAAATGTACATACAAAGAGGTGCAGGAGCCTTCCCAAAGGATCATCCTATGGTGCTTTTAACAGATGGGATACCTGGGATACCTGGGATACAACTTATCCAACTATGGCTTCTAACACCAGTAGAGTAAGTAGGGCCCAGTGTTTTCCCCAAGATGCCCCCAATTGGTGTTTGTTGGTTTAGTTTCACCCCAAAAAAAACTAGTTCCATACACTGTTGAACCCATATCTATGAAATAAGTCCTCGTTATCGGAGTTATGTTCACCAACTTAGCCATCGTTTGGGAGCACCGGTGAACCATCACAGCCTCATGGGCAAAAGACCTGTTTCGTGGAATGAGATACCCCGAAAAATTCCGGTCCCTTTCATTTCCACCAAGAATTGGCGATTTAACAAAAGAAAGGCTCCACTGGTTCATCTGTGATCTGCCAGAAATGTTGATAAACTCCTGATGTCGAGGGCAAAAACACTGGCCCTGGCCTTAAAGTCCAAGCACCCGCCGCAAACCACTCGCTGCACGCTGTTCACACCCTCAACCTCAGGTGAGCTCTGTGGATTTCCACTGATCTCCAGCCATATCATGTCAATTTCGTGTGCAAATAGTGTGCAAATTGCCAAAAACTGGTGTCTGAAAAATGGGGTATCCATGGATATCCCACTTCCAATGGATTAAAACCTCAGTTTTCCCCTAAAAATGGTCTTTTCACTTTGTTTGTGGGGCCCTAATCAGGTTGGTCTCATACCCCATTCCATTGGTTAGATCCACTGTAATCTTTGTGTCGGAGAGTAAATTGCCATAATTGGTGATTCTGGTTCGTTATATATCCCATTCCCATGAAATCCTCATTAAATCCCATCAAGATCCCTGTTGTTGCTGCTGGTTAAGTCTGATTTGTTGCTAGTTAGTCATGGTTAAAAACCACAAACTTCCCCACAACATGATCTATTGTCCATTCATTTTGATTCATATGCCATCAAATCCTTTGTCTGGATTCTGGATGTTTTTTTTACATCACCGTTCTTCATGGTGAATTCTGCATGTTTGATGCGAATTTCATGCATTTTGATGCTATCTTTGCCCCATCTTTGGTGCTTTCACCCCCGGTCCCAGGTGGGGCTCCCAGGTCAAGTGGGGCTCCCAGGTGGGGTGTCCCCGCCAGGGCACTGAGCTCAGATCTGCCAGGACATCGTCCAAAGCTTTCTGCGCCGCATCCAGGGAGGCCTGACAGATGTGGAGAGTGGATAATACTGTTAATAATGGTTAATATATGGTTAATATATGGTTAATGACGGTTAATAATAACCTGGTTGATGTGGAGAGTGGAAGCATTTCTATCTGTGAATGGATGTGGATGATGACTTTTTCTGAGTGGATGATGACGAAGCATTTCTGTAGAACAAAAATCATCAGTAGGGCCTTGGGGGTTACTGGTACTTTTCTATCTTATTGCAGATGACTATAACTATTTAGCCACCAAACCGCGTGGAAATTTTGAGATCAGTTGCTCCACTTATCCCAGATTATCCGGGTAATCGGGGTTATGAGAAGCCTATGATTCAAAAGCCAGTTCAAAACCCCTGTGATGTATTATTGCCAATCTTGGATAGCTAAGTGTTGCTCTACAATATCTTATAACTAGGCTAACTGGTCTGGATTTGAAAGAAATGTAGTGGACAAATGATAATCATAATTGACGGGCCGGTTCGGTATCTGTTTGTAACTCGTGAATGTGTTGTATCCACTTTTTGCTCTTTTCAAATTTGAGTTCGTTGATATACCCATTGGTGTTATTCCATATCACCATTGTCGAAACCATGTCTTTGCTGGCGATTTTGAATATGCTTAATCTTGATTTGGTTTGAATCCCCAGTTTGAATGGCAATACTGACTGTGTGCTTGGTTAAACATTGTTAAACCATGTTAAACCCCTATTTTAGTTGCTTAAACACATATTTTTGTTGCTTAAGCACTCATTGTTGCTAGTTTAAAATTCCAAGATCTCCTACATAATTGTTTTGGGTTGGCTGATCTTCTCCAAACCATCAGAACCTTCTCGTTGTCGTCGGACCATTTGCAGCGCCACTCACGGGCAATGTTATCGAACCTCAGTTGTCCAAGACCTGTGGGTTATTATCAAACGCCCATAGGATTGAAGATGGCCAACTGAATCACCTACCCTCTGGTAATTTAACAGTTAGCTATTGAAAATGGTCCATTTATAGTTGATTTACCCATAAAAAAAATTGATTTTCCATAGTTATGTTAGTTTACCAGATGGTAGATAAATTTTATGAAATTGGTGAACTGAAACAAATGCAAATGGAAAGCACCGTTTGATTTTTTTCCCCGGGCTAATAAAGGGCTAATTAGGAGATTTATAGTGCTAGCTTCAATTGGTGACATTCTAGAAGACGCCACTTGCCACATGCAAGATAAATTGCCTCCGACAATATACAGTACATATTGAACCGCCCAAAAATGCACTGTAGTTTTACGAAAATCATGGCAAGTGATTCTTGTTTAGTCAAATGGCAGCTTTGGCTGGATGTACGAGCATGATAGTTGGTTATACTCTGAGTCTTTTCGGTCGTACTTCTACAATTGTTGATCAAATGCTCGCGATGGTCGTGTCTTGCACTCGCAATTCTTGCTTAGTGGACATGAAATGCATAAGCTGCAATGAAATATAATGGGTGTGATGTTCAATTTGAAAGGAAGGAATCCCAAGGAAAACGATGAGGTTCCTTGGCATTTCATGGCATCTGCATGTTAACCTTTACCACGAAGCCACACCAGTGATCAATGGGACTTCAAGCAGCTCCTGTTCGCTGGTGAACCTTTGAGTAATCCCCATCAAATCATATGCACTGAAGTCCAATGCTGAACTGGTAGTGCCCGGAACTAAGGGACGTTTTGGAAACACTATGAACCACTCTTCTTTTCGACCCGGAACTTCACGGACTTCGTGATCTCGGGCATGGCTGGGCTTTATTGGCACAAGTCGTCAAAACCGGACCGCGCGTCTGAGCAAAACTGTTCACTGCCGGCAGAGCCTGACAGCTTCTGGATCTCTGAGCGTTGGACCAGTACTGGGACTGCCAGAAAAAAACATCCAATTGGGGATGGTCATGATGGTCTATTTTCTTGAGTTTGCCACTTTTTTCTGTGCATCTATTGAATCTACGTAGGAGTCTGGTCAAGTGATAAGATATCGATATCTGGCAGATATGATCAGATGATCTGGTAGAATTGGACAAATTGTCAGGCTGTTAATTTTCCAATCCTCAATCAGAAAAAATCCAACATGGCTGACTGGGAAAGTGCCTATAAATGAAGCCTTTAATGGGGAAATGATGTATAAATCGGGAATTTTCCATTGCCATGTTTCAGGGATTACCGAAAGCTGAAGAGTAACTCCGAGCCGTTGTGAAAGATTCTCTAAGAATCGGTGGTTTAAAAAGAAAAAGCCGCAGAACAACATCTCTGAGAGACTTCACCATCCTACCCCCTCTGTTCATCATTCTTTATAATCCCATACTTCTGAAGCAGCAAAAACACTCCGGACCCCAACATTGAGTCGATGATTTTCCAGTGGACATGGCCATGAATTTCTGTGGCGTCCATCTTTCCTGAGAAAATTACAATATTTCACTCACCTGAAAAGTTCGGCTATTTGGGGATGATTCCCCACCATGATTCCAGGCTTCGGTCGCGGTCGTTATAACCCAGGAATCTTTCCCTGAAAAACACACCAGCAATCACCTGCAGGTCGTGTTTTCACCGGATCTGTAATATCTGTGGTTGGCCGCGGCCCGGTGCAGCACTGCGGCTCGGTACCAGGCTTGGCTCCTTCGTGGATCATAGGAGCTATATATGTGTACACTACATATTCCATCATTGTCATGTATATATGATGTTGGGTGATGCTGAATATATATCATAATGTGATTTATATGATTGTAAAATTGAGTTTATATATATATATGATATAAATATACTGCACAAGTGTATAAACAAGGTTAAACGACGACTAATTACATGGTTGTCTCGGTAGGCGTTTGCTAGTTAATATATAAAGCATGTAAACCCGTAAACCGCTATCCGTTGTGTCCCAATGTTCATGGCAAATCTGGTTGACATCCTGTATGAAATTGTAGCTGGTTAGTAAAGAAGCACATATCTTCATTTATAGCAACAGATTATGTGTATATATAATATATATATATATATATATATTTCTGCACTATACCCTCGGGTAGTCAAAACATGGCTGAGAAATCACAGTAACTAACTGAACAGTGAAATGGACATCATGGAACAAAATGGAGGGTTTTCCGGCAAGCCATGTTTCGAAATGGAAATAGATTAGTCCAAAATTTGATGCCTGTTTCATTTCATCACCATTTTCCCCATTTTCAACTTGCCATTTCGAGGATCCGGTATCCCCATGTTCAGTAACCGACCCATTGATCATAGAATATGAATGTAGGATATACTCAATATGTGTGTTTCTTGGTTACATTAAAGTCATTGTCGTCCAGTAAGCAGATTTCCTCCCTAGCCAGTGGTAAGCAGATTCCTATCTGGGGGGTTCACAGTAACCGGCACTAAAATGCATTTCTGCTTACTGCCCCCCCAAACACACTAAGAGGAAATCTGCTTACTGGGGGTCCCTAGTCAAACCTGGTGATTGAGTACTGGAAAGTTTTTTTTTTCTCTCCGCTTCTTCAATTTCTTCAAGAAATGCTAGGCTCTCTTTGCAAGTATGGTACAAATCCAAGAACTGCGCAATACCTCGGTTCCTGCGATGCTGTGTGATATTCTGATCTTCTGGATCCATACCTGTGTGATCCTCTGCATAGAGCATACCCATCCTGTGGCATATTTTGCAGCTTGGCAGACATTGCAGGCAGAAATGACACAAAATTGAGGAATTATATTATCATTATTGTTATTACATGTTATTACTATGATTATCATGATTATTGTTATTGTTACTATTATTATGGTGACATATTCACTATTATTATCATTATCTATCATTATCAATATGATATTACATGTATATACCTATATAACATACACATAATATATATATATATATAATCATAGTAATGAAACAGTGTTGACCCAGATCTCGTTTTCCCTGCCGCCTCCTCTACACCTGAGATCAGCTTCCAGAGAGCTGAGCAGCATGGAAAATGATTTCAGCTTTAGAGGTTGATGTAACCTATTGATTTCCGAATTTCATGGGACGTCACCCATATAAACTTTGGATGATTTTTTTCAAAATAAATTTCATCATGCCAGTTCAATTGGGTTATTGTGTTTCTTTCGCACATGTAATCGCACAGGCAAATGTCACCGATGGGTTCAAGCGGGTCACTCTTGGTTGATAACGATTCAAGATGGGACCCATATACCAAATCCACAGGGTCGGATGCTCTCCCGATAATCAGTGGTTCACCCCAAGTTGCTTGATTATCCTCCTGAAACTAGCCCACGGAAAACTCATCAGTTTCAACATGTCCACATCATGTTCGGAGTGAAACACAGGGTCTTCAATTGTTCAATGTCTATTTTACTTGCCAACAGCAGTGCCTGTTGGGGTTCAATCTGTCTGGGACTGGTCAGAGATGAAAGCCACTCAAGACCGGGATAGGGCCCCCCCTCCCAACTCCAGGAACCCTAAATTACTGGAAGCTTAACTGCTGTTGGGTTGCAGGGCTACTTTACTGAGGTATATTCAGTTCATTCTCAATGGTTCAAAAGAACATCATCCAAAAGTATGTTGGTTGCTTCCCCTATGTCATATGTTTAATCAAAAAATCCAAAATTGTTGGTCAAACTGAAAATCCAAACTTTGTTTGTTTGAAAGATGTTTCATCAGAAAAAAACAAATTGCCAATCTTAGATACGTCTCGATTTTATATTTGTACATAAATATACATCATGTATACACACCCATTTATTCTAGTTGGTGGTTTTAGCCATCTTAGAAAATATTAGTCAATGGGAAGGATTATTCTCCCATATATCCATACATGATGGAAAATAAAAAAATGTTTGAAACCACCAATCAGTATTTAATAAAAAAACATGGTGAGGTTGTACTACAGGCGTCTATCAGGAGTCGCAAAAAACCCAGATCCCGGCTGCCTCCTCCAAGGTGTAGGTCTGTGTCTCCACAATGGAGATGCCGTCGATGGCCTTCAGCTTCTCGAGGAAAGCGGCCTAAAAAACACGGTGAAGCCGTGGAATGTCACCAAGTTACGTGTGGTAAACATGGATGTTTTAGAAGAAAGCCCCTACATCAAAATACAACATGTATCAACATGTGCTCTGAAAAAAAAACATCTGTGAACTGTGAACTAGAAGAACTTGGAGTCTGTGCATCAAAAACTTGGGGCTGTGAACAAACTTGAAAAAAACAAAGCACTAATAGGGACTCGGGCCCCATCAGAATGGGCCCACAAACTTCAACCAACAATTTCCTTACCTATTGATCAACTAGGGGGGAATAAAAAGACTATCTACAAACAACAACCATGCCATCCATCCTCACCCTCTATTTTCTGATTCAGTCTTCCGGACTAAAAACCGGAAGAATATAGCATCGGATATTGGAAGGAAGCGTGGGGACAATCCAATTAGACTTCAAAAACGGTCATCCATGAAGACATCTATGTTTCTCTATACTCCAATACTGGAACCAACAAAGTGAGCCATAAGTTTGGTAAGAGGCTCGTGCCTCCAAGTTCTTCCAATCTACAGTTTTCCCCATTAAAAATCCCCATTGAAATGAGAGACGGTTGACTTTTGTGGTGGCTGTCTGAGTCAGTTCAAAACCAACTGCTGCCTCAGTCTTCTTGGGATTCAGGCACACATTTCCCGAAATTTAAACCATTCCGGGCGGGAACCACCAGATTCAACCAAGAAAACGTCTCAAAAAGTGACTTCAAAATGCGACCAAAAACCCCATCCAAGATTCGCAAACATCTTGGAAAATATATGGAAATATGGCGGTCAGTTCCGCCTGGTACCCATTGGGGGTACCCCCAATGGGTCAGTCATAGCTGGGATTGATGATTCCCCTAGTCACCTCGGGTGCGAAGCCCGTCTTCTCCCAGTCAGGAAATTTGTCGGCTGACAGTTTCACCACCACCTGACGTATGCAATGGGCTTTTCATGGGAAGAATTTGAATGAAATTGATGGGATATGCCATGACTCTATATATAATTATGTCTGGTCTATATGGGTAGATATGAGTTATTGCACATTACAGTACATTATTATACATTTAAATATAATTTAATCACATCACATCTCACCTCATTTCATTGCATTACATTACAGAACAAAACAAAATATAACATGCCATGCCGTATCACACCATACCATATATAGAAATGTTATGGGCTATCACCATGCTTGGCTATATGGTTTCAAAGATTTTCTAATGGTTTTTGTTAGTGACTTTGATAGGATCAGCAATCGCAATCTATGGGCATGTCAAAATCATCAGAAACCTCGAGCATTTGAAAAGGGTACCCTCTGGTAAACTAACAGTTTGCGTTCGGAAAATTGCCTTTTTTTATAGGTAAATCATCTGTAAATGATTGTAAATGGGCAATTTTCCATAGCTATGTTAGTTTACTGGAAGGTATGGGCAAAAACCGACTTGAAACAAATTTTCGAAACAGGGGATTAAATAATCTGACCGGAAAATCACAGGACTTTTGCGAAATCCCGTAGCTTATGTGGGAACTGTTGTTGGAAAATCCCCAACCTATAATGATTGAACTGGGATTCCCAGTTCATGGATTTAGCAATTCCATCCCCCTAATATTAATAAAACACACCCAAGAAATCATGGTTTAGTAGGGGAATTACACATATTTGTGACCGTTTAATGGATTGAAGATTAGGGGGAGGATTATGTCATATCCGATAATACACATACATACTTGTAGCGAAATCGGCCTGACTTCAACCGCCCCTATAATCATCAACCAACTGTGTTTTTTTTGTGCCATGGCTCACCTGAGATTTGAACGAATTGCTCACATGTTTTGGGGATATCGATGGTTCAACGAAAAATTGCATCAGCTAGTTTGGCACATACGATCAACATGCCCCATTACTAGATACTCCCACTTGAAAAAAACGTTTCATAGCGATTTTTTTTGCAAACGATGAACCGAAAAATTTGGTGGCAATCGTAAAATGGCCACTTCACTGCGGTGAAAAGTGACTGGCGCATCTCAAATACACTGCGTTGTTTTTCCCCTGGGTACTGTGTTCTAGTCTGTGTGCATGTATATAATAATAACAATAATAATAATAACAATGTATATTATTATTAATAATAATCATTAATAATAATAATAATTAATAATGATAATTATTAATAATAAATACTGTATACACATTTACCTACTGTAGACCCTCAACTTACCCGATAGACTGTATTTATCACATTGTGTGGTACATTGACTAATTTTTTGCGGGTCACCTGAGGTCAAAGTAACAATAAATAATCCATCTGTTTAGCCAAGAAACGATCCATGAAACAAATCAACATGCATATCCTGGAATATCACCTTATCTATGTTTTTATATCATAATGGGTTGGAAACCACTTACCATCACTAAATGTTTCCATGCACTCTGTATATTCACGTCAATGACTGCACATAATACATACCCCATTGTCTCCGTATCATGCTCTATCCAAATCCCTACAATCTTCCCATACTTGTTGGTGAATATCCCCATTTTGTCGCCAAAGATGCTGCTTCAACTCATGATAGGGATATTCACCAACAAGTATGGGAAAAATGGGGATATTCCCCAATATCTACACTTTTCCTTGGTGAAATCCTGATTTTTCTTCGCTTCGACCTGGTTTTTTCGAAAACGACATGGCCTTGAAGTCCAGGCATCCCCCACAGACCACACGCTGCACACCCTTCACGCCAGGAACCTTGGCGTCATGAACGATGATCTTCGAGGAATGGAAAGTTTATGATGTGTATTTTATGGGGATAACTATGGGAACATGGAGAAAAAAACAAAAGGTGTTTTTTTTTTTCACTGAACCCCCAGTTGATATAAGACTGATATATAACTGATGCTGTTGCCATCTCGAACATATTATTTAAAGTATGTATGGCTTGCAGAGGGCGTATGGGGGGGGGAATATAAACCATTTGTTGGGGACAGTGGGAGATTGACTTACCCCAAAAGATTGAACAGATGAGAGATCTTCAGAAGTCCAATTGGCATAGGATCCCAGTCATTTGTTAGGTAGCATACCAAAATAACAAATGAATCATGCAGGTTCCACAGAACGCATCTGAAACGGCAAAAGGATACAAAAGGGATGGACGGAAGAACAAATTAAGGACAGTAGACGCTCCAGTCGCTACATGTTTCCGGGGTGAGGGGATATGAAGAAGAATGATTCAGTTGAAATTTAGATGATTGGTCAGTAACTTGGGAATAGTCGCCCTGATCATTGTTGACTATGATCGTGCATTCCCAGATGATTGTGTATATATATATACAGAGCAACTCACAAGTCACGGTAGAAAAGTAACATCCAACCCTGAAATAGTGATACATTAGGAAGTTACGGGTATACATCTATCTTTTTGGGGGTTGCTATATATATATATTATATATATATAATTAGATATACTGTATTTCTCGATTCTTGGGATAGGCAAGACCATTCATTTTTTCGCGACCACTGCACTCGAAGGTCAGTGTGGATCCCACATGAAATATCGCTAACATTGATCTTCGATCCGAAGCCAATACCGACAATCATGTCTAATCATTAATTTAAGAAACAAAGTAAATGGGTGTGTCTGAACATGGGGATGAATGCCACAAAATGACCAGCATTCGGAATATCGATGATGATTCACCAGTGGAATATATATATAATATATATATATATCTTATATATATAATATATATCATATATATATACATCATATATATACATCATACATCATATATATATAATGTGATGGTGTCTTGAGTACTCAAATATACTCCGAACGATATGTTCAGACATAATATTCCATCATATGATCATATTGAGCATTAGTACATGGGTCTAGGTCAAAATTGAGTACTCCAATAATTGGATGGTTAATACTAAACATTATACATATATATATATATATACATAATTACATATACATACTATATATATATGTCATTATATATACATTATAGTATTATATTATATATATATATTTTTATACGACATACATTATATAATGCTAAAATATCCTAAAATCTCTGGTTCCTGGGGGTTCAATTTTGACGAATCCTCCGCGTGGAATTCTCCAAGGGACCGCCTTGACCTCGGGCAAGACGCTCTTCAAGAGCTCTTGGGCGGCATCCAGGGACGCCTGAAGATGTCGAAAACCCAGACTTGTAGATTCTGTTTCCGGAACAAATTGTTTTTTTCCACATTCGAAACGCTTACCAGAGTTTATCCCAGGGTAAATGTTGATGTAAATATTGCATATGATTATGAGGATGGAAAACTCGCAGGAAAACTGTGGCGAAGAGGTTTTAGAATGTCTGGATTTTTCAGCAAGAAAAGTGTGGTTTTAACATGGTCGCCCCATCCCGGACGTTGCTCCACACTTACAATCGTCATGATCATGATCATGATCATGATCATGATCATCATCATCATCATCATCATCACCATCATCATCACATCATCACATCATCACATCATGATCATCATCACATTAAAATTCGCCGCCACCTCTGAACAATATGTTGACTAGGGTAAAAACATCAACTTTATCTTCGTGAGGGGTCAAAAATCGCCACCCCCTCTAAACAATATGTTGACTGGCGTAATAACATGAACTTTATCTTCGAGAGGGGTCAAAATTCGCCACCTCCTCTGAACAATAAGTTGACTGGCGTAATAACATCAACTTTATCTTCGTGAGGGGTCAAAATTCGCCACCTCCTCTGAAGAATATGTTGATTGGGGTAATCGTATCAACTATCTCCATGAGGGATCAAAATTCGCCAACCCCTATGAAAAATATGTTGGTTGGGGTAATAACAACAACTTTATCTTCATGAGGGATCAAAATTCGCCACCACGGCTTTCACATCACAGGTGGTAGTTCTGAGTGTTCATTTGCTGATAGAGATGAACCACCAAGCTATCCGGCCTATCCGAGGACTACTCAGCCAACAAAAACCCTCGTGATTTTTGACGAATAGGTGCAATATATACCTACAGAATCTACACAAATCCTCCAACAAATAATCTACAGCTGAATACCGATGATTTGTGTAGATTTGTGTAGGTATATATTGGAGGATTATTTGTGGTCCATAATAATAGGGAATCCTCCAACATAATACAACCACTGACCGATGATTTCCGAACTTCAGGCATATCCCTGGTTATCAAGGTCCGACTTCTAGGACATGGATCGCCTTCTCAGCGACCTGTTGCGAAGTCAGGTTAGGAAGGCCCTTGACTTATATTATTATACGCTGGTTCATGTCACCTTATATTATTATGTATATTGGGAACGCATGTGATCCCTAGTTTGTATATTTGACCTCCCATATTCTGGTTCGAACTGTCTAATACTGACAAACAAGGGATCCATATTGATGGTTCCAGCATGTTTCAGCTATAACCGGGATTCCACCATGTGACCCACGGCCCATGGTGTACCGGGACACCTTGTCCTTGTCAGCAGACCATTTGCAGCGCCATTCACGCGCGATGTTGTCGAACCTCAATAGCAACATCTGGGTATTGCAGGACTGGGATACTGCACCCTATTTATCAATGGCATCTTACCATCCGTCAACATGGCTGACCTCACAAAGTTCAAATCCCTACAAGTCGAAGTACTGCTCAACACCCTTTTTTGGCTGCTGGTTTCATCCCTTGAAAACATCCGAGAGGATGAAAACAGGATCACGGCTCGCCCCACGCTCTAGCCGTGGCAGCGGCAATCACTAACCATTCACCTTCCGGTCTACACACACCGCAGGGTAACCCAAAAAAATGCTGGAACTTACAGGCCATTGTGGGACTCAAATTATTTTGAACGTGGATGGGGATATATAGTAGCATGGCTCCAGGTGTTCCAAGATGTTCCAAGCACACCCTCAACATTATGCATTGGCACATCCCTTGCTTCTATCATATCTTGCCATGCTACCAGTCCGCCACACTCTCTCAAACATGGTTCTGGTCCCAAAAAAATCCGGCCAATTTGTCCCAAAAACAAGACTTTGCAGAAGACACTGTAGGCTCCAAATTTGGGGCCACAGAATTAGGACCAAGAAAGTCACTTGTTGCATGGCACGAACTTCTACTGTTTGGGGCTCTCCACGGCGAAGCCAAAGATAGCTCCTTTTCTGGATTTTCTGGCCCTAAAAGCCTCGGGTCAGTATTGCTGTTATGCTCCGGGTGCAGTTGCTGCGGCCCAACTCCACGAGGAAAGTGAGCGGCAATCGTGCCAAACACTCTTCTATAATGTGCTTGTACATGTTCTACAGACCACCACACTTCCTGTCTGTATGGCAAGCAGTGGCCCCGCGCTGGCCCCGCTGCGGCCCTGCTTCGCCGCAATGGAACCTGATTTCGGCAGCTTTTAAGGCCACCAGTGGTGACGACCATTGTTGCTGAGTAGCGGCCTTGCTGCTTCCCCGTAAAACGTGGGAATTTCCACGGATCATATCTTGGGGCCGCGCCCGCGGCCCCGTCTTACCTTATGGGAGCGGCCTCGTATACCCCGTTTCAATGTTGTACCTGTACATACCTGTACCAAACCGGGAGGAAGCTGCCAACGGGCCTAGACACACCACAAGGCAAGCGTCTGTGTGTCTTCTGCTAGCATTATTCCCGGGCTCTTCCAAACCGGGTCTTGATGTGTCTTTCTAGCTACTTCATGCTGTCTCTTCTTCCACGGGGCAGGCGATTCAGTGTGCGCAAGGCGGTTCTGAAAATGGAGCTTCAGGTTCAAGCACGGCTTTTCTGAACGGGACCCTCGCAGTATATAAGACCAATAATTGATAGTCGCTGTGCTTAATATGCCATTGTTTCTGCATTCCAGTTTACTCACAATGGATACTAACATATGGGAATGGGTCAAAATGGGTACCAGTACCCAAAAATGGGATGCTTTGCGACTCCTATAAAACTCAACCAAAATCTATAGACCCCTTCGTCTCAATGTTTCACCCGTACTGCAATACTTACAATATACATCCTAATTACACAACTCTTTCCTGGTTCATTCCAGTTATGTTCTTTTTCATGCGACTTTCACCAGTCTATGCGACTTTTGGGTTTCGGCTTTCATGCACGCAGTAAATTTATGCGCAAGAAGTGTGCTTAATGAATTAATATGTATGTTTTTAAGTTTTTTTCTTGCCTTTTTCTAACTTGTTTAGTGCCTTGTTTTACTCTTGTTTGTCGCAAAGAAACAAAACACGTGAAAACTGTGACGGATTTCTCCAACGTGGAATTACGTCACTTTTCCTATAGACTTGCGACTTTCGGACAAGACATACTTTTGTCAGTCACCCTTTTTTCCCTGCGACTTGGCTTTCTAGGTATATCATCTACCCCTGTGAGCCGCTTATATCACCACTATATCTGTATATGGTTTTGTCTGAATATAGGGCCGCAAAAAATTGATGCTTAAGCATCATCTTCCAAATTTGTTGAGGGCCATTTTTCGGTGGTGTACTCAACAATATCAAACACGTCCAAACATCATCGTGTTTGTTATATATATCCGAGTGGCGGAAAAAAATACTTACTACCCGGAATGGACATGGCCAAAGTGGGTGGTCCCCTATCAGTTGTGAAGGTTTGTACTTCCATGCTATGTGTGAAAATAGGGTATCGGTAAGTGGGTGGTCCCCTAATATTGGTTGTGAAGGTTTTCACACAAAATTGAACATCCCAAGTCCACTCCCTACTACGTTAGTCTTCCGCAAATTTTGTCGGTTAGTTATATCATATTATATATATATATATCCACATGTAATCTCAAACAAGCTCCCATTCTTGATGCTTAGACAAGCATTTGTAGTAGCAACCCCCACAAACGACAGAAACTTCATTCATCTCTAGTTTAGGAGGATGTTCGGATGTTCCTTTTCTTAATATTTTTGTTGCGGGGTGACCTATAAATCTATGTCCCACTATCCCCACCAGTTGGGGATAACCCCCTGTGACCAGCATGCACTTCCTCCAAGGGACGCCACAGACTTGGTGATCTCAGGCATGTCGTGACGAGCTCGTAGCAAACGAGACCGGACGTTGGACGATCGACGCGAGGAGCAACAAAAGCTGAGGTTGCGGTGTCTCGGCGGAAGCACTAAGAGATAATAAAAAACATATATTTACAGGTATCATGGTGTATAATATACACATAGCAACCCCCAAAAACAAATAGAAAATCGAAACTACTAATATAGCCATAAATTCCTTTCGATATTTCTTGAGAGGTCGTTACTTTATATATATAATAGCATAAGGGTCCGGAATTGCTCTGGGAATTGTGTTTTTCCGTTTTGGTATTTTTTTGATCTGCTGTTCTGTCCGTTTTCCTTGCAATTTGCAGCATTCTGGAGCTGGAAGCTGCCATTTCAACGGCATTGCAACATTTTGGAGTTCGAACCTCATATGTTCGATGATATTTGCACATTTTGGTGCTCAATTTTTGCATGTTGGATGGTATTTTGCGACTAGGGGCCATTTAGGGTCTGTTTAGATTGGTTTTAGGGTTGATTTAGGATTGGTTTAGGGCTGGTTTATTTGTTTTACTGGTTGGTTTTGTTTTTTTTTGGGGGGGTTGGTTTTGGGGTTGGTTTGGGGAATATTTAGGGGTGGTTTGGAATCTACGTAGGGTTGGTTTAGGGTTTCTTTAGGCGTGGTTTAAGATTCATGTAGGATCTATTTAAGGTTGGTTTAGGTTTTAGTCAGACTTGGTTCAGTGTTTATTTAGGTTTGGTTCAAAATCTATGTGCGGTGGGTTTAGGATCTATTTCGGGCTGGTTTAGGGTTTATTTAGCGTAAGTTTCACAGGTTTGTTTAGGGGTTACTTAGGGCTGCTTTTGTCTTTTTAAGTGTTAGCTTGGGTTATTTAGGGTTGGTTTAGGGTTTGTATGGGGTAAGTTTCATTGTGTTTTTTTAGGGTTTACCTAGAGTTGCTTTAGTTTTGCGGGGATTGGTTTGGGGATTATTTGGGGTTGGCTTATGGTATATTTATATTGTACATCTTGGGGTTTATATAGGCTTGAGAAGCAAAAAAAACGTAAAACAGCAGAGAAGCAGAACAGTGAAGAAGCAGTCAAGCAAAGAAGCAGAAAAGCAAAGAAGCAGAGAAGCAGGGAAAGGAAGAAAAGCAGAAAAGCAAAAATTAGAGAAGCAGAACAGCGGAGAAGCAGAGAAGCAGGGAAAGGAAGAAAAGCAGAAAAGCAAAGAAGCAGGGAAACAGAAATCACTAAACAAAAACAAAGCGGAAAAAAAAAATAACATCCCAAAAAAAATAGTCCCCCCATAGCATATAGGTATACATGAAATTTCCCAGGGGTGCTTTTTTTTGTCTGCAATTCTTTTTCAGTCTTGGGCGAGTTTTGCTCCTACTGCAGGTTCTGGCTATTGTTTTCTTCGGCGTTGTATTGCTGATGGTAAGCGTATCCAGCATGTTGGTTTGAGTTTATGTTTTGTTCACTTGAACAGCGGGCCCCGGTTGCAATCCGTAGGCAACAATTCATGGGTGGGTAACAATACATGGGTTATTCATGGGTTATCAACGACTGGTATGCACGCGCACCAGCAGCAACCCAGCAGCCGCTCTTTCCCAACGACAGCCGGAGAGTGTAAGGTCAGATGCCCGGAGCAGTGGCCCGGCGACATTGCGAATGGCTTTGTATACAAAGCTGGCAACATGTATATACTAACGTGTGTATAGAAACACTGTGATAGATAGATAGTTAGTCAGTTAGTTTGTTAGTTAGATAGATAGGTAGATAGATGCATAGATACATAGACACATAGATACATAGATACTTCTGTAAATACATAGATTGGTCTTTGATAGTACGTGTATATTCCCTTGTGTACATAGTAACAAACAAATGTGTATATATACACATATAACTATATATATATAATTAAGGACTATTGTTCACGGATTTGCGTGATTATATATACATATATCATTATATAAAAACTATGGTATAAGGTATAATTATATATGAACATATAAACATGTTTTTCCGTTTATGCGTGTAGCTGGGACTTTCATCAACCTGGCGATTGGATTTGTTCATCATCTGGGACGGCTGATCCCATTCAAGGTAACTAAGTGGAAATGACAAAGACCCAGCTACACCCAGACCACAAGAAAAGACCCGGCTGGTGAGTATGTAGGTACGTATATTATATATATATGATTATATATGCGTATTTACACATACAAATACATACAATATATCAATATTATGCATCCCGGTGTATGGCAACATAACTAAAAATGATTGAATAATTCCGAATGTGTGCGTATATGTGCATATATATATATATACACAATTATATACATACACATGCAGCTTTATGTAACATATTAACTACCCACTCGTCACCAGTTGACGTCATTGGGATCTCCGTTCGCCCGCTGGGTGCAGGCGGTACTAGCCAGCGTTGTAGGGTATGACTCATGCCAAAGTCACAATGATCATGATCCCACGCAAACTGGGGGCTTAGTCAACAAAAAAATAGGTTTAACCAACAAAAATGGAACTTAATATGGTCAATGTGCTTACTTTCTGCAATCATGGGAATCCACTAGCCTGAAATATAGTGATGTTAAAGGTAGCCCCAATCCTGCCAGTGACCTCGCAGTGAGATTGTGATAATTAACTGTCTGGATACAATAGAACAAATCCCAATGGGAGCCACAAGTAGGCCTGCTGGGCCTGCTGGGCCGCTCTACATTATCCAGAAGTATTAATGTACCCATTGGGATGTTTCTTGCAATAGTGGTACCCAATAAAAAGACTTGGTTTCAATCCATCTCTATATATATATATCATTATATATCTATATTCTTGGAAATAAGTTGCAGTAAAAGCTTGAACACAATTACAAAAAAAAAACACCCGGCAAATCATCAGAGCATGGCAGCCAGTCGGATCTCATGAGACCCATTTCAACGCCGAGGCATTCCAAGGCCTGCATGATTGACCTTTTGTCTTTCGGCGTCCAAAGACCAAGCGATGAGGGATATGCTGGAAAAAACTCGGATTCTCTAGACCTATAACTCCAAGTAACCATGATATGACCATGAAATTTGCTGCTTCAGGATTGTTCACCGTCCATTTTCAGCATATTTCAGCATAGTTCAGCATCGATGTAGGTTTTGTAATGAATTGAAGCACCTGTAAGCCAGTTCTGACTCCGTGCAAAATGGGATCATAGGAATCATAGGTGGCTTCTAATTGTCATTTGACCTGGTACTCCCGGAGTAAGGAGCCTTACAATCTGGGCAAATATCCCGTCACACTCCCGGTGGTTCTCCTAGCTATAACAGTTCTAAGCTCTAATCAGCATAAACCCAGGACAACCCTACTTCATCTAGTTACACACTAAGTAGCTAACAAACTGGCGCACCGCCTTGCAACTCTACACAGCCAAGGTGCAATCATTGGGTGAGCAACAACATGTCGTTTTGGTAACCCGAAAAAAAGATTGAAAAGTAATTCAACACCATAGTAGGATCTTACTTTTCTATCTTTTTGGGGGGTGATTATAAACAAATGGGACCTTTTTCACTGTTCACATCACACATTTGGCTTTGTTGGGCTGAACGACGCGGGCGAATAATCTGAAGCCTTTGCACAACGTGGACCTAAAATATCTTAAAATATCTGTCGAAGTCGGAACACATCTCAAATCTGAATATTTGTATATGAGCCTTCCCAACCATCAAATACTAGGTAGGATGTGCTTCTAGGACGGTCGTCATGATTAAACTTCCAGCAAATCATCCAGTGAGTTGTCACGCTTGATTTTTGCCACATCGTTGCCTCTGAGCATTTCCAGTTCATCCCAACCTGGTGCTGCCCCGGCCCCTGTGGCGGGAAAGTCTTTACAACTACACTTGGCTGTCTGAGCGGTGCCTTTATCATTGGACCATTTGATGGGAAGTTTCGCAAAACATTTCGGAAATACACAAAGACATCATCTGGTTGGTGGTTTCAACCCCCCTGAATAATATTCGTCAGATTGGATCATCATCCCAACTATTGGGGAAAATAAAAAATGTTCCAAACCACCAACCAGACAAAGACATCACTAGGTTGATCTCAACCCAAGAGAAGTTCGTTTCAGGAAACATCTTTGCGCTGAGAATTTCATGAATACAAAATAAACTCATCCAACAATCTGAACTACTCAAAGATGATCAAAACTCTACAGAAAAAAGATGAAACAAAAAAGAAAACATATGTATATCATCCATTTATAGATGGTATTTTCCATGAAATAAACCATCCAGCTATTGGGGTACCCCCATTTATGGAAACCGCGGTGCCCCAAGCCGCTGTTCGATCAAGCCACAGACTGACAGAGAGATCTTTTTTGTGTCCAGCCTGCGGTTGCATGGCTAGACGAGATGTGTTCGGTAGGATGTGATACACACATACATATAAACAAACAAAATAACCCGTTCAGTAACCAAACCAGAGTTCAAAGATATGATTTGAAATTTACAGTGCTGGTTTTATACACAAGGTGTATCAAGGGTACCTCGGTCATAGCCATGACAGAGGTAGGGACGGCATAAACACTGCAGGTAACTATTTGCATTTGTGCGTCTGAAAATATGGTATATTATCAATATCAATATACACTAAATACCATATACACTGTGTTATCAATAACCATATGATATATTATCAATACAATATGGTATATTATCAATATCATTTCCCTATATTATCAATATACACTAAAAGTGTTGCTTGCATAGGGCATAGGGAAATGATGAGAAGCCACTGGAATTGTCCATCTTTTCAGACAGATCTGGGAAGCGACATGACAAACCCTCCAGGCGACTCTGACATTGGAATATTGGGAAAACTCATCCAATCGTTGGCTACACAATAACAAAGGGGCATCCATATGACTGAAATGTGATCTCGAAACATGAAATCTTGATTTTAAAAACACTTCTTTGCGAGATTGGGAGAGAGCAAACTAAACAAACCAATACAAAACCGCGTGGTGTTTTTGGCATACTTTTTTTTTATCAGTCATTAATATTGCCAATCGGTTTTGAAAACATATCTATAAATTAGCCAACCAGTGCAAATGTCGGACATCTATGTGATATCCATTTGGAATGCCGCAATCAACACCACTCACTGTGGCCAGCAGGATAATCTTCACATCCACATTCGCGACTGGTCACCACTATTGGGGATGTTCCATCCCCACCCAAACACCAGGGAGGGTCATAATCGGGTTGCAGCTGCAAATACGTCTGGGGCAAAGCCTTTCATGGAGCAATAATATCTACGCATCTATCTATCCATTTATCTGTCTGTCTACCTATCTACCTATCTACCTATCTACCTATCTACCTATCTACCTATCTACCTATCTACCTACCTACCTACCTACCTACCTATCTACCTATCTACCTATCTACCTATCTACCTACCTACCTACCTACCTAC
>Ga0126342_10000399_pt1 | contig 45467 bp, 32 predicted proteins | sample Cyp1metagenome_FD_92528 | JGI IMG/M metagenome (GOLD analysis project Ga0126342, IMG submission 92528) | Coral microbial communities from Lord Howe Island, Old Settlement Bay, Australia - Cyphastrea 1 metagenome | ecosystem: Host-associated > Invertebrates > Cnidaria > Coral ...
CCTGATCTCTTTCCAGGCTTTCGTGAAACTTTCATTTTGACTCATGGCAGAGTCCTTCTTCTAAAGTATGCCCATGGCAGGGCTTCGATGCCCATGGCAGGGCTCTGCTCAAACCGACCCATGACAGGATCACTCAGCCAAAAGTCTTCCGCTTTCCACGCTTCCCACTCAGGTGACCTGAGTGCTCGGCACAAAATAGTGACGAAAAAGAAGCAACCCTATGCTTGGCGGTAAAGGTCATCCTCAGGGATGGGAGGAGCGATAGTCCATCGCAAATATAAATACGAGCGATGTTTGAATTTTTCCATCTCCCTCTCAGGAGTGTCTTCTCCATCAGTCCATGACTTTGCATCTCATAGGTCGCTCCACCACGACGCAAAGAGTAGGGACGAAACCCTAATTCGCCAACATCCAGCTCAAGCAAAATTCGCTTGAATAAATCACGAAAAGCGCTCCCGCTTTTGCCCCAGCATGGATTGTTGAACATTCCTTGCTGCGTCCTAAGTTCCACCATAGCACGGGCAACTTCCAGCGTGGTGGGATCGTGAATGCTGACACTTTCACGACTGTTGTTGCGGATCCCACTTTTGCTCGAAGGCAGGGATACTAAACCCTTCGTCTCATCCAGCAGGAAATCGCTGGGTCTGATCTGCAACAGTTCTCCTGTTCGGAGTAAGCAGTGGAACCCAAGCAATACAAGGCTCGCCATTGTCAGCTCCCCCCTTGACACAGACCAGCCAGCCATCGCCAGCACGATATCCTGGGTCAAGGGGGGAGCCCGACAGGGAACCTCATACTTTCTCCATATACTGTACAGCCTCCAGCTCTTGTGAAGCTTGCGTCGCGTGCTCGGCTCAAAATGATGGAGCCCTGACAAGGCATCTCCTATGAGATGAAGGGGGCAACCATCTTCAAATTGATCCTGAATCCATGCTGCTATGGTTTCGTCCAACTCTATTTCTGAATTAACTGACTCCAGCAGCGGAGCCATCCTTGCAACTGCTGTATAGTATCGATCTAATGTCGATGAGGTGATACCGACTTCTTCTAATATAATATCTCGCCTGGCCTGGCGCCTCTGTTGTTGAGTGGCCTGTCCAGGCCAGAAGTTACGAGCGGCTGTCATTGTCGGTGGGATTCTCGGAGCTCTCGACGTGGGTCACGATCAGCTGCAAGTCCCACGCCAGCAAGGCCACAGCCAGCCGGGCGAGAAGGGGTTTCAGCATCCGGGAGCTACTGCGTCCCTTCGAGATCACACTCATGGCCACATAGGAGTCTGTTAAGTGAAAGATCCTAACATGACATTCCCTAAGGTGTCGTATTCGCCACTCAATACTGTGAATAATGGCCCGTACTTCAAGGTTGTTAATATGGTCTGCCCTGCCCCATTTGTAAGCAAACACTTTCTCCCAGTTCCACCAATCCGTACAAGAGCTTTGCCTAGGGTAATTCTTGGGATTCAAAATGGCACCTGAGCTAATGCGAGCGTCAGAACCTGTATGATTTACTCGTCTAAGCAGTGAGCCATGTAAAGCTGCAACACTCATGTTTTTCGTTCCAACCCCATAACAAAGTTGCCTCTGAAGTGGTCCTTGCACACTTAGAGGGGGGCAAAACCCCGGAGCAAGTCCCATGCGACCCCACAATACGTCATAGCTTGGCACACAAACCCAATTCTTAACCATCATGGCAGCAACAAACGCAAAGGAGTAGCAGTTGAAACTATCTCCTATCAGTGTCTTCCGCATGTCCTCATAGCCCTTGGGATCCCTTTTAATATCACCTGCGTTCCAACAGAGACATGTATGATTGTACCCTAAGCCATGGAGGAGTTCACGCTCAACTGCACTGATTAATCGCCATTTGTGGTTGACCCATACTACAAAGCGATCATCATATTGATATGGGGGAAACCTGTATTCATTGGCCTGCCAACGCAACTTTCCATCATTTGAAACCCTCTGGAGCCCGGCTGGGCGAGGAGGTGGTCTTTGACGTCGAATACTTTTCATGCAAGTGGGTAGAATTGCCCCCTCATGGAAACCAGGCCATTCCGCCCCGGGCTCCAACCATTGATCAAGTTGAGGATATTCATGCCACAAGCTAATCTCAACCCAACGCTCTTTTTCCTGGTACCAGGCACCCTCCATGGCTTCCAGCTGGGTGTTTGTCCAGCACAGCCTTGGCCTATGAATAGGGACTGCATCGGCAGGGTCCAACCGCCATGGCTTGACCCCCAAGGCAGTGCTTATCTCGCCTTCTGCACTTTCATCCATGCTTGCCACATTTTCGGCCACAAACTTAACCTTGAAAGCAAGACCAAAGACACTCCGAGCTGTCTTGATGACCCTGATGAACTCCCAAAAGAGGCTGCTTTGCGCCCCCTCCAGGTTCTCCCGGCCATGCTTGGCGGAAGACAGGTCACTGCAGGGGAAACCTCCCCAAAAGTGTAACTCCTCGATTTGGGGGTACAGGTACCTCCATGTCTTCATCTCTTCTGCTGTAAGGCTCCTGATGTCCCCTTTGATTTGCACGTGGGGCCATCTCCTGCTCGTCACCCTGTTAGCTGGCGCGGAAATTTCATAGGATATGCAAACCTCTGGAATAACACCGCACAGGTCATAGCACCTGAAGGCACACCCTATGCCGTTGAAAAGTGACACCAGGAGCACCGGTATTCTCTTCCCTGAACTCTCACCTGACAGATCAGCAGCAGCAAACTGCGATCCTGCCGAGGTCAGGGACCGGCTGCATCCAACCGCACCCCCTGTCGAGGATGCGTCGCTCGCCGTGGTCACATCACTGATTCCTGCTCGCAGGCACGTATGAAACAGCCAACATGCGGAGCAGCAGTTCAGGAATTCTGATCTCACCTTCGCCTCAGCCAGAACCCCAGTTGCTTTGCCAGCGATGTATTGCCAGGTGGTGTCAAAGAACGTCATGCAAGGTCGCCTAAAACTCATGCAATGCACCCAGCGACCCGCCAGCACTTGTATCCACTTCTTCCGCAACTGGGGCTTGGCGATCACAACAAAGGTGCTCTGAAGCAGCTTCAAGAGCCGCTCCTTGCTAGGGCCCAGCGTCCCCGCAGTACCAGACAGGTAAGCCCCAAGCTCTTGCACAGATCTGTCACCTGATACTTTCTTCTTTGCAGATGATAACACCCCAGCTGCGGTCCATGCATCCTCCAGTGCTTCATGGCAGGCTTCTGCATGAGTGCTCGATTCTCCAGCACCCACCTTTTGCATTCCGCAGTAGTTGTCAAGGTAGACATGGTACCAAGATTGGCCGGTTGCCTCAGCCGCATCACATGCACTGATCAGCCATGGGGGCAAGGGCGAAGTGCGGCGGACCCGGTGCTCCACAGGTAACCTGGCTAGAACCGTCAAACGCTCCGCCAGTTCCTGCATTATGGAAACAGCTGACGCCCATCCCATTGGGATCACCGAGCATCCAGGCCTATACCGCACCCCCTTTTCTAACCCTATTTCTTCCCCCATAAAAACAACATTGAATGCCATCATTCGCTCCCACACCCGGGGGAGTCTGAATAGATAGAAAGCAGAAGTCATATCGCTTTGAAAGAAAGAAAGTTGTTCATCCCCATGAAGATGCAATGACAGATATTGTGTAATGGATGGTAGGTCATGAGTTCCACCTTGTGAGTGAACAAAAACGCTATTGGTAGGGATCAAGTTCATGATGATTCTCTGGACTTCCTTACCCGAACTCAAGAAGGCACCTTTTCCTACTGCAAACATGCCGTTGAGTACTTGTTGACCATTGACAACCAACACTTCATCATCACGCACCCAGTTACAGATCTTACGATCAACCAGAAGTTTAAAAAGAGCAGGTGCTTCCCCTTGTGCCACATGAACCTTTGCTTGCAACTTGATGGTCTTGTCTTGGGGCTCAACCAAACTCAGTTCGGGATGATCGAGAAACCACTTAGTTCCATCTCCTACCAAACTCCTAGCATCAATAGCACCACCATGAGTCTTAGGGGGCAAAGCTGGAACAGCTTGTTCTACTCCCAGTATCTGCATTTTTGGGACTTCCTCCCCGGTGTAGCTCAAATAACGTGACGCCAGCTCTTTTTCTGCCTCGGCTGGAGTCCGCTCGAGCTCATAGTCTGGGGCCAGCACCCTCTGGATGCTTTGACGGAGGCACAGCAACGCCCCCTCCTGTACCCTGGTGGGCTTCTGATCAGGCGCAGCTCGGCCAAAGCCAGCTGCACAGTTCAGGGCCAAAATGGCCAAGGCCACCCACACATCTTCCAATTCTTTCCCGGCAAAAGGCCGGCCACAGAACTCGTCAAGCCCGGCACGCTCAACAGCCAGGCGGAGATAGGCCACATTTCCAAGTGGCAAAGGAAAAAGAGGCCGAGCCTTGGTAGGCCAGCCTCGGTGCATGGCTTTGGGCTGCACAGCCCTTCCCAAAACCACCTGACGCAGGGCTGGTAAGACCTCCCGCTCCGCATCCAATCGAGGAAAGCTCAAAAACGTCCAGAGAAGACAGCGGCCAGCGGCATTGAAACTGTTGCCGCGGCACGCCAAGTTCTTCAGCAGCTGCAATCCTCGCTCGAGATTCGGAGCCAGAGGCACGACAAAAGCCAGCCCCTCACTCACAGCACCATTAGATGAATTCCTTGGTGAAACCTCTTCAAACTCCTTCACTTCTTGCCTGGTTCCTCTTGCATCTCCTTCCAAGGGTTTGCATCGCCTTTTTGAGCCGCCTGACCTGCCTTGTTCTGCCCCTTGCCTTTTCCTTTCCCGCGGCCCTTGGGGGCATCTCCTTTCCGTCCTTTCTCGTTCCAACCGCCCCCTCCCTTGCCGCGGCCTGTAGGGGAGGCGTACCACTGACCTCCTGTGTACCCCTGGCTTCTCTGCAGTAAGCGCCTGTGTTTCTGAGCCTGCAACATAGTCGAAGTAGTGGCGCTTGTTGTAGGTTCCAGTGGGTACATTTCCAACTGACTTGCAACCTGCCAGTTCCCGTCGCCTAATGCTGTATGAACCGCTATGAAGCGGCTCGCTAATGCATCGGCGGTTTCTGGGAGTTTGCCAGCGCGAAGGAGATCTATCGCTTGTCCCAACGCGAACAGCTCTCGGACCAGGGGGCTGTTGTTGGAGTGGAAGGGACGGATCATCAACGCAAAGAACGTCGATATCCGAACCCCCGAGGTCAGGCTCGCAGCAGCCCCCGACGACTCCAACAATGCCCCCTGGTCCATCTGCTGCTGCGCGTGTTTGATGAGCATTTCCATCACGCTCCCCGGTTCGCGCGCTGCTTTGCGCCTGAGTGGGGCTTCGCAGGAAAGATCTGAATCTTCGCTGCTCTCCCCCCTTTTCCTTCGTCGCCTGCTTCTGGTGGACGATGAGCTGGAGCTGCTGGAACCTGAACCCCCTCCATCTGGGTCTGGTTTGAGGCCTGCACCCAGTCCTTCTCGTCTGCGCCTCTCCTTTTTCTTTTTCTTTTTCTTTTTCTTCTTCTTTCCGCTCAGCAACTCTGCCAGCTTCCGGAAGCTCTTCTCTGACGAGCTCTCCTTCTTTTCCTTCCGGGCCAGAGCTGCCTGCTGCTGGTTTGACTGCACGGCTTGTGCCAGCAGCACCGCAGAGGCGTCCCCCCTGTTCAAACTCTTCTTCAATCTCTTCCCCTCGACGTCGCTTGTAACCGCCGATAGGTCTAGGCCTAGAGGAGTCAAGCGCCCAGGATTCAGGGCCGTGCCAGCCACCAACCGGCTCTCTGCCGCTGCAGGTGATAAGGCACTTGGCGCGGGTCCACCAGCCAAAGCCTCTTCTCCCCGGTGGGCCCTCGCACCCCCACTGCCAGAGATGCGTTCGCGGGTGTTCCGGAGCAGTTCGCGCAGATGAGCCCTCTGTCCTGCAGACGCTGAGTCGTCGCCCTCTCCGTCGGCGTCTTCGTCCGAGAGAAGGGATACACAATCGGCCCCAGTGGCCTGCTTCTTCTTTCTCCCATCTGTGGCCTTGGTCTTTGGGGCCTTCCTTGCATTTGCTTTTGGAGCCTTCTTGGCCCCAGGCGGGGGTTCCAACGATTTCATGAATGCGGTCACAGCCTTCTTCAAAGCTGCAGTGCCACTCTTTGACAGGTACGAACATTCGAAATTCATAACTGTCCACACCCTCACTTTTGTTGCATGCACAACCTTTTCCTCTTCCAATCCAATGCATGGATCTTCTTGACATAGGTGGAGATGCCCTCCTGTAAGGCACCCTACCACTTCGGAGAGTTGCGCCACACTTTCGCACCCCAGGACCTCCCCACTCAGGGTGATCCCGGATGCGTCGCGTGGGCGCACCTCTTTGACCAGCAGCGCAAACCACTCTTCTGTGCCAAGGCCAACGGAGCTGCCGGCCAAACAAACTTCCACCACGCAGCCAACAGGGATGGTCAGTATATCCCATCCAGGCTGCCCTACCTCCACCTCTTCCCCTTCTACCACCCCAAAATCGAGGATGGTGGAGGGATCTGCTCTCTTGGATCTGCCCGCCATTGCGCCGGCTAGCGGGGCGATGGGGCACGGTCCCAAAAGCTTCCCGGCTGCTGGTAGTGAAATCGCCGGTACGGGTCGTCTGCTGCTTTGTAATGCTTCTGGTGTTTAGAACCACCTCGATGTTGTGGTCTGTGTCGCTTCTTCTTTTTCTTTCGTCCTTGATCTTCGTGTCCTTCCCTGTGATGGTCCCGTCTAGACCTCGATCTCCTCCTTTGCCTGCTTCGATGTCGGTCCTCACCTTTCTCCTCACGTCGGTCCTCACGTTCCTCTCGGTCTTCCCTGGCACGACTGCTGTCAGCCACAGGCGACCCACCAGACGCACGGGATGTCCTGCGCCTAGGAATCTCAGACCGCTCCTTTTCCACAGCAGCTTTGGGCGCCGGTTTAAGTCCTGAAGGAGGAAGAGCCTCAGTCTCACTCTCTGCGTCTTCGTACGTGTGCTCAGACACTGCACTCTTCGAACGGCCCTCTTCGTCCTTCACCACACTTTTAGGGGGTGTAGGCACACGCTCCTCTCTCTTTTCAACCCGGTCTGCTCCAGCTCCTTCAGGAGGCGCTTCAGTGCGCTCAGTGGGGGGTGCAGCCCTGACAGGCTCGGGCGTGCGTGCTCGGGCCTTCCCAGCACCCGCCAAGCCAAGCCGGCGCAAGGCTCTGACTTGCCTGACAGCAGTTGTCAGCACGTCAGTTGCCAGCGCCCGCGTGCCTGTATTTCCCCACCCACACTTGAGCTCTCCAGTCAGCGCCTCAACTGAAGAGCAAGCCAGACACCAGGTGTCAGAGAGATATGGCTCGCCCTGATGGCACTTATTGCACCTCAGGGCCATCCACACCTAAATTTGAGCCAGAAAGCTACCCCAACACCAAAAAGGGCTGCTATCAACGTTCTCGCCCAAACAGTCGGGACGACTACATACCATTTTTAGTGGGATGAACATCCATAAATCCCAGCTATTTTGATGTGAACAGAAGGGGTACTATTGGTTTTGACACACTGCCATATATATGATATAAGTTACTATGCTGAATAAGCCCAAAAAAACATCAACCATCGGTTATCAACTATATCCTCATATGTTGATGAAGACCATATTTGATAGTGAAAATCCAACAAAAGCACCCCTCATCAGCCACAGTGAATCCCCGTTTGATTGTTTTAACTCCCATTTTGAGAATTACCCTCTGGTTATTTAACATAGCCATGGAAAATGGCCCATTTATTGATGATTTACCTATTAATAATGGTGATTCTCCAGTTCGCTACATTAAATAACCAGAGGCTAAATATGCTACAAAAATCACGATGAAAATCCCCTATCTTTCAAGACTAACCACAGATACTCCCATTTTCAATGACAAAGCAGTTAACCATGAAATATGGTAACTAACCATCTGGTTACCAATGAAATATGATAATGCTTATATCCTATCCCAAAGATTCTATTTATTCTCTGGTTAATCTTAAACCATAATTTAAATATGGGATGGTTTGACGCAAAAAAAAAAAACAATCACTATCCACCAGGGGCACAGGTTCGTAGGCCACCGCCATCCGATCCCAGGCGTCCGCCGGAACCGCCTGAAACCGCACGGTTTAGGGCTGAAGAGCTATGGGGATATCTCGGGTGTGTAGAACATGTATAACAGTTACTTACTGGTGCGTTTTACGTAAGGAATGGATGGGTTGCTGGGGGTTACTGGGAAAAAATATTTTACTAGTGCTTATGGATTCCCGAAAATTCCCTGCTCAGCACCAGTAAGGTTAAAATCTATTTTTAAAAATTGAGACCAAAAAACCATAAAAATCGACCAAAAACCTGATGTGACGGTTTGAACATGTTTAACGAATTACCACCACAAATATTTTCATCACTGGGAGATTTGGGGAAGATTCTTCCTTGAACACACATCGTGATCTCGTGGGAAGATTTTCTGGCCTCTTTGGCCAATCTCCAATCAACAATTGGAAATACCATAGTTAGCCATAGTTAACCATCATTGGAAATTCATGATCTCCAATATTCTCCAATCAACAATTGGAAATTCACTTTGATTGGACACCAATTTTCAGAGGAAATCCCATAGGAAATCCCATTTGTTTGAGGAAATCCCATTCTCCAAACATGGAAATCTCCCATTTTTGAATCATCACTTTGCACACCAAGAATGCAATGCACCATGAATGGGCGAATCACCACTGTAAAAAATCTGCTGCAGCCACGGCAAGCATGGGAAACACATGGGCAACTTGTCTGTCGAGCATCAAATACGGATCGAAGTGAATAACAAAATCAGCTTCAAACTCAATCTTTCAAGTGCATTTCCCGGGACTCCCGCAATTACCTGTGACTCTGCCACCGGCCTTGGCCACGGATTCCAATTGCTCCTGGAACAAAAGGAACTCCATTGCCGTGTGAAATGACAGGATTCACATTTTTTCTACACCCAGATCATCTATGCTAGAGTTACTATAGTTGCTGCGATTCACCTTCGGAATTTCCCCGAGTTTTGTAGGCGATACTGAAATATGGGACCCACTAAAAAAAGTTCGTGAGGAGAGCAACCCAACAGGCAGAATGTTCAGAACGGTTGCGCAACGGGCAGTTCACCGTCTGATTTGCAAAGTCTTGGGCCTTTGCCATTCCTGGTATGAGCTAGAGATAACATGATAATATCATATAATATCCTTGTTACATTCTTATTATTCACTAATCTGAAGTAAACCCATTTCGAGTGTGTTCCCTTCCAAAACCATCACGTCATAGAGGTTGTTGAGATGACAGGTGTCTGTCCTCACGTTCTACATGGTCCATGAAATTGAATGGACAGATTCACGATTCACAGATGTTCTTTGCTCGTTCTTTGCACCTTCACCTTTCCATATTTGCAAAATCTTGGATCTCTACACTCCAACTGTTCTAACCTTCAGTTCCAAATCTTGGTTTCCAGTATAGCTACAGTACCCTCTGGTAATTTAACCTAGCTATTGAAAATGACCATATATAGTGGATTTTCCCATTAAAAATGGTGGATCTTTCCATAGTTATGTTAAATTACCAGAGGGTAAACCTCCATTTTCCTATGGTTTTCCTATGGTTTTCCTATGGAAACCACCATAACCAGAGGGTAACCCCACTATTTCTCAGGGCCCCCAAGGCCGGCGCCTGCAGCACCTGGAGCTCCTGCCCCTTCTCGCGCGCCTCCTTTTTCTCGCCGATGGTGATGTTCACCTTCCTGGAGCGTCGGCGGCGGCGCTGATGGTCAATGGGGTCTTCTGGCCTAGTTTCTAGATCATTTCCAACAGAAAGAAACAAGTTCACCCAGAACTGAAATTGGATAACTGAACTTGGTAAATCCCAGATACCGTCTGGTAAACGTTTACATAACTATGGAAAATCACCCTTTTCAATGGGAAAATCCACTATAAATGGCCATTTTCAATAGCAAACTGTTGATATAACCGGAGGGTACCTGAAAGAAACAACTGAGTTCTGCAGTGAGGTCTGGATTCTTGGACACTTGGCGTGTCGACCAAGTCACAGGCCACTCTCCAAACATCGCCTACGGCGTTGCGGCGCAACGGCGAGGAGGTTTCCTAAGTCATAGGGGTACCCTCCGGTAAACTAACAAAAAGCTATTGAAAATTGCCCATTGAAATAGTGGATTTTCCCCATTAAAAAGGGTGATTTTCCATAGCTATGTTAAATTACCGGAGGGTACCCCTAAATCATCCATTTCCAGATGGGATTTTCCATTATAAACCAACCATTTTTGGGGATCCCCCATTTATGGAAACCCCCATATCCAATGTTGACTACTTAACATTCAAGATTGATTTTCTAGCTTAGGGCTTTTTGAATGGGAAAATGATGTTTCTCAATGTTTTGCTGGTCATGTACAGTAGTTGGTGTGTACTGTAAATCACAACCTTTTTGGACAAAGCCACATCATATTTATGGTTATATATAATATTTATATAATATTTATATATATATATCAGTTGTATCTCATTGTATCCCCGTTATCTTACTATATCCCATGAAATATCCCAGGACTTCCCATCATAAAACTGATATCATGGCTCGGGTAAAAAAAAAAAACATCAGTGTAGACAAACCCAGCCTCTCCCCATTTTTATGGGTATTATTTTCCCATGTAATTACATCATGATCCCCTTACCCTCTGGTAAACATACAAAAAGCCATGGAAAGATCCACCATTTTTAATAGGTAAATCAACTATTTCAATGGGCCATGGCTTTAATAGCAAACTGTTTTTCCATAACCAGGTTGGGTACATTCCCATTGACATCTATGTAAAATGGCTACATTCCCATGTTGGGTTTCTAACCCAGAAACACCCTAAAATCAATCCGTAAAAATGCCCTTTGACATATTAAAAAAAAAAACACAAAAATCCCATGGAAATCACCATTTTAACATCCACAATTTGGTGCTGAACTGCTGAACCCCATCACCAGTCCTCACCATCAAGACCCCATGTCGACAATCTGATTGAACAGATGGTTAAACCGGTTAAACCGAACAAACCGATGTCAAACCCGAATCTGGGGGCCAACCCTCATCAATATATCCCATGATATCAATGATACCTGCTGAAACCCCATCAAAAAATTAAGTCCCAGATATTGGAAATTGTGTATCATAATCCCATATCATTATTAACATTGTGATATCATTAATAGTATTCCCATACATATAGCCCCATAAGCCTCCATGAAATTGGAGTTTGAATCATTGAAGTTCCATGGCTGTATCCCATTATATATATATCCGCATTTGTGGTCATTAATGTGACTCTTAAACCTACCATTCACCCAGATAAATCCCAGCTCAAAATATCTTAAAATCAGAGTAATTGATTTTTTTCCCAATATCATTGTCCAATATATTGACATCTCAATCTCATTACACTCTCACTACACTACATAGTTCCCATATGCGTCTGAAAATGGGGTATACCCGAATCATGAATAATATGGTAATTCTAATCAAATGGCAATTAATGGGGTATTTTTGATTAAAAATTCCCATATTCCCATGACTCCAAATGGCAATTTTAAATTTTAAGCAGAATCATGACGAAGCATCGAAATGTGGGTGGGTTCACCAGGTAGTTCACAAAAACCGACTGGACTCCCCTTTTTGAAATCCAAAAAAAAAATCCCATCACCATTATTGTTGGGCTACCCATTATGTATATATATATATATATACATGATTACCCACTATGTATATATACATATATATATTATATAATTATATATATGTACCTAATAATCCCTACAGATGTTTTACGTATTAAAACAAAATGCCGGTGACTTTTCCCCAGTTCGCTGCAAAATGGCCTCACTTTCTGGCTGATGAGGTCGTGGGACTCGCCCAGCACGTTTCGCCGGTCCGAGTGCCCCAGCAGGACCCAGTCGCAGCCGATGCCTGCGATCTTCGTCGGCTCCGGGTGGTGGTTTCCATAGGAAAACCATAGGAAAACCATAAGAAAACCATAGGAAAACCATAGGAAAACCATAGGAAAATGGAGGTGATACCAGCTTGATGTGGGCACCCAATGAAGGACGAATTATGACGATGATGGTTGTTGAACATTCGGAAAAATAACAGGTATATGGGGACGGGTCAAAACCCTGGTACCCCTGGTGAACATCAAAATAGCTGGTAAATGGATGTTCATCCCCTAATAAACTGTATCTATAGGTATTGACCCATAGCCATATAACCAACAATAATGATGAATGGATAGCTGTAATATGCTGTAATAATGTGGGATTCACCCAATGCCATAAACAACCATTCGGGGAATGTTTTGTCAATAGTAACGTGATGTGGGATTCCCCAGTAGGTGACATTAATATGTTAGAAACAACTACCATGACTGGGGATTGTTTCAATAAGCCATCAAATGGTGATGACTTGGGGGTGGTTTATGAAATTGGGTTTACCATATTAAGTGCACCCCAAATGTCCTCAAAAAAATTACACGTATCTGGATTATTTCTTGGGATATGTGGACAATTATGTAGGAGATGAGATCTGAATAATTCTTTGGTAATTTTGGATACTGATGGTGCTGGGATGCGTGCCTAATTGTCTTGATCTGGATAACTATTTAGGATAGCATGTTTTTGTTTAATAAATATGTGGTCGGGCAACGGAAGTTGTTAAGTCCAGATGGTCATCATATGTCATCCAATAATGTCCTTTTGGTAAAGATGGAGGGGCCGGTTTGGTATACCATCTATCATCATCTACCTGTTGTTTTTCAGGGGGTTCTGAAGAGAAACCCTTCTATCTATTCATCAACCAACCAATGGCAAAATTTAAGGGACATCTATTAACCATCCAATGATTTTCCATAGTTATGTTAGTTTACCAGGCCAGGTAAGTCCAGATGGTCATCATATGAATCATATGTCATCATGCATTAACTGAGACAGATTTTGAACAGTGTGTTCTCCGTGTTATCCTATGACATCTTGAACACATGTATATACCCATTTATAGATATTTAGTGGATTTACCCATTAAACATGGTGATTTTCAATAGTTATGTTAGTTTACCAGAGGGTATATATATATACATATATATATATGTATGTCTCCATGGATTCTCATCATCTATGGATCGTTTGTCTTCCATGCAGATTCAAAAAGCAGCCAACAAGGAGGCGATTTCCATGTCAATGCTCGCCAGAAAATCATCTTTCAAAGGTTTCACTTATACACATATATATATATATACTGTACATATTAATTATCTTTAAATCAACTTAAGAACCATTCAGTTTATAGAGTTTTATAGTTTATACCAACATCAAATAATTGATTTTTCACATCTTCGTATTCCCCCACCTTTCAGCATCGAAGAGGTCACCACCCCGGTGCAGGCGAAGCCCTCGGCCGCATCCCAGGCGTTCTGGCTGCCCACGCGGATCTCCGTCCTCGGCGAAATCGTTGAGATCCAGGGATCGTTCGGATCGAAACGAATCGAAACAATCCATGGATTCCTCTATGGTTGTTTTGTAAAGGTGGAATGATGTGGAATTTTACCAAAAAAATCTGACTCAAAAATATCGAATGCTTGAAGAATGGGCCAAAAAAAATGGATACATGAAGATACTAGCCATCTTCAAAAGTTGACTGGATGTTACCAATGTAAAAATCTAATTCCTGAAACGGTAACATAAAATCCGATACTTTCAAATACATTGTTTAAATTTCCAATGTTGTATTTTTATGTATTTGTTTTAATGAAAAAAATAGATTTACCATCTGGTTATTTAACATAGCCATGGTATAGATGGCCCATAGAAATAGATGGTTTACCGTTCTTAAAAATGGTGGATCTTTCCAGTTCGCAAACTGTGAATGTCATAACCAGATGGTATCACCTCCATGTTCCTATGGTTTTCCCATGGTTTTCCCAGCTATAAACCTCTATTTTCCGCTATAAACCTCTATTTTCCTAGGGTTTTCCCATGGGTTTTCCCAGCTATAAACCTCTATTTTCCTAGGGTTTTCCCATGGTTTTCCCAGCTATAAACCTCTATTTTCCTAGGGTTTTCCTATGGTTTTCCCAGCTATAAACCTCCATTTTCCTATGGTTTATATAGTCATAACCAGAGGGTATCACCTCCATTTTCCTATGGTTTTCCTATGGTTTCCTATGGAAAGCACCTTTTTTTCTCTCACCTATGACTTAGGAAACCTCCCTCTGACACCTCCCGGGGATTCTGCCAGGCATCGGCAAGATCCGCCGGGCGCGTTCCAGGAAGACGTAGGGCGCGAAGATACACAGTTCCAGGCCCGCCAGGCCCTGTCGTTCCAGCAAATCCCATATTTTTTCACAGGGAACTTCGGGAACACAATATGTGTTAATAATAATGTGTTAATAATAATGTGTTAATAATGGTGTAATAGTGATTAATAGAGATTAATATTGAATGGGATAGAACTGTTAATGTCAACCCTGGATTAATAAACCCCGTTTACGGCTGTTGAATTGGGGGGGTACCATAAAAAAAGTATCAGATGAAATGACTATTGGAGGAGTACCCCCCTAATTAATAAACCATGGTTTAGCAAAATCCGGGGTTGACATTAGATCACAATCGTAATTTAGTGGTGAAATAGTAGTTTTAAAATAGTAATTGGTGATAAGAATTCAACCATTGTCACAATAGATCATATATTTTTTAGTTGAATACAGATTTCTTACCAAAAATATATATGATTTGTCCGCTGGGAATCAAACATGGCAATGGAAAATTCCCCATTTACAGGTGACTTTCCCATTAAAACACCTCCATTTGATGGGTATATTATACATTAGGTTTTTCAATTACTATGCTGGATTTGCCGTGGAGTCACTCGCATATCTTGGCTGCTGAAATATCACAATTGGTAGTTCACCAATGTCTACTGTTTGGTTGGTCAGCCTTCCAGATGTTCTTATAGTTTCGGTTAGCTGATAATGCCCTATGACCACTGGCGTTTGTTTAGTATACTCTTGTCCATCCCCCATTTAACAACAGAAATGCGATTTTGGATGCTTTCTCCCCATTTCGTGAAAATCTCCGAAGGCATTATGAAGCCATCCTATCCCCCCAAAATCAACTAACCCAAAATGGGCTTCCAAAATGAATAATTCTAAGACTCAACAAGTAAACCATCAAAAAAATCTTAAACACTAAACCACCGCTAAACCACCATGAAATTACAGGGGAAATTTTGCCATGATTTCCACATATTCAAAAACCATATCAGGACATTTACCATCAAAATCACCATCAAAACCCATAGATTCTCATTAGATCACCCACAAAAATCGAACCCACAAAAATCGAATCCACAAAGTGGACCATATAGAAAATATGAAAGTCAAATGGGATTATTGTTCCCAATATGGAAAAATCATCCAAATGTTCCAAACCACCAACCAGAAACTATTGACAATGGGCATATATATAGGGCATTTTTTCGGGCATATATCATCTGAATGTCACGTTATTGATAGACTTACTGGTGCCTAGTAGAGAATTTTCGGGAATGATCCATTTCATCACTATTAATAATGATCCCAGCAACCCCCAGCAACCCATCCAGCAACCCTACGTAAAACGCACCAGTAAGTAGAAAATATAACATAAGATCCACCATTCAATAAGATGATTGATATCGCATGTTGTTTGATCATGCCAAGATCATCCCATATATGATATTCAGATGATATTCAGATGATATATGCCATTTTTATGCCATATATCATCTGAATATCTGAGAAAATATGGGTCCAAAACCCCATAAGTTAACCCACACCTTGGTCTCCGCCGACACCGCCGTCGCGATGGAGGACAGCAGCTGATCCACCTGTTCCACGGACTCCAGGCTGCATTTCCTGCAGCCAGGGAAAAGGATGTCAAGCGGCAAAAATGTGGAAATTGAGGTGATTTAAGGTGATTTACTGGGATTTTTTAGATGATTTCAGCCTGATTTGGAGTGCCTTTGATTGATTCAATATGATTTACTATGAATTAATACGATGATTCCATATGAATCGATGAAGATGCAGGTTTCGTACCAAAACATGGTGGCTGGAAGCCAGCATGGTGACAGTTTAAGAATGCTGTCAACAAATGCAGCCAGAGCAGATTGAGATAACGCATTAATTAAAAAAAAAAAACATGGTCGCAGGCCACGAAACAGGAGACGTATGCTTTGATGTTCATCAATCAAATATACAAAGATAAGCACGTCTCATCCTATCTGGTACCTGTTGGCTATATGATTCCACCTGCGGGACGGGACCAAAGACGACTACCTTCACTCAAACCCACATGAATAAGGCGATCCATGAAGCTTAGATCCCTCTGCCCACAGAAAGAACATGCCCTTGGGTCCTGAGGACAAATGTGTGCTACATAAATTTCCCCATTTCAGGGTTCAATTGAATAAAACATTGATGACTCGGGGCAGAAACCATGCATTTTCACAAGTAATCATTGTTGTTTCCATTCTCCTCTTTGTACTGGACTGGTTATGTCAAATTCTGACCCTGCCAAGCCTCCAAATCCTCCAAATCCTCCAAAATTGTATTGTCAAAAGTACGGCTAGAATCATTTTGGAATTCCCCAACTTGTCCGTTCTGCTTTGAAGTTTTGCTGGGTTCAGCATCATGCACAAATAGTTGATTTTTTTGCTGATTTTGGCGTTCAAAAACTGCAGTGCTACCTGATTTTCGCATTTTCTTTTACTCCCAGATACCCTCTGGTAAACTAACATAACTATGGAAAACCACCAATTTTAGTGGGTAAATCAACTATTTCAATGGTCATTTTCAATAGCTATGTTAAGTTACCAGAGGGTAGGATTTGGCGATCCTCCCGTCATCAGCTCCAGCAGAGGCTCCAATTGGCACCCACGAAGAGCCGCTTTTCCGCCGGCCGCTCCGCCCGCTCCGCCCCGGCCCCGGCGCCCATGGTGCCACTGCACGCAGACGCTGCTGCAGAGTTTCTCCCAAGATGTGGGGATAGGATGGGATAGGCATGTCGTATTCCCCCAAAACATGAAGCTCTATACTATTTATACTATAAACACACATGTTTTACCGGCAGAATCCACTCCAATCATCGACGAAACCAGATGTTTCACGACTTCTGAACCAGATTTTGCTGTCGATCAAGCTTCACTTTCCGAGGTTTCCCCCGGAATCACTGTGATTCACCCCCAACTCGGAAAAACATCGGTCAGTTCTGCTCCTTTGCTCCCTGTGTACATACGTGGAAGATCGTGGAAGTGGATTTGTCAAAAGTCACGGAGTATTTTGCAAGTTCCCAATCTACCCAACCTGGTTCTGTCAGCATAGCTATTGAAAATATGCCTCATTTGTAGTTGATTTTCGCTACAAAATGGTGGATCTTTCCTGAGTTATGTGAACCAGAGGTTTTCCCATGGTTTTCCCAGGGTTTTCCTAGGGTTTTCCCGGCTATAAACCTCCATTTCCCAGTCAGAAAATCACCCCTCCAACTCAGAGACCTCACCTTCGATGTTTTTGCGGGGAGTGACACCTCGGTGCAAGGCTAATGGGATACCCAGCAAAGTCATGGGAGACCTCTGGCAACTAATGGGATATGATTTTTTTATCCTCATTGTATCATGAGATTTCATGGGTATTAAAAAGTATACCCTCTAACAAACACAGCAAGCTGGAAAATCCAACTTGTGGAGGCTCAAAAAGCTGGGAAAATCAGAAAAAAGGGGAGATTTTCCAGCCACGTTTGGTTACCAGATACACCAAAGAGTTGGAACCTGTTCAAATGCGCCCGAAAGGAATTTTGGAGGCTCATCAATAACTCAATGGTCATTTGCATTTGCCGCAACAACTGGTTCAACCTGAAACAGTACCAAAATGGTAAAACATAACATGTTAACATCAGAAATATGCCCGAAATTTTCATTGAAACCGAATGAAACCGATCACGAAGTCAGTTGTGTCCTGAAAGGCATCCTCCACAACTCAAGTTGAGCCACGGAATCAGCTGATAAGCTCGCACCTCGGACGGTGTCAAGCGCCTCGAAATTTGGCCCATCCTAAACTGTCCCAAAAAGGAAATGCGACAAATCTGGGGGATTTTGGGGCGTCCTAAACTGTCCCAAATCCACACACCATTCACAGATGAAGCATCTGCCTGGAAGTGTCACACTGACTGTCTCCAAGAATGCGCGTGAACCGTCTTTTCTGCTCAGGTTAAGACATGGTACAAGCGTACCATTGCATTTCGACAAAAAAATGAATCATTCAAAAACAAGTGAAATCATCCAAATCATCCAAATCATCCAAATCATCCAAATCAAATCTGAAAAAAACATCCAATTTGGAATGAAAAGAACAGAGTTCCCCAAAATTCCCCAGAGTTCCCACCTTTGTCAAATCACCGTGCCCCAGATCTCCCCGGGTGCCCCCCACGTCGTCGCGATGCTTGTGGGGATAAGCCGCCCGCCTCTCAGGCCATGCCATGTCCATCACGGTGCCCACCGGTGCCACCCGTTTTTTTCAACAGAAATGGTGGCTTTTCAAAGGTGAAAAACCACGAAAAACCACGAAACACAACGGGATTTGTGGTGAAAAACTGGTTGATATAGAGCTTTTAGGTGGGTAAAATCGCGAAGTTGGTGAACGTGACTCCAATTTCACTGTTGGCTTTATGATACATATGATCGAACCGGTACTCATGGGGATAATATAACCAACGCTCACATCACAGGGGGTCAGAACCTGATGGCGGCCATACTCAACATGTGGAGCATCCAAAGTGGAATCAGAGAGATGCCTGCGCCTGATGTAGCAGGGTTCAAGACTTTGACTGGTTGGTGGTTAAAAACCATCTTGAAAGATGATGGAGTTCGTCAATGGGAAGGATGACATCCCATATATGAAATGGAAAATAATCCAAATGTTCCAAACCACCAACCAGATATCTCATTAACCATTTTTAACCACCAACTAGTTGAATAAGGTTTTCAAAAAGACTTTGATGCTGTCGAGTTCGTGGCCCCTTCTAATCTGATTCTGATGTTTTTTGTTGCGCCCGGTTTCAAAAATACGTCTTGTCACGCCCGAAAAACCTGTCAATCCTTACTGCTTCATCCACCAGTTTTAATCTGGTTGGTGGTTTTAACCATCTTGAAAAATATTAGTCAGTTGGGAAGGACTATCCCATATATCATGGAAAATAAAAAAAATGTTTGAAACCACCAACCAGAGAGGTTCTGATGATATTAATGGAAAAAAATAATAGATATTAATGGTACATTAATATTACCATCTGGTTATGACTAACAGTTTGCCATGGAAAGATCCACCATGCTACTAAGAACGGTAAACCATATATTTCGATTAGGGCCATCGAAAAACCATGGCTATGTAACAGTCATAACCAGGGGATAGCCATTATTATTAACCACTATTAACCACTATTAACCACAAATAACCAGCTTGGGTAATAGCTATTACCCACCAACCAGTGAACCTCCAAGGAGTCACCCAGCAGAAAGGTCTGCCGGCGCCTGAACTCATGACATCAACATACCCGGCCTGGTAAACTGCCAACGAACTGGAAAGATCCACCATTTTTGATGGGAAAACCATGGGAAAACCATGGGAAAATGGTGATTTATATGGAAAGATCCACCATTTTTGATGGGGATTTATCCACAAAAAATCGACTGGGCTATTTTCAAGAGCAAACTGTTGGTAAACAAAGGTTGGGTATCTTGGATTCCAAACCCAAACTGGAGAAAACTACTTTTTGGACTGCGTTACCAACTAATAATGCGATATGAATCAACAATAATTGGATGTGAGTTAGCAAAAATGGGATACATTGAGATACTGACCAAGTACAAATCGACTGCTCAACATGTTTGCGTTCTCCGTGTCACATGGGGACCTTTGCAAACTCCTCAAAATTCCTCATACCCTCTGGTTATGTCAAAATAGCTATTGAAAATGGCCACAGAAATAACTGATTTACCCATTATTTTCCATAGTTATGTTAGTTTACCAGAGGGTAATCTTGCTGGCAAATATCCCCAGTTTTGCTGCTTCAATCGGCTTGTTCATCTATGTTCATCTTGTTCTGTTTCTCTTCCCACCATCTAACCTGTCTAAACCATGCTAAATCCTGTTCAACCCCATTTACCCTCTGGTAAACTAACATAACTATGGAAAATCACCATTTTTTTATGGGAAAACCCACTATAAATGGTCTTTCAATAGCTATGTTAAATTACCAGAGGGTAACCCCAAGTCTTACTGAACATCCACATCTTCCCACCATCGGCGCTACGTGGTCTCGCGCCCAACGGGGCGCCCGCACCCGCCCTCGTAGCGCACGCAGAAACTCTGCCGCGCTAAGACTTCGGAGGAATGGACCTGGCAACGTCAGCAAAAATCCTGGGGAATTGGAGGTTTTAATGGGAAAACCATAGGAAAACCATAGGAAAACCATAGGAAAACCATAGGAAAATAGGGAGGTTTACCATCTGGGAAACATACAAAAAACTATAGAAATCACCATTTTGTAGCTGGGTAAATCCACTATTTCGACTGGGCCATGTTCCAGTTGCTTTTTGTATGTTTACCAGAGGGTATAGGGAGAAAAAAAACAAAAAAAATCGGATGTAAGTGCCAACTTTTGCGGCTTTGATCAGTAAAATTCTTGTTTAGTGCATTAACATTGGGGTTCAAGTTCAAGCAGAACTATGCATGTGGATCGAACGAGGTACAATTTTGCGGATTTGCTCCCAAATGATAGGGGTCTCAATCAGAATTGTTCATCCCCACTAGACCCATATCAAATACCATAAAATGTCAACCTCCATTCATGTCATTCATGGCGAGGTTGGCCATTCATGGCTTGAAAAACGCTCGGATCCGGCTACCACCATCCCTGACACATGACATGGGGGAGCTGTGGCTCAGCGAACTCTCAGTTTGACTATTGCCGGGTGGAAAGATTACCCGGCCTGGTAAACTTTTACATAACTATGGAAAGATCCACCATGTTCAATCGGTAAATCCACTATGTCTATGGCCATTTTCAATAGCTATTTTGACATAACCAGGTTGGGTAAATTCCTTTACCTAAAAATGTTTGCCACAAATCCCAGGTGCTGATCTTGGACCTTTTTTCGTAAATCTGTTCGAATGTAAGCGACTTTGCCAGTTGATCCCCCAGGATTCAGAGATGTTCGAATTGCCGGATTTTTTGAGCAACAAATTCAACTAAAATACTGGCGTATGCAACATAGGGATATAGTGCCATGTATATTAAATGTATATATCTATATATATATATATATATTAATTCCATATACATGGCATCAAGCAACAAATTCATCTGCTCAGATGCTTCCAGTGTTGGACTTTTAGCCACAGCCACAACCAGAATCTCCAGCCAAGTTAAAACACGCCACATGATTTACCTATTAAAGATGGTGGATCTTTCCATGGCAAACTGTTAGTTTACCAGAGGGTACTGAAGAATCTGAAGACTACCAATGGATTTTCAACAGAAAAACGAGTCTTCAATCTTTGGACCCCCTTTCTCCGAGGCTCCCGACCGTCTCCACCTCCGACTTGCGCGCATGGACCTGGGCGCCGAGCGCTGCGATCCTTTTTCGCTGGTAGCGACTGTGGTAAACCCATGAACCAAAGATTGGGGTGAAAATGGCAGGTATATAAAATGGTACCCTAGTAAGGGATGATGTAAAATGCACCTATAAATTCATGGGATGGTTTGTTTTGCATTGCGGAGATCATCAGATGTACACGCGACCCCTGCAGCTGGCTGGGCTCTGGATAAATTCTACTGCGCAAATTGGATGAAAAAAAATCAACCAGGCTGGATGTAAACCATCAGGTTGCATTTCACCTCACAAAATCTGATGAAGACTTGAGAAAAAATCGCAGGTTCCACCGCTTTTCCTGGTGCTTCTTTCGGCGCCGTGCCATTGCCGTTTTGTTGAACCGAATGGTTTCAGTCGGGCGACTCTTGAGAACCATCCAGAACTGCATCAATAAAACGCGAATTGGTTTCTTAGCCAAGATGGACTTGGTGTCAGAATCTTTTGAAGGGGGTATTCAAGATTTACAAACAACAAACACACACCACAACCCCTATCTGCCTGGCAAGCAGAATAAATGCAAATGCTGCCCATCATATCTCAATATAACTCTCTCGCACATAGTATTGGATGCCATCTAACTCCCATCATTTCTGCTCCATGTTTTTGAACGAGATCAGATGGCGAGGCCAAGCACCCTCCGGCGCCACCAGGGTTCCGAACCACCAGGCCTGGCAGTAAAATCGCTGCGCTGATCCCACCAGAAAAAAAAAAAAACAACCTTTGAAGAGTTGGTTCATGGCTGCTTCCCAAAAAGCTGGGAAAACAAGACCCAAAACGGTTGATTCCCAACACCAGCGGTGAAAGAACATTCTCAAGCGTCCCATTTGAATCTCCAATTTTTGGAGTTTGTCAATGCTTCGCGGAACATGTTGGAAAAGTTTGGAAACACAACTCCGTTCTGCCCCAAGGACGGCAACAGGAGACCTATCATCAAATCTGAATGCATAAACGCATCTGCACGGAGCAAATATGAGTCATATGAGCAAATCATGTTTTGGTGAAAATGTTCCTTTGTGCTCACAAAAAGGGTCGCAAAAACAAGGGAATGGAAGTTTTGACGACTTATCAACAGACATCTTCCACGGGAGGCTGATTCAACATGATTCACTTACTGGTGCTTAGTAGGGAATGGATGGGAATGGGGGAATGGGATGATTATTAATTACTAGTGATTATGAATCATTCCCTCATTCCTGCGTTTGGCACCAGTAAGTTCAACATCAATGTTTCTTCAGTTGGTTATGGGTCAAAATTGGGTACCTCAATAATTGGATGGTGAATGCTAAAAATAGACTTAAATCTGTGGTCCCCCAGGTCTCCAATTTTGACCCATAGCGAGTTGATCCTGAATCGATCACGGTTTCGGTTTCTTAAAGGGTCAACGATGGGATCCCAAGCCACGCCTTCCGACCCATGCTCCGCGTCGGCGCCGAACTGCACGTGACGTGCCATGGCGCAGTTGAAACAACGCGGCCCGAGGCGATCAACGCGCCACGCTGTGGTTTTGGGAAGGTGCCATTGGAGCACTGAAATCGGCGTAAGCTACCCTCTGGTAATGTCAAAATAGCTATTGAAAATGGCCATTGAAATAGTGGATTTTCCCATTAAGAATGGTGATTTTCCATAGTTATGTTAGTTTACCAGAGGGTACCGTAGGACATCTGAAGATTCAAAATATGGTCGTTGTATTTGATTCGCTGACTTTCTCTGTGCGCGCGTACCTAGTGCAATTATCCACCTGTACTCGTTCGAAATGAGTCGGACATTTTGGGATAAGAAATATATTTTGAAAACACATTGGTTTCAAAGTCCTCCTCTCACAACACTCACACATTTGTTTTGCGAATGGAAAAATATTGTATATGGAACCACAAATTCGGTGAAAATATCCCATGTGGGCGATAATTGACCATAAATATATATATATATATATACTATATATATTTCAAAATAGCACGCGCTTCAAATTCCCACACTTCGGTAGTTGCAAGGTTGAAGCTCTGCGTCACCCTCAACAGGCATGGAAGATGGCTGCAAGCGACCACGGTCAACCTCAACGGGCTGGTGGTTTTCTATGGTTTTCCCACCCTCCAACTGGCCCAAACCCACAACACGCACTGGTCATATGAGGTTTTATACTGGTTCGAAGGATTGTTTCAAAAGTTGAAAATGTCTGTTTTTTTCACCAATCATTCAAATTAATGTTACCCATCTTGCCAATCACATTCGATCCTACTGGTACTCTCTCGGACGTCGTCGAGAGATGTCACGCACGCGCGGGAGACCGGTGCACCCCCCGACAAGTGTTTCGTTACTGATAAGTACTAGTAATGTCAACCCTGGATTAATAAACCCCATTTACGGCTGTTTAATTGGGAGGGTACCATAAAAAAGTATCAGATAATGACTATTGGAGGAGTACCCCCCCTAAATAAACCATGGTTTAGCAAAATCCGGGCTTGACATTAATCACGATTCTTTTCCCAAAATCAACTTCAAACTTCACCATGAAAAAACACACCAACCCGAAAAACGCACCGTTTCTGCTGGGCGCATCTCAGCGGGGACCAACAGTTGGTGACATGACTTGATCACTGCGGCCGAGTTGTCCGGTGCCCGGTCGAAAACGAGACATCTCTTTTTAAGTGATTTGTCTTATGGACAGTATCATCTATATCATGTATGTATGTATAAATATATATATATAATGATATTTTGTGTATATATATATATTAATATATATATATATAATACTACTGTAGGTATGTTACGCGATCCTGATGCCTAGATTCGATGTCATGTTCTTCATTTGCTCAACCTTTGAGTTCACCCCTGTACACATGACGCATGGCCCCGACAGCCAATGATCGTTCGACCCATGGCTGCCGAGATCGCATCACGAGTCGAAGCTTTGCAGCCCAACGTTTTAGCCGGGATCCATCGACATCGTTGGATGCGTCAGGGGCATTCGACATCATTCGACCCAAAAATCCGCCCCGTTTTTGACCGTGGCACCTGGACGTCAAAATTTGCAAAATCCAAAATCGCTGGGTCGGCACATCACTGCGCCAGCCCCGCGCACGCCACGGGTTGAAAATGGCCCGCATTGGGCCACCCCGTGGTCCGCGGTGCGGCCAAGCTGCCGCTGGGCCGGCGCGTGTTGAGAACTGATGGCCGAAACCTTCGGGGTTTTGGTACGTTTTGGTCCCCGAAGCCCCCAAAAAAAAGCGCCAGAGAAAATCTCCGAAGAGATGCCTGGTGCATCACTGGTGCTGTTTCGATCTTCGTGTCCAAACAGCAAGCCGCACAACCTCACGTTGGAGACTCGTTCCCGCAAGGCCCCAAGCAGAAGGAAAGGGCAATTTTCAACGGGGATGCCTATTTAGCACTGCCAGGAAACCCTTTTTTTTACATCTTTTTACCGTTAAAAATCGTTGTGGTTTCATGTCAAACGTTTCATCTGGGAACAAGGGAATTCTTTCAGATGGCTATGGGTCAAAACCCTGCTTCTGTTCGCAGCTAAGACAGCTGCTGGATCTTCCCCCCAGCACACTGGTGTCTCTTACTTCACTTATAAAGATAGGTGTTTCTAAAAGGGGCAAATCTCTACTGCAGGGGGAGCAATCACCAAAGAGTTTATTGGACTATTGGCCATACTTGAGGTGACCTCGTGTCGTCTTTCTCGGGAGTCATCCCAAAATCGCCAAACTTGAGGCCCCAGGCAAATGAATTTCAATATCCACTTGGTGGGATACCTTCTGTACGGTTTTCCACGAGACACCTGCGGCAGGAAAGAGGAAGGGCGATGACTCTCTGCCCTCTGAATTGAAGAAAACCCGTTTTTTCGATAAAGGACCCAACAGTTGGAACCTGTAAAAACAACCGCAAGTCGTTGTGGATCACCCTGGAACCCGGCAGCGAAAATATCTGTAGCTGGATGTCATCCTCCTGCATCCCTATCCTTGATGTTACATCCCTGTGTTTGTGCTTAAATTCCTACGTTCAATGGTTTTACCCGTTGTCGTCTAGCTATAGAATCCTTTGACCCCCACTAATATTCCCAGCGTATATTCATTCTAGCCTCATTGTATCCTAATAAAATGGAGGAGTATTTCACCTTTGTCTCATCAATATTCCCATTACGCCCATTGCATATTCCCATTCTATATATTCCCACTATTTCCCCATTACCCTCTGGTAAACTAACAGTTTGCTATGGAAAATGGGTAATTGATAGTTGATTGACCTATTGACCTATTAATAGCATGGTGATTTTCCATAGCTATGTTAAATGACCAGAGGGTAAACCTCCATTTTCCTATGGTTTTCCTATGGTTTTCCTATGGAAACCACCATATCTCCTGGACTTCTTCAAAACTGTTTTCGGATCCAGGACGAAAAATCATCCGCAGGGCCAGCTCCACAGGACCCCGCCTCGTGTTTTTAATTTTCGTCGAGCAAAAACTGCGCCTGGATTCGCGTTGCAGCGAAACGAACCCTGGAAGAACTCATCAAACAGATTAAAAAATGAGCTACAACAGATACAACAGAAAATGAGTTGAACTCCAAAAAAGAAGCAATTCTCTGAAGAAAAAAACGGAAAAAAGTGCCATGGCTTTTCATACCAGAAAGGCAGCCTTTTTGGCGTTCCAGAAAACAGCCACAGCGGCCTGAGACCCTTCAGGGTCGTAGGGTGGCAGCTCTTCGACGGGACCTGCAAAAAATTCACGGCGGCGCTGGCAGATCTCCGGTGATTTCTCCTCATCCACTGGAAATGATGATGACATGGGGATGGGTCAAAACCCTGGTACCTAGTGAACCCCAAAATAGCTGGGATTTGTGGATGTTCATCCCACTAAAAATGGATCTATAGGTATTGACCCATACCCACATAGATATCAATGCAAAAGAAAGGTGCAACTGGTTCACAATGTTCACATCCAGAATGACAAGCGGTAAACCGTAAACCCATGAAAAAAGGCTGAGAACAAATGATTTTGATCTTGACGGCTGAGAAAGGCCTCAACCCTTCTAGTTGCAGTTCTTAAATCTTAGAAAAAATACGGAAAAAAAAACAAATGTCTACAAAGCATCCAAAAAAAAACGATCATCTACAAAAGCGGTACCCGGTACCCCCACCACCAGCATACCACCATCCCAACGACTGCCCGAGTTGCTCGGTGGTTGCTTCACCGCCGTGTCCATAAAGTTGAAACCTCGCATTCTGGACGTGGATGATGTGGACGACGTTGAGCACCCAGCAAGGGACGTGGATTTTCAGCATTTAAGATGACCCAAGAAATGGGGGGCATGCGGCATGCATATCTTGATGATCATCATGGGCCGATTCCATATATATCATATATTCTTAATCCCAACAAGCTCCATGATATTCCACAAATGGCTATTTCGAGTTCCATAATGTTCCATATACCCGAAATGGTAAACATACAAAAAAACGAACTGGGAAGATCCACCAGTTCGCTTGTAGCTGGGTAAATCAACTACGACTCAGCCATGCCTCCCCATCTGGTCCCAGGTCCCACGGTCCGACCGGCCTCGTGTTCGGAGCCCGTCAAGGTCTTCAGCACCTTCTTGGCCGCCTGGTGCCCGTGCCGCGTGGTGCCCATCTTGCGGAGCAAGCCGGGCCTAGGGATGGTGCAATGCTTCGGTGCCGAATCCCAACATTACCCAACCTGGTTATGGAAAAACAGTTTGCGAACTGGAAAATGGTCATAGAAATAGTTGATGTACCTATAAATGGTGTTTTTCCACAGCTATGTAACAAATTACCAGAGGCTATTCATAAATATCCCGGATCAAAAAAAACACAAACTTCATGTCCTGTTCCAAAACGCTACGGAGACACCCGCAAAAGAAGTCCCTATGTCTTTGGGCCTTCCCACCAAAATTGATACAAATGAGATTGGCCAAAATCTGTGCTCGGGCTTACATGTTGACCCGCACCCGTACCAATCCTTGTACATCAAATACATTCAGATACATCTTGTGCATCAACAGCCCCTGAAGAGCTGTTTTAAAAATATCAAAAAGTAACTATCCACCCATGAACCCCGAACCCCTCAGCTAAGTGACACTCGCAAAAGCGACCGAGCCAACTGCACCTGCGGGCGGACACACCTTCATCAGGGCTTTGGATTAAAAGTATTTCTCCTTTTGGAGGCAAGGTTTTTCAATATCCCATACATGGATGATGGGATTCTTTGAGTGTTGGGAGCAGGCCCTTAGGCCCAACAGGTTTCATGACTTTGTGAAAAAAAATCAGCTTTCCAGCTGTTCAAAGGCAAGACGGAACAAAAACCCAGCCACGCCTTTTCTTCGCGTTGGGCCACCGACATGATCTTCACCATCACCGCCGACACGTAGACGTTGTCACTCTCATTGCCTATGAAACTGACCCACGGTGCCCAAAAAACCAAGCACTCTCTGCGAAATGCGCGAAACAAACCAAACTGTGTGTAGAACACCAGTGAACACCAGCAGCAACACCTTCAGGTTCGACTTTCACCCTGAAATTCATGGATTCATGTTTTTTTCAAAGCCACCACAACCACAGGACTCCGTATGGATCCGTATGGATCCGTGATCCGGATGGCACTAAGCAGCACACCCACCAAAGTCACATTGTCCATCAAGGACTGAAGCAAACGGCGGCGCTGCTCGCGAGTGCCTCAGAGCAAGGTCCATCATCACTGGGAACTGCCTGGGCCATCCTGGGCCATCCTGGGCCCATCACTTTGGTCCAGCAGGTTCTGAATGACCTCGGAACGGAAACATGGAAACATCACCAGGAACAAAACTCGAAAAACCATGAAAAAAAATGTTTTTCAGGCCTGCAGTGAAGCTTACAATCTATACCTTACTGCCATAAGCTCTATATAAACTGCCAAAACATCTACAGCAACACCGCCCAAACACCACCGCCCAACCAGCAGTCTCCGGACGTAGTTGCCGTAGGGATGGGCGCAGATGTTGATGGCGTCTTCCAGCAGGCAATCGATGAGGTCCCTGACCTGCGCAGGCGCCATGGCGGTCATGGGGTCGCAGGCAATGGCCACAGATGACCAAAACAAGGGGAGAAAAATGGGAAAAATACGTAGGGTGAAGTGGGAAAATTGTTGGGTTTCATTCTGTTCTCGATCTGGTTTTTCATTGTGTTGAAATATCGTACAAGTATGTACAAGTCAAAAAACCTAGTCATGTAGTCATCCACGATGTTCAAGTGAACTCGTCAAAAATCTCACCCAGTATGAGAACAGTTGGTACCTCGATTGACCTGTATTTTCAATGCATTGAAAAACCACCATCAACGCTTTTAACAAGAGAGGCTGGAAAATTCAAAACCTCTATTTTTCGGGCTACATTTTTTTCGTGGCACCCTTTAAAAAACTTCCACGGAGGTAAACGCCGATCCCGAGCAGTTCGGGTCATCTCAAAGGAACTTCCCATCGAAGTCCCAAAAAACGAAGGTCCCTTTACCAGTTGTGGCCAGAAATACCAGTTATAACTACTAAGAAGTCACCCCATTTATAGAATGTATTTCATCCCAGTGAAATAACCAGTTATAACTCATAAATAGTCATCACTGTAAGGTGTCAGGGAAAAAAATTCACGAAACCTCCCAACAGTTTGATGACTGACAAAATCTCTGGAAACGGCGCCTGATCTTGAGGTCCACATTCCAGGAGTCGCTGGATGATGCGGCAGCCATACCTGGGCTTGTCGCCAGAAGATGAGTTTGATATCCAATGCCCGTAGTCTTTCAATGGCTATTCAGTCTTACCATGCCTTGATGATGATCAAGTACATCAAGTTGGATATTATATTAAAAGCCAATATCATTTTTTCTATGCATGTTCCGTGCTGCATTTGTAAATTAGTGAATCTGATAGTAAATCCATTATGATTCCATTATCATCATAAATCCATTATGATAGATATCATGATATCCACCAATATAATGGAATAATCATGATGGTTTATGATAATTCCACTTATATCATTCTCAACCCGATCGGCGAACCCTGCTTGTGAATAACTTGGGGCTACACCCCAAGAGTTCGTGATCTGCTGCTAGAGCCTAGAATATTTTCACCCCGCAAGAATAAACAGCCCAGGGGGTTCTTTCTCCTACATATTTGATACATCATGATACATCTATACCTGAATGATATATCATTTGGGGCTTTCCTAAGTCATGTACCCCAAAATCATCCAAAATTAGAATGATCAATATATATCAAGCAATATCAAGCAGGGAGAAGCAATGCTTTTGGGGCCATTCCCATGACTTTCCAAATGGAAACCTCCACTGCTCGTGACCTCCGTGACGTCGGCGCACTTGTGTCGTGCAGCTTGCTGAATCATCTCGGGTCCTCACCGGAAACCGCTCGACCCGTGACACGAACTGAGCCCTGGGCTGGACCTCCTCTGGTGTTTTTTCGAATGAAAATTCAATGGGAAAATATATATATATATATATTTATGTATATATATATATAATAAGCTGGGTTTTTCATATATACCTAAATGATCTTCAAATTTCGAATGGAAACTCAATATATAAAATAACTCCCTAAATGATCTTCAAATGGAACCTAAGCTGGGCAAATCTGGGTTCCCCTGAAGCTCCGAAGCGCAGAAACGGTTTTCAAGGTAAGAATGGAGAAGAACCTTGATGGAAGACCACCCAAGACTGCCGTGGCTTCACTTGCATCGAAATCTGCGGCTGATCCTTGATGTTTTTTGCTGATACAAATCTTTCAACAGATCCTCTTATCAGATCCTCTATTTCTTTTGCGATTGATGTCTTCCGAAAAACAGTCATCGCCAAAGATCCCTCTCCACAGCAGCAAGAAAACCAAAAACACAAGTGACCCGCCTTTTTGTTTCAGTTCTTGAAAGATGAAGTTCAAATTCTCCCTGGAAAGGACCTGTCCATGGCGGGCTGTGGTTTGGTCAAAATGTAAGAACCCAACAAACCCTGTATCTTGGAGGTTTTTGGACCGCGTTACTAGCCCTGAGAGGGTTTGCACATCTGATTTTTTGGTCGGAAATGGTTGTTTTTGGAAAAAATAAACAGTTGGCAGTGTGTCAAAACCTTGTACCCCTTCTGTTCACATCAAAATAGCTGGGATTTATGGATGGTCATTCCCCTAAAAATGGTATAAAAATAGGTCTTGATCCATACCCAGTTGATTCACAGGGCTTTGGCTAGAGCCACCATGACAAATTACACCCTTCTAAATGCCCATGCCACGGCACCGTGACGCACTTCTGCAGCACGTAGTTGGCAAAGGGACACCGCAAGGCTTCCCAAACGTGACCTGAAGTCATGGCAGTCGCTGGGTGTCACCATGGGGGTTCTCTGAAAAAGATGTGGAAATTGATGGCATAATCCGGGAAAAATGTACCCTCTAGTAAACTAACATAACTATGGAAAATCACCATTTTTAATTGGTAAATCAACTATATTAATGACAATTTTCAATAGCTTTTTGTATGTTTACCAGAGGGTAGCATGGAGAAATTCGGTACTCCGGGGGAAAAAAAAACTTTTGAGTCGCCGTGTCGGACGTTGCGCCCATTTCTTGACAAATCCATTCACAGTTGTCGCGTGCTGGTGCAATGCTTTCTTTTCATAACCAACCAGCGCAAAGAGAAAAACATGTGAAGCGTACCCCAGGGAGACCCTGCATGGAAAACATGAGTTGTCCACCGTCTTTTGTAGAGGTTTCGTGCACGTTTTATCTGACAATCATTGGCTGTTCATAGACCAAGAAATCAGCACAAGAAAAACAACGCACACCCATCATCTGCTGCGACATTGTACTCATTATCTTTTCAGCAATCCCACGGGTATCCCCCCTATCAGACAGGCCCATATATCACATTGTTACTTGGTTATGTATATATATAATCATCTTGGAGTATATAGAATATGGAATTCCAAAAATTACCTCAATAGAATCAGATAAAAGGATAAATTATTTTGAAAACCCCATATTCATCTAGTTGACGATTTCATCTATAATTGTATAGCAATATTAGTAATGGATTCATCATTTCCTGATCTATTCATCGTGTAGTAATGGTTATCATTTACTTCCTCATTCCCCAATCATCATCATCTGCAGCGCCTCGCAGCTCCGATGCCAGAGCTAAACGCCTCAGCAGTGAGGAGAGGTGGTAACTTGCTGACACAAACGCTGTTTAAGAAACAAATGATAAATTGATTCCGTATGTTAGATGTAGTTGGAATATGTTGGAATATTTTTTCCACATCTAAATTGCCATTAAAACTGGTATAATTATGTGTATATATATACATGTATATATGATTATGATTATATTGTCTTATAAAAAACATGGAGCTCGCATAATTTTTCAGAGGATGAGAGGTCTTGAAAGCTATGAGAAAATGTGATGTACAGATTTAATGTATTTTAATGTGATGTACAGAAAATGTGAATGTGCATGAAGTTTTGCTCTATAAATATGTAACTGTGATTCTGATAAATTATGTATATAATGTGAAGGTACATAATCTACAAGTACTGATCTTTCTGTCCTTTGCCTTGTGGCTGCTTGCCTTGGTGCTCTGCTGCCTTTGGCCCGAGTTGAACCCCAAGGGCCCCCAAGGCAGGCCACAGGCCAAAGCCAAGATGTTCCTTCAAGCTTGGAAGCCTCCCCCAAAAGGAATTTTAAGGGATTTCAAGGAATTTGAAGGAAATTACACAGAAGGGTTTTGACACAGATGCCATAGTTAGAAAAGCGTTTACACAGAAGAGCTTTTACACGGAAAAGTTTTTACACAGAAGAGTTTTTACACAGAAGAGCTTTTACACGGAAAAGCTTTTACACAGAAGAGTTTTTACACAGAAGAGCTTTTACACAGAAGAGCTTTTACACAGAAGGGCTTTACACAGAAGAGCTTTTACACGGAAGAGCTTTTACACTGAAGAGTTTTTACACAGAAGAGCTTTTACACAGAAGAGTTTTTACACAGAAGGGCTTTACACAGAAGAGCTTTTACACGGAAGAGCTTTTACGCAGAAGAGTTTTAGAAGAGCTTTTACACAGAAGAGCTTATACATACAAGAGCCTATACACAGAAGAGCTTTTACACAGAAGAGCTTTTACACAGAAGACCTTTTACACAGAAAAGCTTTTACACAGAAGGGCTTATACACAGAAGAGCTTTTACACAGAAGAACTTCTACACAGAAGGGCTTTTACACAGAAGGGCTTTTACGCAGAAGGGCTTTTACACAAAAGAGTTTTTTACACAGAAGAGTTTTTACACAGAAGAGTTTTTACACAGAAGAGTTTTTACACAGAAGAGTTTTTACACGGAAGAGCTTTTACACAGAAGAGCTTTTACACAGAAGAGTTTTTACAGGGAAGAGCTTTTACACAGAAGAGCTCTGTGACAGAAGGGTTTTGTCACAGAAGAGCTTTTACACAGAAGAGCTTTTACACGGAAGAGCTTTTACACAGAAGAGTTTTTACAGGGAAGAGCTTTTACACAGAAGAGTTTTTACACAGAAGAGTTTTTACACAGAAGAGGTTTTACACAGAAGAGTTTTTACACAGAAGAGCTTTTATACAGAAGAGTTTTTACACAGAAGAGCTTTCTGACAGAAGAGCTTTGTGACAGAAGAGCTTCTACACAGAAGAGCTTTTACACAGAAGAGCTTTTACGCAGAAGAGTTTTTACACAGAAGAGCTGTTACACAGAAGAGCTTTTACACAGAAGAGAAGAGTTTTTACACAGAAGAGGTTTTACACAGAAGAGTTTTTACACAGAAGAGCTCTGTGACAGAAGGGCTTTGTCACAGAAGAGCTTTTACACAGAAGAGCTTTTACACGGAAGAGCTTTACACAGAAGAGCTTTTACAGAAGAGTTTTTACACAGAAGAGCTTTTACACAGAAGAGCTTTTACACAAAAGAGCTTTTACACAGAAGAGTTTTTACACAGAACGGCTCTTACACAGAAGAGCTTTTACACAGAAGAGCTTATAAATACAAGAGCTTATACACAGAAGAGCTTTCTGACAGAAGAGCTTTTACACAGAAGAGCTTTGACACAGAAGAGCTTTTACACAGAAGAGCTTTTACACAGAAGGGCTTTTACACAGAAGAGCTTTTACACAGAAGGGCTTATACACAGAAGACCTTTTACACAGAAGAGCTTTTACACAGAAGGGCTTTTACACAGAAGAGCTTTTACACAGAAGAGCTTTTACACAGAAGGGCTTTTACGCAAAAGAGCTTTTACACACAGGAGATAATACGCAGAAGGGCTTTTACACAGAAGATCTTTTACACAGAAGAGCTTTTACACAGAAGAGCTTTTACATAGAAGAGCTTAAACACAGAAGGGCTTTTACACAGAAGAGCTTTGTGACAGAAGAGCTTTGTGACAGAAGAGCTTTTACACAGAAGGGCTTTGACACAGAAGAGCTTTTACACAGAAGAGCTTTGTGACAGAAGGGATTTTACCCAAAAGAGCTTTTACACAGAAGAGTTTATACACAGAAGAGCTTATACACAGAACAGCTTTTAGGTAGAAAGGCCTTTACACAAAAGGGCTTTTACACAGAAGAGTTTATACACAGAAGGGCTATTACACAGAAGAGCTTTGTACACAAAAGAGCTTATACACAGAAGAGCTTTTACACAGAAGAGCTTTTGCACAGAAGGGCTTTTGCACAGAAGGGTTTTTACACAGAAGGGCTTTTACACAGAAGAGCTTATACACAGAAGAGCTTTTACACAGAAGAGCGTTTTACACAGAAGAGCTTATACACAGAAGGGCTTTTACACAGAAGAGCTTATACACAGAAGGGCTTTTACACAGAAGAGCTTTGACATAGAAGAGCTTTTACACAGAAGAGTTTTTACACAGAAGAGCTTTTACACAGAAGAGCTTTTACACAGAAGAGCTTTTACACAGAAGAGCTTTGTGACAGAAGAGCTTTCTGACAGAAGAGCTTTTACACAGAAGAGCTTTGACACAGAAGAGCTTTTACACAGAAGAGCTTTTTTCTGTGTTTTTACACAGAAGAGCTTTTTCACAGAAGAGCTTTTTCATAGAAGAGCTTATACACAGAAGGGTTTTTACACAGAAGAGCTTTCTGACAGAAGAGCTTTCTGACAGAAGAGCTTTTTCACAGAAGAGCTTTTACATAGAAGAGCCTATACACAGAAGGGCTTTTACACAGAAAAACCTTTAACACAGAAGAGCTTATACACGGAAGAGCCTTTACACAGAAGGGCTTTTACACAGAAGGGCTTTTACACAGAAGAGCTTATACACAGAAGGGCTTTTACACAGAAGAGCTTTTTACACAGAAGAGCTTATACACAGAAGGGCTTTTACACAGAAGAGCTTATACACAGAAGGGTTTCTACACAGAAGATCTTTTACACAAAAGAGCTTTTACACAGAAGAGCTCTTACATAGAAGAGCTTATACACAGAAGGGCTTTTACACAGAAGAGCTTTGTGACAGAAGAGCTTTCTGACAGAAGAGCTTTTACACAGAAGAGCTTTGACACAGAAGAGCTTTTACACAGAAGAGCGTTTACAGAGAAGAGCTTTGTGACAGAAGGGCTTTTACACAGAAGAGCTTTTATGCAGAAGGGCTTATTATACACAGAAGAGCTTATACAGAGAAGGTCTTTTACAAAGAGAGCTTATACATAGAAGAGCTTTTACACAGACCCAAGGCCCCAAAACAGGCCAGAGCAAGACAGAGCCAACAAACACCCGCCTCTTACAGTGTAATTGTGAATTGTGTTGACTTATGTAATTGTAATTTATGATGAATTATATTTCACGTGCGTGTGTGTGTGTGCGTCAACACACTCATGGGCAGCAATCCGTATATTTGTTTGTCACCGATACAGAAGTGTGGACATATGTTTCCAGACCATGATCACCTTTTCAAGACCAGCATTTCAGGTGATGTATCCAACCCCATCAAAAACTGGAATAATATACCCTTCAAACATCCACTTGCATTCATTTTCATGGGTCAAGCCCATGAGCAACCTATGTCCAATCCTACCGTAATCCCATGCTGCGTCCGTCATATAACCCAAGCTTCACATAGAATCCAGCGTCTCGGTTTACAAAAGAAAACTCAAGCCCCATGTAACCACAAAAACTCGTGGTTGTCACCAAATCATCCACATATTTGTCTGGTTGCCCAGGTTACCATATCACATCATATCACCTATGTTTGGCCAGCTTATACACAAACAGCATATGTTATATGGTACAACACCAGTAGAAGCCAATACACAAACATTATATAAACAAAATGTCATTAATAACAAACATGATTGTCATAATAACCATGTTTAATTAAATACCAAACACGATTAATTGTGATATAACAAACATCATATGTCACTGGCTAAAAGTTCCATCGGTGGCTGAACATCTCGTTGGGCGGCAAAGGGCTCTTCCTGGTCCGCCTCATCAAAGGCCCTCTGCACCTGGTCCATGGTGATTAAAAAAAACTCGATTTAAAATGACAAGAAAAATCCTACTTTTAAAAAAGACCCTACTGTAGAATATATATTTAACATTAATTTTAATATTAATTTAACCCATAGTCATCATAGATTTAAGATATTCAGTCGCCTACATCTGTATATCGTCAGTTAAAATCGATCATGGTTAAATCCGAAAATCACTACACTGAAACAGTTAGGAAAATCTGTCAAATTTGATTCTGAAGCAAACCCATATTTTCAACAAAAAGTCATGTTTAAGTCACCAAAAAAAATCACCCAAAAATCCCAAACCTTGGATGGTGAACAAATGTGATTCAAAGAACAAATGCCCATGGTTTCTGTTTCAATCACCTACAATAATTATATGTCCATGTGTTGATGACTGAAAAACATGTCAAATGATCACATCAATATATCATTCCCATATCTTTTGATGGTTTTTCAACATGTTATCAGATAGATTTCCCATGTTAACTCCCTATCGTTTGATGAAAAAAATTGGGGTTTCATAGATTTATCAGATATATTCCACCATGATAACTCCCATGTTATCAGATAGATTTCCCATCAAATGGTGGTTCCCATGTTTCATGGTGGAAACTCACTCGATCCCCAGATGCTGGGAATCGCTGTGCCAGGCCTCGCGACAGCCCTTGCTGTCGCGCGACAAGGTCCACACGCGCTGCGACCTGGGAATGTCAACCGAGAAATGGTGGAAAACTTATGAAATGCGAATATAATTGATGTTATATTCACATGTCATCAACAACTTATGAAAAACATGTGAATATAACATCAATGTTACACAAACATCATATGTTTTTGGTCCAAAAACACAGAGAATATGTGGAGGTAAAACACAGAGCCCGTTTGATATGCCGAGAAATTCATGTGGACCCACGAATTCACTACAATCACAAAAAAACCACTTCAATCATGACTAATGTGGGATTCACCCAATACCATCAACAACTAATGATGGTCAATGATGGTTAATGATGATTAATATTGATTAATGATGGTTGAATTCCCATTTTGGGGATGATAAAAAAGATAGACATTGGGGATTCCCACCACATGACCCATAAAAACTGAGCGATTCCCACCACCATGATCCTTGAGATCGAAGGCAGGACCCCTGGCGCAAAGGTATTGAGGCAGACTCACCACGGTGGATGCAGGGATGAAACCACAGATTCGGAACCATAGAATAGGAGTGTGTGAAATATTGGGGGGAAGGGTTAGTGGACTCCTCTCCAAAAAAACGCGATTTTTTTTCGCAAACCCTGCGAAAAAAAAGAAAACTGATAAACAACCGATTCGATTGTTTTGTCCCAGTGTGAGGGATACCATCTGGTTATGACTAACATAGCCATGGTATAGATGGCCCATAGAAATAGATGGTTTACCGTTCTTAATAGCATGGTGGATCTTTCCACGGCAAACTGTGAATGTCATTTCACCAGAGGGATATCTCCAATTTATGGCGTCAGGGGCCTTCACATGGGGTTTGCACGAATCATTTCCCAGCCATTTCCCAGGCATTTCCCGGCCTTCTCTTTCATGATGGTCTCGAAGGCTATGCCTGGCTGCTCCGCCATTTTTGTTTTGAGCCATCCCCTAATGGGTCTTCAGGGTCTATCCAGGCAGCAGCATCTCTAGATTTGGTTAATGATGGTTAATGATGGTTAATGATAGTTAATAGTGGTTAATCCAATATGGATCAATATGGTATATGGATTTGATCCCCAACATGAGGAGCCTTTCCTTTACCTGAAACCATGCTCCACTAGTCCCACTTGTAACTTCTCCCACTGCCCCATATCTACAATCTTTGCCGAAGGCATCTCTGTTGGTTTGCAGAGGCAACACTTGTGTGGTTCAACCTATTTCTCAGCTGATGTTGCTTCAAACATCAATGACCACTTTTTTTTTCACCATTTCATAACCACCAATAACCACCAATAACCATCAATATCAATAAGTCAATAAGCATTAACCATCATTAACCTAACCAGAAACCAAAAAAACCCCTTCCCCAGCTACTCACAACGACACATCTTGGACTCCCTGCCGAAGCTATGGCACGGCCCGGGGGAGCCGTGGGAACCACGCTCGAGCCGCGAGGCGCCGCAGATCTCAGCGTGGCTGAGGGGTGGCCCGTCATGAACCAATGGTTTTTCTATTGGTTGAATGGGATTTTTCAGATGGGAATGAACTCAGGAAATCAATGAGATTGGAATGTTTCAGAAGGGAATGATTGGAATGATTGGAATGATTGGAATGATTGGAATGGACTTATTTTTCAGATGGGTGACATCAAAACCATGGTTTTTCATGTTTAACGATTCTGATTTTTAAGCACTAAAAACGTAAGAGTTTGACCATGGGGAAATCAGTTGGCTTATCCACCCCACTGGCTGCTTACCGTGTGCGGCACTTTCGAAATGATGTCAGATGATCCTGGCGATGAAACCTGTGTGATCCAAATGCCATTGCTGCTTAGTGTTCAAACTACCATGATGTGATGGTTAATAGTGGTTAATAGTGGTTAATAGTGGTTAATAGTGGTTAATAATGGTTAATAATGGTTAATAATGGTGGTTAATGGCAGTGGGTCAATACCTATAGATACATTACTATAGTGGGTTATTTGAACATCCATAAATCCCAGCTATGACTTGGGGTGAACAAAAGGTACCAGGGTTTTGACCCATCCCCATGTGATGGTTCATCAATATGATTCAAATATATACAGTTGCATGAGTTGAATGGTAGGCCCCGGCTCTTGTATAATACACAGTTGTCACACGGCATAAGTGTAATCGGGTTGTCCATCGCCTATAGGAATCTCCGCGGGTAAATATTTAGCGTGCGATACACCTTCAGGCTTTAGGCTATTGAGATCTATTGACATTGTTGAAATTCAGTCTCATTGTGACTGTGCAGAAATTCTGGAACGCTATCGTCGAAGATTGCTCCAAACAAATAGAAATCAAACAAATAGAAATCACCGCGGCTGCCCTGCCTCCCTCTCTCCTATTCCTTGAGTCCATCACACCCCAGATTCCGATTTTCCTTCAGACCTCCCACTAGGGATCGCACCCTATCTTGAAGTTCCTGTGGAAGGTAAACGACCTGAGACACAGTGAAACAGTGTTAAACCCTACACAGCGGCTGAAGACGGCAGAGTTACATGCTTCGATAATCTTTGGAATACTTGAAAACGCCGTATTTCTGAGGTATATCATCATTACTCACCGCTGCTGATCACTATCTCTTTTGATAAGTCAAACCTTTTACTCCAAGTTTCTGCCATTTCTGTGGATTAAAATGTGCATTCCGGCTGTTGAAAAAAACACCATTTTCTGTGTATCCTGATTGTTCTTGGATAAAATCTTGCACAGACGATATCAAAAATCAGGTTTTCCGCGGCCCTGCCCGCAGTTCTGCCACAGACCAAATCCCCCAGTGGCGTAGCAAAACTCCGTGGGTTTATCCTAAGATCCTGCGAAAAAACCCATCCAAAAAGTAATGATTTTGTGGCTCCGAAATGGTACCAACAAATTTTAGACCCAGCACTTCATGGTTTTGCCTGAAAATAGGCTACCCCTGAATGTGATGGTTATGTACACTTTCTCTATTAAAGTTGTTCTTTGGGGGGTGCCATTTTCAGATAAACACAAACATCAGATTGTACGTTATATCCCCTATCCTCATAAAAAGTGTCCATGCATCCCCATAAATTGTTGGCTAATACCACATTTGTTCCTATTATTCATTGATTAAAGCTCTTTCAAATCATATAAAATGGTTGCTAACTTTAGTAACCCCCCAAAAACATGCCTTTTGAAGTAAATGATCACTATGTTGGATTGGGATTTTACCAATTTGTTTAAAACCCTTTTCACTGGCCATTTTGGGCATTTCCAAGGTCCATCTTTCGAAAAGTCCAGGTGGCCCAGGATGGCGCTTCAGTGGCGAAGCGGAGCCTTGAACTCAGGGCCTGCAGGGGATGTGCCTGGCGAAGCAGTCTTGCCAGTGATGTGAATTTCCCTTCGGATTTTGTATATTCATGGTTATGTAAGTTATGGAGGGAGATTCACATCCACATGGGTATGGATCAATACCTATAGATACATTTTTAGTGGGTTATTCACATCCATAGATCCCAGCTATTTTGATGTGAACAGAAGGGGTACCAGGGTTTTTGACCCATATCGATGGGATCACCGGTATGGTTGTCAACGACTTGACCGACTTGAGTGGGATGCACAGCCAAAAAAATGGACAAAAAATCATTCATGAATGAGAAAATTATGAGAATTCTGCCACCAACATTGGGATACAATAGTTTAAGATAGTTTTTTTTGGTGATTTTGGAACAACATCAATGTTCCATATTAGTCGATTTAAATGATTTAAAAATCAAAAAAACGAGGATTTAACCCTTAAAAAATTGGACCATTTTTGTCTGGATTCTTGATTAAAAAATACTTTGGTGGTTAACATCAACCAATCACCAAGTAGTTAATTAATGTTAATTAGTTGCCGTAGTTTTCATAAAAGTTGCCCGTTTTTAGGCAACCAACCAACCACCCAAACGACCGAAAGGCCTGCTGCCGGCCAACAGAAGAACCTCAGATGTACAAGGCTGCCATGGTCCTGTATGGTCCCCCATGTTGACGCATCCTCAAATCATTGCCGGACTTCAGACCTGACAAGAATTTAAACAAATCCAATCAGAAAAAATCAGAAAAATGTGTGATTTACATCTATAATCATTTAAAAACCATAATCATAATCCAATTTTCCTTAAGTTTTGTGTGATTTCGTCCCTAGTTTCAACACGACCCCAGCGTCCTGAGGTCCAAACTTTCTTGGTCGGCGTCGGTGGGATGCATGGTGAGGTTTTCTGAAGGAACAGGGCAAAAAAAACCCAGAAACGCTTGAACCATGACACACCGGGAGTATGCAGGTGGAATCAGGCAAAGGCGGTTTCGTTTCGAGCAAATCAAAATGGTTTTAAAAGCGAGGCAGCACGGATTCACTTTGTTTGTTTTTTTCACACATGCTACACGTACACATGCTCAACATTTTTCATCACCTGTTTTTCATCACGCACGATTTTCTTCCATTGTGGATACCCAAATGCATCGAACGATCTGTCGCGGCAAAGTTTTCCATTGTGCACCCCCGAATGTCCAAATTCATGTGCCCAAACATGTGGCAAGCGGACATTGAGTTTTCAATTTATTAGCAAATGGGAAATTTGGTCGCAAAGTCAATCCTTTGTTGAAACCTCCATTTGTAATGCATGATGTGTCCAAAACAAAAATTGAGACAACCATGAATTGGGGGCCAACTGCCATGCACGACAGTCGCACATGTGCAGGGTTGATGGCACTAGATGGTTTTGGGATGTTTTTGGGAATTTACTTGATTTTACCCTTTGAAGTTGTATCCAAGCACATGGCCCTTCACCCCTGCACGGCAAAAGTCCAAAGAGTCCAAATTTTTGCAAAGTTTGTAGCAATATAATTGATGCCGATAATGATGTTGATCATGGGGATGATGATGATGATGATGATGCTTTTGATGATGCTTTTGATGATGCATTTGATCATGCATTTGATGACGCATTTGATGATGCATTTGATGATGCATATGATCATGCAATGATGATGCATTTGATGATGCATATGATCATGCAATGATGATGCATATGATGGTGCATTTCATGGTGCATTTCATGGTGCGTGATGCGTGATGCATGATGCATGATGCATGATGCATGATGATGCATGGTGCACGGTGCTGCTAGTTGTGGTGACGGCGGCGACAACAGCTGTTTCGCGCAGCATCCTTATTAATTGATACTGGTTTGTCTTGGTGGTGAGTCCCAAAGCAATCGCGTTCCTTTGGCATCAACTCACTCACCATATGAGTTGCCGCTCTGCTGAACCCATTCGCTGCCCAATAAACAATGGAAAAAAAAAAACACCGCAAACATGTTTCCAATTTCAAGAGGCCAACCAATAACCATTGTCGGTTAATAAGCATCCTCAACTAATACACATTAATACCCAGCGGTAGTTCAATCAATAATCACTGGTCAATCAACAACCATTGATGGTCAAATCACGCCCCTCAAGCCCGTCATCGCGCTATTTTCTTCACCATTGCTCCCGCGCCAGGTGTCAAAATGGACTTCAATTGCACAACTGGCTGGAACCATTTGGTGAGCACAACCTCGAAAATGGGCACCAAACGCTCCCCTAAAATTTGGCAATGTTTAGTGGGAAACCATCCGTTACCTGTTGTTTCACGATGTTGGGCCATACACATATGATTAGGTACACTCGTTGAGGATTCAGTACAGCTTATTGTCATGCAAGTAGATCAACTTAACAAGAATTGTTTCTCCTGTAATACAATTTGTATTTGTAAAACCAACCAGACAATGAATGAATGAATGAATGAATGATTGAATGAATGAATGGATGGATGAATGAATGAATGAAAGAATGAGTGAATGAATGAATGAATTAATGAATGAAGGAATGAATGAATGAAGGAAAGAATGAACGAATGAATGAATCAATCAATGATAATCAATCAATCTATCTAACTATTAATGAGTCAGTCAATCAATCAAACAATGAAGCAATCAAGTAACCAATCATACATGGTCATCAGTTAATCACTCACCAATGTTGTTGTTAATCAACAATTAACAAACAATCAACACAAAAGTCACAATCAAAGGCGGATCATTTTTTGATCAGCATAGAATATTGGTCGCCTAATTAAAAAAATATTAACTGCCAGTTCTCCATCGCAGCACTGCACATTTGGTTTCAAGGTGGCCAACTCGACACTGAGATTTCCTGCCCTTCTGCTTTTGCAGCTCCTGAAACACGCGCTGAGGCGCGTTGTGACACATGATATCTGAATCTATTTAATACAATATAATATGACATAATATGACATATTATGGTACAATCTGATATGATATAATATGATCAATTTTACCATGATATGATATGACATGAAACGATTTGATGGGAATTGATAAATGTTCAAAACAAATGTATAACAAAAGATTATATAATATAACATAGTTGAATATACTATAATGTAAAATAATGTTATATATTGTAGTGTAATACAACATATTGTGATATACTGTCATCAAAATGTAATATAACAAAAATAATGTAATACAATATCATTTAGACTGATGTAATATGATATGATACAATGCGATACAGTATGATACGATATAATTTGACATAACATGAGACAATACGGTTTGACTTGGCATAAAGTATCATTTAATTTCCCAAAAAAAACATGCAATGTCATGTGATAACAAATGCTCTAAAAAATGTTTGTAGTATGATATAATATGACACAATATGATATGATATTTTAAAAGTATTGTAAACCATGACCAAATATGATAGATTATGATATCATATGAAATGCTATGATAGGATATGATATGAAATAATCTGAATTAGTATGAAATAATGTGATATGACGTTTTGGTTTAAAAAAAACATAGAATATAATACATTAAAATAAAATACAATAATATATGATGTGATGTGATTAGGATTTGCGTTTATATAATGAAATATATGATATGATATGGCATGCCATGGCGACAGCACCATATCATACAGTAAACCCCGCCTGCTCCAGAAAACCTCGTTGCAAATTTAGTTCCAAAAAAAATTCTCTTCAGCAAGTTGACGAAAAACGTCTCAAACCATTCTGTATCAATTCAAAGCTCTGCCCAAATAAACCATTGACAACTTGATGTTGTGGCCACAATGCAAGTTACATCCAGAAAGGTAGCACATGCAGTCGCCATAAGGCTGGAGATGCAAAATTTCCGTTTTACCACAGTTTTGTGTCAGTTTTGATTAGCTGCGGAGTCTTGGCATAGTCGGGCGGAGTCGATACACCTGCTGAAACCCCATATAGAATGGACAAAGAGCTGAAAGAGTTCCAGTTGTGACTCCAGGCGATTCGCAAGATGCGCAAGATGCCGTTTGATTTTTGAGGTTTTCAGTTTCAGACTTAGGAGGGTTCCCAAAGCAGGAGGTTCGACCATCACCCCGAAAACTCTTCTTGCTGCATGCGGTACTTGAGACTTACTTGTCCACCACGTCACAATCGCGGCCCCGTACCCGGGGGGGAGTCGATCCGCGGCTAGCTGTCTATGCACGGTCCGGAGACGGGCATTACACCACTACGCGACGAGATCGCCTACAGTTGCACGAGCTATGAAGTCAGTCAAGCACAGAAAGCTCTCTTGCCACTGCCCCGCGCCGAAAAAGGATCTAGCACGTCTTCAGCAGAACATGCCAACTACCGGAACTCACTCACGAAGATGTCCTGCAAGAGCACTAGAACCCAGCCAAGGCTGATGACAGACAAAGCACACGTGAGAGGACTCTGAGTCGTCCCTGAGTGCCGTTAGTTCTTTGTCGTTTCACCTTAGCTCCGCTTTCACACCACGTTTCACTTTTCAACATCTACTTACCAGATGCGACAAGACAGCGTCTTGCTGGCTCTGGGATCGTATCCATGCATCTGTGAGGCATGCAATCTGTGATCTCGAGGCTCCTGGCTGGTTTCCGCATCTGCTTCCTGGTTCACAGATTGTTGTATGGCACTTTGTTGTTTGTTGTTTCGCTTTTGTTTCACATTGCCATACCAACCTCTGTAACGACCTGGCGAAAACCATGCGTTGGACGGAAAAAACATTCTCTTGGCGGAGGCTGTGGTACACTGGCAGAACCGTTCAGGCTGGAATAAACATTTATGAGCTAACATTCCACGCTACATTGACCCCAGTTTGTTTAAACTCTGCCGTGATGCATCGCACTTGCCCCTCTAATTTTGATGACGCGGCAACCTTAAGACTCAGATAAAACTCTTTAAATCAATTCTTTTAGTAGCATAAACGAGAGGTGGAGTGATCTGGTTTCGAGTTCGTGTCTGGCAGACATCCGGAGAGCCACTAGCCATTCAGAGAAAAACTCAGGCGACCCGATGGCTCAGTTGGTATGGCGTTGGTCTTGCCAGCGCTGACAGACTGCCGGTGGTGGTTCGAATCCCTGCTGGTCCAATCGGGAGTCTCAAGTGCGACCCGCCGAAAGGCAACG
>Ga0126342_10000400_pt1 | contig 45454 bp, 47 predicted proteins | sample Cyp1metagenome_FD_92528 | JGI IMG/M metagenome (GOLD analysis project Ga0126342, IMG submission 92528) | Coral microbial communities from Lord Howe Island, Old Settlement Bay, Australia - Cyphastrea 1 metagenome | ecosystem: Host-associated > Invertebrates > Cnidaria > Coral ...
AAGCACCTTTCGGTCCATCAGTGGCTTCGCTCTGCCATCCCTGATTCACAACAACCAATCTCTCCTATAGGTTTCCTATTTTTGAAACTTCCGCCACCGCCTTGTGCGGTACTACTGGTATGGCACAGTATGTGTTCTAATCAAACTGGTCTAAATTTACGCGCGGCCAGAACATTTCAGACTAATTTCAGATTCATGCCAATTCCAAACAGCCAACAACGATGCCAATCATGCAGTCTCGGCGAAACTTAGCTGCCAAGATCTGCCAAGATTCATATGGCCTTTGGAGCCAAGTGATGGTAAGTCCTCCGATCCCAGTGTGGGCAGTGCGGGCAGTGCGGGCAGTGGCAGTGCGGGGGGTGCGGCCGTTGCGGGCGCCGTCATTGGCACGCACTGCAGCACTGGTGGGATCACCGGGGATGAGGACTCGCACTCGGGGTGTGGCTCCAAGGGTTTCGAGGCCAATATCGGCAACGGCAACGTCAGCATCGCCTGGGAAGTGACTTGATGTGAGATGTAACTTGTGGATACTGTGATCTTCGAAATGTTCATTCAGTTTCTTCTCAAAGGAAATGCCCGACAGAATGACAAGTTGGGAAAAACATTGCAATCTGGAAACTGTAATGGTTGGAGCAGTCAAGGATGGTGATTCTGTTTGATGGCACTCTTGTCAACCCATCTGCTGGGTCTCCACGCCTTGTCCTCTGTCTGTTTCTCTTTGACCTCTTTCACCAAGGTCGTTGATGCCTTTGGTGAGTCATCTTCTCCGAAGAGTGCTTTGAGACAGCCAATGCGACTGGCTGGACAAGAGAGAGGCTGAGTCTCTGGTCGTGGGCTCACAATGTTGATGAAGGTATTTTGCACCTGAGAAACACAGGCACGGTCCATGTCGGAACACCTACTTTTTCAACCTTGGGCTGGCCAACCTCATCGTCAGCTCCACATCGTGAGGTGGTTTGATGTGGTTTGGTCTGCGAGGGCGGTGTTTACACGAAATCCGCAAGAAGTATGACAATTCGTTTCAAATGCTCATGGATTGAAATTGGGCACCCCAAATGAATCGGCCTAATGCTAAAAATGAGTAGAACCAACATCTGCCAGTCCTTGAATCTGAAACCTGTAGTCAAACCACCCAACTGAACCACCCAAAAGCTACCCCTAGCTAACTAGATCCAACTGGCAACTGACAATCGCAGTCATGGCGCTTTGATGGCCTCTGGAGGATAAGACTCCAACGAGATGCAAGGCACATCCGGCGACTGCACGGACCGTCCACTGATGGATGTGCTCTTCTCACCTAAGCGGTAGCTGGTAGATGGTGACATCAGTGACAGCCCCTAAAGTCTCACCTTTTCCGATGGGCTGCGCAAAGGTACAGTCTATGGCAATCTATGGGTTCCAAGTTCCAAGTCTATTGGAACTTCTATCTAGTTTGCCTACTTATCTTACTTATATGTACTCTGTTAATGTGTCATTGGAGCGCAGGCACTGTCAGTATCGGACTTCTTCTTAAAGCGCAAGGATCCGGCGGGGCACCACGGGACACGTTCGATGCCCATGGAATCCATGGGTGCCATGGCGCTATGCAACGCTTCAACAACTCCTACGGCTCCGACCCAAAAACTGCGGCCCAAATGCCGAAAAACTCTGTCTCTGCTGCACACATTCTCCGCTCAACTTGACTGTAGCAACTACAAAGCAACTACGAAGCAAATTGAATTCCATCATTTTTCAATTTGACTTGTCCTACTGGCTTTCACATGCTTTTGCTTTTCGACATCTTTCAACATTCGATGCCAACGTGAATCTGTGAACATATGTGAACATGATGTCTGCAGTTGAGGAGCTCGAAATCAGAAAAAATGGCCAAGGCTCGTTGCCATTGATCACCTCGGTGCATCGTCGCGACCAACTACGAGGGCAGCAGCTGCTAGCAGGCTGCTAGCACTTTACCAAGATTTTCCAAGTCTGTCGCAGTTTTTGTCCAGCCTGGAAGCCTCAAAGTTGAGTCAATCGGAGTCAAGAGACCTTTGGCACAGGCACTGATGGCAGCGTTGCAACTGATGTCATCTGCTGCGAGTCGGGATTGTTCCAGGACCGCCATCACATGCAGTGCGAGTTGCCATTGCTTGCCTTCAAAAATCTGACACGCCACACAGTGAGACCAGCACTGCACAGTGTCAACCTGGAAATAACGATGTAGATGTAGCCCTGAGAATTGCTATCACTACATTACGATTGCCAAATTTGGGGAAGCAAAGCAAATGCTCACAGCTTGCTGATGCCTTTGTCACATGCACTGAGGGCGGCGTTGTATGTGATACCATCAGGTACTAAACCACGAGCAGGTAGTTGCGTCCTGAGCTTTGACAATTACTGGGAAACACCTGAAATCAATAGCTTATCGGCTTATCACCTCTTGTAACTTATAAATCTTACATACTAGCCACAACATCTGAATGACATGTTCTTTGCCACTGTTTTTGTTCCAAAATCTGACATATGACAACATGGTGCAACATGGTGCCAATGAAATGCCCCGAGTTTCAGCAAATCCAAGGCATGTTGCCACTCGCCGCACTTCTCACAAGCGCTCAAGGCGGCATTGCAGCTGATCACCTGCGTTGACTACAAACTGTGCTCAACTTTCAAAGCATCGGGCCAGCATCCGGCTTTTTTTCGTTCGGAAACCATTTTCCCCCTCTGGTTTTATGAATTTTGCATGTTTCGGTGGCTACTGGCACCACATCTGGTGATTGTGACAGATCCGTACAGAAATCACCTTGGTTCTACCGAGAAACGTTGATCTCCACAGCTGAATTCTCCATCTCGCTGAGCAGGCTGCAGGCTGCCTGCGAGGTTTGATATCACGGTGGACGATGGCACTGTAACTCTCAGCAGCATTTGGACAGCAGCTTGCATTTGATCACATGCTTGTAGAGGATGAAAGCACAAGAACTATCTCAAGAACTATGTCAAGTCTGTCAAATATCCAGGATGGCGAGAATCAAATGGCACGGTGACATGTCACACATTTTATGCGATGTCATGAGCGAGTGGAAGGAATCTTGAGCACATCCATGGCCGATGTCAAACTGTTCAACCTCGGAATGAACAACTTTACCAGCACTGGTAATGTCATCCTCTGCGTCTGCATGTCTCGGGTTCGCCTGCCACTGCCATGCTTTTTCGCAGGCGCTGATCGCAGCCTTCGGTCAGGGATCCCAGGGATCCCAGGGATCCAAGGCATTGCAGGTGGCATTGCTGGGGCGCCACTGTCTTTCCTTTTTGGCCAAGTCGCACTGAAGCTGATACTGTTGGGCAGCACCTGGCCATGAGATTCCATCAAAACAACCGCAAGAAATCCACCCCAATGGCCTGCTGCGCAACGTCATCCAGAAGAGACAAGGCCAGTCGCCACTCTCCGGAATTGGCACAGGCACTGATGACCTGAGTGCAGGCACCCGGGCACTCCTGGCACTGGGCCTACCCCACTCCGCTTGCTGCTTTCAGAGCCCAAGGCACTGCGTTGTAGCTGATCAAGTCACGAAGACTGCGTTGAAGCAAAGATAGCGCGACCTGCAGGGCGTGTGGTGCCATGTGGTGCCATGTCACAGGTGACTGTCAAGTGACGATCATCGCCTGCCATTCCTGCCTGCCACTGATGACCCTTTTCACAGGAGCTGAGGCAAGCGTTGTAGCTGATCCTAAAAGGCATCGGATTATGCATACTGCCCACAAAAACTTCTGCAATAACCAAGAGTTTTGCACAAAACTCACAAAACCCTTGAATTCTGAAAATCATTCTGAATCAATTTGCGGTCATTGACCGAGGATCGCGTCGGGATGAAGAGCAATCGATTCCATCAAGTTCCTGGCACCAAGCAGGTCCTGCTTTCAGCTCTTTTTTAACGTTCTAAATGGAAAAGTGGTGACATGTTTGAGTCGGTTCTCAATTGAATGAAAACAAAGCATACTTTGGCATTGTTAATCACCGAACCTGCCAAAGTTGCCATACTGGCCATACTGTATTGGCATCTGCCTTTTGTCCAAGGCACAAGAGATGCAAAGCAACTTGCCACCTGGGCACAGCCAGGCAATGCCGTCCCAGGGCCGACATCCCAGGATGCCCAGGCTTTACTTTGCATGTTTTTTATTGTTTGGACAGTTGGACATGTATTGGACATGTATCATCCCAGAATATCCCAGATATTCTCAGTACATTCTCAGCCAAGGTACTCTCCAAGATTCTCACAGGCACTCATGACTGCATTGAAGGTGACGACATCTCGATGAACCGCGCTGCGGTCCATGACATCGAGAAGCTGCAAAGCATCTTCCCAACGACTGCCTTAACGGTGGATACGTTCTACTGCGATGGCCCAAATTGGGATCCGTTGGTGGCATGTGCCAGTGGTAAGATCATGTACTGGATATGGCCAAGTGAAGCTGATCTAAACTGATCTGAAGATATTGTCACAAGGGGTGGTGCCTGGTGCCCCACCTCTCTCGCATGCTGTGATGGTCGCGCTGAAAGCCACAGTGTCCCTTCTGACCTGCGGCAGCTAAACGTGTCTTGAAAGGCTCGCTGGATCGGAGATCCTTCTGCCAATGTTCAGACAGATGCACCCAGTCATGGCACCTCCAGGGTTTCCATAGCTGCCAGCAGCGCAATCGCTTGCTGCCATTCGCCGCCTGCAGCATAAACCAAATTATAGTGACACAGGAACTCGCTCTGATCTATGGCCGCTGTCACCCTTCACGTTTTGTCTGCTCAGGGGCCACACGGGCCACTGCGAAATCTCAAGCGGACGATTGCCGCTCTGGCATGCTAGACGTTCTGTGGACGTTCTATGGTGGCTGCAATGGCCACTGCTCAGATTTGCTCAGCACCCTAGGTTTGCAGGGTGACCTGCAGTTCAGGCTGGCATTGTGCTAGAGAGGCAGTCTGACACAGCTTTGTGCTTGGCAAACTACTCACTCTGGATCAACCAGCAGAATCAACAAGCACTATTTTGAAGGTTCGGTGAGGATGGTATTTCCAGGACATGTGTAAAACATCTGTGTTTGCGTTTGCATACCCTCATCGTACTTGCCTTCATGCCAGCATGGGGAAAGTCTTGAAGCGCATCCTGGAGATGAACTCGAGTAGCAAAACTCCAAGCTACTAGTACTTTGGATTTCGTCTTCCTCTACATCTCTTGGCATAACAGGCTAACTGAGGATTGAAAGCTATCATCAAATTGATATGACGCCAGTGACGCCACGTCCAACTTTCCGCGCCTGGCCGAGTGAGTGGATCAAGGCCACAGTTGGCTGCACCACGGCGGCACGCTCACAAGCCAACAGCGCAGAGGCTGCCATTGGAACCTCGCAGCACTGGCACTGAAGGATGCAACTCGAGTGCTGACAAAACGATCTTCAAGATTTGGACAACTTATCTCAACTTATGGCAACTTGTGCTTGCAGGACCTGCAAAATCCTGCAAACCAGAAGGCTTGTCACCAAGTAAATTCAAGCCATCTTGCCAAGCAACCGTGGCCCCGGTGGTATCCTCTGCCCAGTGCAGGGCTTCAATGGAGAACCGCCACTGGCGCTCGCAGGCAGCACACAGAGTGCAGAAGCTGATGCTGGTAGCGCTGGTAGCTGTGGTGGCGATGGATCTCAGCAACTGCCAAGCCGTTTGCCTCTGTGGAACGTCAAGTCATGCAGGGCACATGGGCCGTCGATTCTGAGGTACGAATGCATCTATTGGTGTCATGTGATCCCGCAGACAGCCGAGACTCCACTGGCTTGCTACCTTGCAGGCGCTCATCGCTGAGTTGTAGCCTAGGCAGCTGCCATACAACTGTTGAGAGAGGCAAGCTTGATGAGTTTCCTGATAAGCTTTGGGCATGAGTAGACATGAGTAGACTCAACACCTTCGCAAATGCCATTGGGCATCCCCCAAGCTATGCCAAGCTGCTGATGATGTCAAGTTCAATCAGCTTCATCCGCATCAGCCGCAGCAGGTGCAGCCCCTCTTCCCAGCGGCCATCCTTCTCGAAGCCCATCAGAGCAGTGCTGTAGGTGACGAGATTCGGCAGCACCAGCGCCTAGTCGGGATACCATGCCCAATTTCATTGAAGAAACAGTTGAGCCACTTCCTGGTCTGAGATGAGTTTCAAGATGTTTCAACTCATTTCTCAACCCAATCAACTCTCAATCTGCCCTGGTGAACTACTATAGATTCTTGAAGCCGATGTCCCAGAGCGTGGCGCCTCAGTCATGGATGTCAGCAACAAAGCCACTGAAGGTCCTGGAGGGTTCGCAAAATGGGATCCAAACTGGGAAACAACTTGAAACGACCAGTACAAATCAGTACGAATTAAAGGGACATGATTTGATGTCACTGATGTCACTGTTCAACATTGCTGGCCCTGGTCAAGGCATAATGAAGATCAAGATCAGTCCTTCAAGTCTGCCATCAGTCTGGCCCTCGACCAGAGCTTCAAGCAGGGCCTTCAATCGTTCGGCCACCAGAGAACGAGTGGCATCGAATAAGTTCATGACCAATCTCACCATCGGGAAGGCACACTGGATATCATTGACGGCTTTTAAGTATGGCAAGATATGGCAAGATATGGCAAGATATGGCAAGTCACATTGTAGCTGACCACATCCTCTTGGATCTGAAAGCCTAGGAGCTGTGCAACAGAAGAATCTCGGTGGGATCGGACAGGATTCATCGGAGCCAAGAAACGGATCATTTCCTCGAAGAGTTCCAAGGCTTTGGACCAGGCACTGTGTTTGCCGCATGCACTCATGGCCTTGGAAAGCGGAAGCATCGGCCAAAATGTCAAGTTGTCAACATGGGAAGTGACCTGAAGTGACCTGAAGTGACCTGAAGTGACCTGAACTCTGGCGTCGCTTTTGTAATAAGGTGTCTTAATGCGTCTTAATGTGTCTTACCTTCAGATCTTGGACTGGTTGTTTGGGTGGCAGCCCTCCCTGGTACTGTCAATTCTACTTTATGAAAACGACAAGTTTGGAGTGTTTCTTCCAACCTTGCCGCCCAGGTAGAGTTCTCGTTGCTTGTTTGTGATTTTTCTGGATGCATAATCACACTCCATCACGAGGGAGGTCAGTTTTGGGGATCTACAAATGATGCATTTTTTCTGCCGCGACTGGTTCTGTGCACTGTACAGCAGGATGTGAGGTCTGGTGACCTCCATCACTGGCAAGCCGAAGGGAACATTCTGGCGCTGCGCCAAGAATAACATGGAAACAATTAAGAAACCGGTACAGACCGGTACAAAGCGTTGGAAACCTATCCGCCTTCTTGCTGGCCTCGCTGGCCACTTTTCAAACTCGGCACATCTCAATCCGAAGGATCCAACAAGTCGACTTCCTGATGCAGTGTCTCTTGCCATTCAAGTCTCCATTCCAACTCGCCCGTTTCCAAGGAAAACACTTCGGACATGCCACGGTCGCAGCTCGGGGACACGTTGAGGCCTTTGATATACTTCTCCCCGTCCCAGTCATCGAACCGACTAAAATCTTCGTTGGCGTCCTGAAACGAGAGAAGAAGATCTGAACTGCTGGTGGATTAGAAGTTGAAAAACAACAATCGCTCCATCATACATGGCAAGCAAAATCACATTTCAAACATGTCAAGTCTTTAAAGGCATCTGATCTGAGGTAGGCGATGATTTGGGGGTACATTTTGAAGACCTCACCATAACATCAGCATCATGCGGATGGGTCTTTGCTTACTAAATGAGGGAATGTTATCCGATGGGGTCTGACTTGGTCTACGGCTTAGCCTGGACCTTGGGGAATGGGATCTGCCAGCTGTTCACCAAACGAGACGCACTGCGATGATGGGATTGTCCACTTGTCCCTCTGGGTGTCCTGTCCACCCTCTATTTCACAAGTTTCAATGGTTTTCACATGTTTCTGGTAGCCCACTGTTTTAATCGGTAAAAATCATCTAATTCGCTTCGAGCTTCCAGCAGTTTATGGAGCCATCCGACCATGGTGTAGCAGCCGTTGCCAGTGGCCCTCACCTGTGAGCCGCCGCAGACTTCGCCGCTGGGCTCCAGCTGTTCCTTCAACATCTCCACACGTCGACGTCTCCGGGCCCGAAGGCTGGGAAGATGACCCAGGAACTCCTGGGAGCGATGCCAAGGATGGCCTAATGGATAGCAGATGCAGACATTATGGGCTGCTTATGGACAATCGGACAATCTATGACAATCGGACGATTTTCGGACGATTTTCATCATTTTGATTATTTTGATCATTTTGGAGGTTCCCCGAGCAAATGGACTGCTTGATACTGCTTGTTAGGATACTTAACCATATCATAAACCAATCCCCAAAGACCCGGCATCTTTGCGGAAGAAACACAAGTTACATGAAAACCCCACACCCTTTCTCAGTGCCCTGTGCATTACGTTGTGCACCTTTCTTGTTCCTTCCCTATTGAAGATAGGGGGCTCCCGATTCAGAATTTCTTTTTGGGATGGGGAGTCGGAGTCCTGGATAAGTTGAACTGGTGCTGGTTTCAAGCCCCCGAGTCTCAATGCACGAGCTGTGGCATAGCCTTTGCTCAGGACTTGTTGTGCAGGTTTCCTTGGGCTTGGGATGGTCAAGCTTGAGAATGGGGATGCTTTTCATCTGGCAAAGTTCCATAAAACTGTGGCCGTGCCTAGGAACCTCAGGTGATCAGAGCTGGAGACTGTTTCTTCGTGGGTGGATTTGTTGCCCCGATATGAGCTGTGAACCTGGCCGCAGAATTTTCTGCCATTGCATAGCAAGCTCGGCACCAAGCTTCAAGGGAGGAAAGGCTGGATCCAGAATGAAAAGAGCCACGAAATCGCGGGAGGCTTCACGACCACTGTCGTTCCACATGCGCAGCACACGGTGGGCCATTTGGCAGTTAGAGAAAACCAATAAGGTGCCTTCACCTGAAGCTGGGCCGCCCCTGGAATGTGGCAACACATCTACTCATGCTTAAAAGTGTTCATCCGTGATGGGATCAATTCCGAACAGAAATGTCATAGTCTCTCGTCATTCATTGCAATTTGTTCCAATACAATGCCACTGCCACTTTAAAAGTGCAAAGCGAAAAGTCGAGGCAGTGCGGGTTTGGATGGTGGGAATGGCCGGCCAATACTTTGCCATGACACGGGATCCTCCAGCTGAACCTCCCACAGTCACAAGAAAAATACCAGTAGACCCTGGGCCAAGTTGAACATGTGTTTTCCTGCCATTTTTAGCGTAGATGGCTGATGGCTGCAGTGCTTTCCGAGTTGCTGATGGGCACTCGGCAGTTGGCCAGCTTCGGAGGGTCGCGCGCGTCACCCCGCAGGGCGCTACGCAGCGACTCGCGGCCGAAGGATCGGTAGTTGTTGCTGCAGTCGCCCCAACCCAAAATGTCCATGGGTTCACGGCCACAGAACTCCATATCTCCACCATGCAACGATTTATCCACGTGGTAGTAGTACCTCAAGGTACACAAAAAGTTTGTGACTCAAGCCAGCAATTGAGGCATTGTTGCATGAGGACTTCTCCTGAAAGCATGTTCCAAAATCAAGAATATTATGGGAGCAAACCAAATCAAATAGGCACTTACTTTCCTTTCCCAAATCTGACAAGGCTCTTGATGGAACAGAACTTTACTGCGACTCCAGCCAAGTAAGTCACATGATTCAAACATGGGATATCCTGCGACTCAAATCAAGTAAGTCATTCCTTTTTTACAAAATATCCCATGATTCAAACAAGTCACAGGACCACGGCAGCCACGTGCTCCCTGTGACCATCCACATGCCACAAACCCACGTACTCCGAGTCAGAGCCAGAACCCGTGGAACCCGGGACAATGATGCGCTGGGCCTGCAGCTGCAAGCCGCAAGCCGGTATTCATCCTGAACTATTGCTGGTATCTTATCATTGGTTTACATATTCCAAACATATCAAAACTATCCCAAAAACATGTCAATGGCAACCAAGTTAACCCAAATTTGCCAAGAGCGCCCCTCACCAAAGCAGGAATACCACAGATCCTCCGAAGACTTTCCGCCTTGAAGACCACCTGCAGCCGTCGATCCTCCAGCAGCAGCTGCGGACGCCGCAACTTGGCCAACAATGGCAGGGCAGCGGCCAGGACCGGTCGGGCCACCTGCGGAAATGGGATCCCGCTTCAAAGTGCAGCATTTTTCATGTCATACGTACAATGGATGTATGTCTATCAGTATATCCATACGTCTATGAATTCATCCATCTGGAATCTACATGTGAGATTTCATTACATTGATATATACATTAATACAAATGCATTAATATATCCATTATTTATATATATATAATATATATACTTATTCATTTATCTATGTATTTGTTCGTTTTAATCATATATCAATCATATTGGCCTGAGATCATTACAGTAACGAATCGACATCATGCTGCCTCCTCCGCCAGGTGCGGCTCAAGATGACTTCGATCGCCTCCAACCAGTGTCACCCGCTGTGTGCTCCATACGTCGAACTCGCAGGGGACCCAAACCTGCACTTTCGATGGCTGACTTGCCATTAAAGTAGCTATATATAGCCATAACATATAGTTCTCATGGTTGTTATAGTTATTATATGTTATTATATGTTATTATCTATAGTCTATAGATGTCTATAGTAGTAGAGTGCACAACACTTACCAGTGAGATCCAGTGAGCCAAATCATTCCACCTTTTCCCTCTGGCGAGTCATGTGGACTTTGAGGGTTGGGACAACATAGCGAGACTCAAATTGTAACACGTGTGGCCAACCGCGGTCGAAGTTCAGCAGTTCCTTTTGAGTCACCAGCACAGCCTAAAGAGGAACACCTTCCTAGCAAAACTGCCTCGCATTGTGACCTTCTCTCCCATGGTGGCCAACTGTGAGAATACTAAGACTATCAAATGAGTATCAGGATGCAAACGTATCATCTTGTGAGAACTTGAAAATGGGACAATAGGACAATGTCAGCCAAGTAGCAGGTCCGGCATCGGTTTCATCCACAAATTGGTTGGGATCCACGATCATTTGATATCTTGGAATGGGCCGGTCGTTGGTCTTTGCTGCATGCCTTGGTAGCGTACCAAGGCATCACTGGACAGGTAGCAGAGTGATGTTGTGATTGTTGTGTCATATGGTTGGTTGTCTTGTAACTTATTGATGATGATTCCTCATGATGTACTGATTGGGTAGTACAATCTCCGACAGCATGCCAAAACTTCCTATAAGTTATAGCCAATAACCATCCAACAACAGGGGTTTTGAAATGTTTCCTGTTTCAAACACTCAAATGTCTCTCCTTCGACGTGGTGCTGGTCCAGGAGTTGTCGGACGGGCAGCTCCAGCTGAGTGCTCCAAACGTCGCAGCTGCCCCAGCGACGAGTTCCCACCGGCAATCTCCAGCACGGTGCAGCTGGAAAGTAACCTCAGTGGTTCTTTCTCCCCAGGGATGACCGTCCAAAAGATCGCACGTCTTTGAACCGTCAAGTAAAGTAGCCTGCACAAAATTGTTTCGTAAGATACAAATATGCGGTACAACTTATAGCTTAGAAAATCTTAGAAACATATATTATGGACACATGGTGCTTACACAATGCTTGCTATTCCTGAATCCTGCTTCCTTATCTCACTAAAGTTTCTAAAGTTTGCCTGAGTGGCCAATGGGCTTCAGGATCTCGTTGCGGCCATTACGGCACACCCGGTAGGAAATCACCTGCCATGGCAACAGGCGTGGCAGGTGTGGCAGGTGTGGCAGGTGTGGCAGGTGTGGCAGGTGTGGCAGGTGTGGCAAGCCGACCAGGTCCCACCTCTTTGCTGGTGTACACCATCCAGCAGTCTTCCGTACGGGTGACATAGCGACGCTCCTCCTTGATGGATTGGATGGTTTCATCCTGCGGATCCCAGCTCCAAAACAGCGGACAGATCGGCCAATCCCAACACGATGGACATATGATGGATGAGTGGCATGCAACTATTCAAAACTCACCTCCTGGAAGCACTAAATGTGATGAAACACGTGGGATGTGACGAATCACTGAAGAACTGATGAGAGCCAATGATACCTTGCCAGTTGTGACGCACCCTGGTGGCATGATAGATTTTGAAAGCACAGTATCGTCAGAACCCACGCTAGCCTTCAAGTGTGGCACTGACAGAAACTGGTAGGGAGTGATTTTAGACAGAACATGAAACTTAAAATATGGGTTGCACATGCAAGAAATGTAAGCCAGCTAGACCGGTAGACTCCAGTTCTTTTTTTGGGGGGATACCGCTCAAAATCCAAATAGCGACAGGACACGACACGTAGCCCCAGGCCTTGGGCAGTCGCTCATAATCGATCTCGACGCTGCCTTCCTGGGTGCTACGGAAACTCCGGGAAGGTTTTCCTTGAGCCCGGCCATTTAAACATACGGAATCCAATTTATTTAGACATACAGATATACATTTAAATATATATGGATGGAATCGAACTGGTGTTTCATACTACCTCCGGGGCCTCGTGGTCTGGCCCGCCCTCCACATCTTTAAATGTTGTTACCGCACTTTTAATGAAAAGAAAGGATCCTCCAACGAAATTAGCTGCACAAAATCGTATACCGTATAAAGTATAACTAAACAAACATCAACGATCATCGATTTCAACTAACATCTCTGGGTCAGACCTAAGGCACCATTAAAGAGTGCCATTGAAAGGTGTGGCCTTGGTCATAGACGTTTCTCATTACATCGACAGAAAACCAAGTAGCCTGATCAGTTGAAAGACTGAAAAGCACACTTGAAAACTTGAAATCCATTAAGTCTTATTCCATATCGCCTGCCAAGCATCTCCTAGGCGTGGTTCGACCCGGCGCAAGGCGTTGGGCGGCAGCAGGCGACACAGCAGAGGTGCATCGCACTGCAGGGCTTCGCGTAAGGTGACGGAGCTCACCTCCTCTGCCGTGGAATCTTTGGAATGGACTGAAAACTGGAACTAGATTCATTAGATCATTAGATCTATGGGGTAAAACAAATTGTGGAAATATATGATCCGGTCCCCAGTTCGCTAGCCCCCCCCAGTGGTATGGCCCCCCAGTGGTAAGGTTCCCCCCCGTGGTATGGTCCCCCCTAGCACGTGTGAGAACCTGGAACATATATGAGACCAAATATGGGGAGATAGCGGAGATGGAAAACCCAGATATCATCACAACTGAATAAAAACACAACTCTTCCATCCAACAGTGTCCAACAGTTCATGATGCTGCCTCAAGCGCGATGCAAGCTTTGTTGGCAAGTGCATGGTCCCCGCGCAGAAGCGTCAAGTTGCCGATGTCTTGACACAAGATCTCTGCGATGAGCTCCAGCAGCTTGGCAGCCGTGAGGCTGCTGTCAATGCGATGTTTCTCAATCACAAAGACCTCCGAGCCCGCCATGCTGCTGCCCACAATGGCGCCATCTTGACCTCAATCGTAACATGGACAGAAGGGAACATGCCAAAAAAGCGCACAACAAGCGCACAAAAAGTGCAAAAAATCGCATGTCCTACGTGAACATTGAAGAATTGAGGTTAACTTCTCCAAAAACAGCTGGATGAATTATTTCAGCTCGAGCTGCTGTTGAGGCAAATAACTTGGTACTGCACGGGCGGAGGTGGCAGTGCACGGTCGAGCTCTTCTAGCGTGAATGCGGTGACTCGCTCCTGAGGTCGCGCATGCGATAGTGGTTGGATTTGAATGGGAAAAACCAATGGCTGGAGAACCTTCGCACCTTATTCGCATCCGCATATGGGCAGAGGCGCCCGAATCTCCCCGCTCCTTCAGGGCTTCTTTGTATGGCTGGGTGAATGCTGCAGTTGGGACACTCAGGTCCACGTAGGCCATGGCGCCGTTTGGATCTATGCAGTTCCAGCTGAGCCAAGGGATTGAGTTGCAGCGCAGCCTGCGAAGTGTTTGGATGTTTGCATCTCACACTTGCCGCCCTAGTGCCAGAGCAGGCAGAACTTCGCAAAAGGAGAAATACCAATGCAAGATCATACAACGGGCGACAAGCGTCAACATCCTAATGCTTGGAAACAAAGATCAAAGATGGAGCGGATGATGGGGTCATCCAAGCTAATCCAGATCAAATGTTTCGTGAAATTTCGTGAAACTGCTTGCTATACTGAACTCCTCCAGTCATGCACAACTCCGGGAAATCTGGCCGCATTGTAGCTGAAGTTGTTGGCTCTGACCTGAATAAGCAGTTAACTTCAAGTGACAAGGATCACGTGACCACACCGGATGTGTCCCTGGCTCCATAGAAATGCCCAGCGGCCTTTTGGCATCTCATCATGTCCAAAATCAGCAAGGTCAGCTGCCAGCGCCCAGCCTGGCGTCCGCTGCGAGCTCCCCCATTGATTTCCCGGAAAGGATTTCGAACTGGCTGTTTCTGAAAATTATCAATAATTGGGGTGCCCCTTCTAACCACCGGTTTTCCAATTGAATTCAATGACATGTTTTGATGATTTTGGGGCTCCACATTTTAAGAGTCCTGACAATGGCGAAATGTGAACTTTCCACAGCCTTCTCACACGTGCTGATGACACTGCTGAAACCTTGGTACAGCATCGACCCGCCACCAAAGACATCCAAAATGATCTCGGATCCCTATGTAAATAAATCCGCAAGTGCAATTGAGGCTGCTTACTTCATGAAGTGCTTCGGTGTTGACAGTTCCACAATGTGTCTAAATTGGAAACATTGGTTTGAGATGGTTTCATAATTCTTTATCCATGTTCCATCCCATTTTCTCCAAATTTCGCCACCAAATCAGCTCCTGCCCATCCGTGTCCAAGCAACTCACCACATCCGCCATGGGATGCAGCAAGGCGATAGCCAAATCCCAACGGCGCCAGGTTTCACAAAGGCTCAAAGCAGCGTTGTAACCTCGGGCGGTGAAGCGCCGCACTGAAATGGGACGAAATGACAGGAAATGTAGCCTGAGGTCGAAGTTTCCCTGGATAGAAGTTGAAATTGATATTAAGCTTCTCATCTGAAGTCTGGCAGGTGCCGGGAGCTCGTTGTGGCTGTAGGCCATAAACGATATGGAATGATGAATGACCAGTCCTTTGGATAACTTTGGATCTATCCATGGGGTGCAAAAATGTCGTCACTGTTTAGGGCCGCACCTTTCATCCAATCAGGCAGCCAAGTTCGGCAAAATGCCGCTTGCCAGGCTTGCCTGAGCGGGGTTGCTGGCAACAAATGATGAGAAGTGCCTGTGGCTGAAGGAGTTAGTCACAATCACTCCATAATGAAACTGATGTCTTGAAGGCTTGAAGGGCACAAAAACTTCCATCTTCCAGGAAGTGCCTTTCAAAGGATAAATCAAAGGAACAACTCATTTTTTAGTAGCCTATTTCTGGGTTTTCTTTATCGAGCCAGTGACGCCTGTGGCCGGGCGGCATTTTTTCCATGTTGGCTGCTTCGTCTGCATGAAAGCTGCTGATGACTGTTGTGGGCCTCCATCAATAAATCCCACATAAATCTATCAATCCCATCACCTTAAGTACAGCTAAGCACAGCTCGTTGTACCAACCTTAAGTGGTTCGACAGCAAGAGGCGTCGCTTCGTTGCTGCACCGCAGCCGACACATCGCGCCAAAGGTTTGCAGCGCCAAAGGCCAGCGTTGACCTGGGCCAACCGCCGGTACATCCCATGGGATCATCGAGGGGAGCTCCCCAAGATTCGCAAATCGAATGACTCATAGAATGATTGATTTATAGAATAATAGCGATGATGATGATGATGATGATGATGATGATGATGCCCATTTTCAAGAAAGTCCTTCTGAACATCATCCCCTTATTTACAGATTTCACCAAGCCACCTGCCATGGAGCAGTTGAAGGTTACTGCCGTGGGCGTCAGATCTCCATCTGGCAGGTCTAAGGCACAGCGCCAGTGACAACTTCCCAAAGCGTTGAAACCTGGGCGAAACTCAGGGACTCGCAATCGTTGGAAGATGTTGGAAGATATGGAAGTGGAGGGCTGGTCTGAAGAAATGCCATGCATATTGACCCCAGAAAACTCAAAGTTTTAAGGTCTGCCTGTAAATTAGGCTTGCTCAAATACCTGCCTGTTTTATTGGCCTTGGATGAAACCTTGGAAGCCTCTGCTTCATCTCCTCTTCCCAGTCTGCTTCGCACTTGGGTCTGCTGTCGATTTGTCCAACACCATTGCGGTGGGTTTAGACACTGGGTTCGAATTCCACTTCCAAGAATTATGCTATTTCTAGGACAAAAGCTTGTTTCTGTCGGGGCAGGATTCCCTCCAGTGCCCCCAAACATCGGCCAGCAACTCACGATGTCCAGTCGTACCACGGTCTTCAAGGAGCTGAGCAACTGCAGGGCGGCGGCCCAACGGCCTCAGCCGCACCGCTCATCAAATTGAATCAAACAATCAAATCTCATCAAGTTGAAATTCTTGGATATCAGGATATATCAGGATATCAGATCATCTCGTCATAAAAGCTGATTCAAGGCAATGGAATTCCCGTTCAGCATCCCAGGATCATCCCACACGCGTTGAAGCAAGTGGCCACTGGCTGCGAAGGCGCTCAGCGCGGCATTGGCCAAAAACACATCGCTGGAGGCTCCCAGCGAGAAATGCTGCAAGGCCCAGGGCCACTGGGAAGTCTTCCTCGGAACCCAGAATTGACGTGTTTAGACTGAAGGTTGAAGACAGTTTGGACTCTGTGCGTCAATCCATAGGAACTATTCTACTATAGGAAGCATGGCACCTCCACCGTACCTATTGTACAGCATGTCCTAATGCTGGACATCTGCCAATGACTTTCACAATTTATTTAGAAATAGCAGAGAGAGCTGGGTGTGATCAAATGGCCCAAGCTGCGTGCACACGCTCATGGTGGCGCAGTAGTGAAAGGCGTTGATCTCCACCTGCCATATCTACGGAGTGGTGAGTTGTTCAGGAAAAGGAATGTCCTTAGACTAAGTGACTAACTGCCGAACTTCATCAACTTCCCAGGCCTATCACAATCACAGTCCCCCCACTTCGCTACCAACTACATCGCCTCTGCAGCATGCATCTGCTTTAGCAGTGCTGTGGCATCTGCAGCGCTGGAGGCTTCTGTCAGCACCTCATGTGGCCGAAACCTACCAGTAAGCACGGGGAAGAAAACAAATTTACTGGTAAAGTAAATTGGACACTTATTTTTACCATGTGCAAAAGGATAAAGCCAATTATAAAGCCAATTGAGCCATCCTGACAGTAGCCAATAAAACTCCGCTTGAGGTGTCTTTCATCCAAAGGGATCACACGATTTTCTTCCAACAAAGACTAACCTTACATAAAGAAAATCATCACTCCATATCCCATTCGCAGTGTTCCATTTACTTTGCTTTGAAGGTCTTGCTTTTGTCAAATCATGATGGATCATGATGGTCGGTCCAAACTTTCCCATGGATTTCATTCGTTGTTCTCGTGATGAAAGTCTCCACGGCACACGCGTGGCGCGTTGGGGCTGCTGCCGCCAGCTCTTCAAGTCCTTGTGCTGGAGCTACAGAGAGACGAGAAAATTCTGGTGAGTTACCGACCAAACACCACTGACATGGCTACATACCACTTGCTCAAACAAAACACGCACATCTGGCGCAGCCAATTCCAAGACTAGAGTGACTAAAGTATCTAAAGTCATAACTCAATCCTCAAATCAAGCACTTCTGGCCAGGCTGCTGTAACAGGATGCCAGATCCATCCAGACCCCATCCAGACCCATCACTCATTTTGTTGACTACTAATGGAATGAGAAAATCACCACCCCATCACGGATCTGCAGCACCGCACCTGCGCCATGGACTGAATGCCGACACCGGGCAGCTGTCATCATGGCAGAGGAGGTGCGCTTGGATGCTGGTCGGAACTGGAGCTAGACATGTTTGCGCCCCTGAAATTTGTGAGTCATTCACCGGGATTCAAGAAGTGACCACAGTGAGTAGCTGGTGCTGAATATCAAGACACGTATCTCCTCTTTTGCTTTTGAGAGAGTAAGGATATCTGGACTAACTATCAGTGCTTGTGCTGGGACATGGGCATAAACGGTGGTCATGGCCCCCTACCAAATTACACCATCACCGTCTCAGAAATGCAGACCCAAAGCTGCCACAGCTCGTGAGCCGAAAAGTTCCCATCCAGAGGGTATCAACAAACGAAGGCACTACCAGGCAACCAACAGCCCCCTGCGCCCTTTGTCCACATCGCTGCGTCCATCCTTGCGCTCCTTGTCGCTAGCCAATTGTCGGCCTTGTGCGACTCCACGGCGCTGGGCGCAAATTTGCACCCTGGTCGCCTTGGTCCGAAATTGAAGCATCAAATTTCATTGAGGGTAACGACTTGGTGCCACAGCTGTACAGCTGTATCAACCCATTTCAAACAGAAATTTCGTGAACACAGCAACTTCCACCGAAACTGCCAATGGGCCTTTTTGTTCTCGTCAAGATCTGTTTTGCAGAACGATCTGCTGCAGGGAAGCTGTGAAGCATCCACCACCGGCTCACCATGAGCAGTTGGCCACGTCAGACAACTGGCCACGTGGCGATCGGAAACTGCTCTTCAGGGACATCACCTGATGTCTCAAACCCCTTTTGTTATGCCATGGTTATGCCATGGTTATGCCATGGTTATGCCATGGTTATGCCATGGTTATGCCATGGTTATGGTTGGTTCATCGTCTGACAAATGGATACAAATGGTCGCACTACCCTAAGACGCTCCCCAACTCCTTGTCCGCCGGCCTCACAGGCGCTGATTGCACAGCTGTAGCTGAGGACCTGAGTTTGCCAACGGCACATCCGACAAACTTTTTTGCTGGTCCCCAGCTGGATGAGAAAGTGCTGGATCCCAAGTGATAATTTTCCAAAAGTTGCCGAGCCGGGCCTAGCCCACCGTTTTTTCGATCGAAAAAACCTCCAGCTTTTCTGCGGATCGGAAAACGTCCAACCGTCCCAGTGGCTGTGGGACTTGGCATGCGTGTGAGCACTTCGCAGGCGCTGCGCCTCGTGAAGCTGAGACGATGCTCAGACGATTTGGAATCCCCAGATACCTCTCACATGCAGGCACCATTTTTCTTGGAGAATCAGCTGAGATCGAAACCAACCAGAAGACTTGTGAGCGTTCAGCAACGAATTGTAACCTCATACTGAGAGGCTTCGTGAAGGTGCTGCGAGCCTTCCATACTTTTTGTGGGTGGCAAGGCAACAACTTTTGGGAATGGACTGCCCAGCACCGTGACTTGGGGAGTGAACCTGCACCAAAAATACCATCCTCGCGCACCCGACTCCACCAGCTTCAAGGGGCCAATCACATCCATCTGGGTGACACGGGACATGACTTGCAACCTCATCCGTCGGGAGCTCAGCAGGGCTATTGGAGGATGAATCGGATGAATGGATAGGATTCGCCCGGTGCAAATGGATGGGGAATAAACAAGTCTTGACAATGCAGAACCCATCGTGATGTATAAGTGCTTCAACCCCATCCTCAACTATTGCAGGCCAAAACATGATTGAAGAATGTGACTCATGTGTGACTCGTTACCCACACCGTGGAGAAACTCACGGTTTGGGGCTCCAAACGCTAAAGGCCATCGGTCCAAGGACATCAACACAGTGCTGAAACTCGACAAATTGGGCTGCACTCGTGCCTCGGTGAGCGTTGGAGCCAAAGTGTTGGCTCTGGAAGGCTCACGAAAACATCGATGGGACAGAACTGAGCCAAAACCAGGTGTCATTCAGACAGTGAAGCACTTGCACTGATTGATGATTTACAGATTAGGGTGTAAGGACGTGTCAAGCCAGCTACCTTACCTGGTCACTCAGTGTTTCCTATGCTTTAAAAAGAAACCAATCCCATTTCCCATGGTGCATTGCCATGCATTGCCCGTTTCTAGGGGCGCCCCATGTTGCCCCATTGGTCACCACACCGCTGCTCGCCTGAGGCATTGCATGGAGAACATGCAGCGCCATAGGCCACGTCGGCCACATCAACGTCAGGAGCAAGGCCTCACAGATTCTCGGTGGGATGAGGGATGAACTCAGCGTCCCTTTGATAATTTGAAGCTATAGCAGCTATGGACAGTTGTCCATTTGATCATTTTACCATATTTTACCTATGTAAAATGGTGATTTTCCATATGTTCAATTACCAGAGCGTTCGTTCCCACTGCGAATATCCCAGAGAACTGATTCTACTTGGAGAACTATGCCTTCCCACCCCACGTCAACAATCCCCTATCATCCATACTTGGGAGGATCATTGGCCAACAAAGAAAAGGCCGTGTGCGGATACAATACACACACACACATATATATATATATATATAATATAACTAGCATACACACACACGTATATATATATATATATATGTATAATATAATGTATATATATATATGTAGGCATATGATATTATAATACAATACTATAGGCATAGTATAGTATATACGCACTTGTCGTGTGCCACCTTCGACGGAAGCCATGGCCGCAATTTCGCCAAGTTTCGTTGCAACTCACCAGATCTTCCACATCTCCTGTGGAAAATTCTGGACTCATACAGTAACTGTTTGTCTAACCAGTTTTATTATGAAAACCATTGTTTTTACATGGTTTTACCATGAAAATCTATAGGAAACCATGGTTTTTACCATGAAATATATTACTGGTTGGTGGTATACCTACCCCTCTTAAAAATATGAAAGTCAATGGGAAGGATTATCCCATATATTATGGAAAATAAAAAATGTATGAAACCACCGACCAGTATTAATATGTCACGCTGAAACTAAAACGAACGCGGGGCTGGTTTCTATAAGTTCCTATCGTCCTCCCTTGCCATAAGTGTCCTGCCAGTTGAAGACACCTGGGCCAGGCATCTGCCGCCACGATGGCCTTTTGGCTGGGCAGCTATAATCGGAGCCAAAGTACAACGCAAAGAGGTGGACAAGTTGGAAAAGGGATGAAAAGGGATGAAAAGGGATGAAAAGGGATGCATATATATATATGAATATTGCCATTCTCAGTGCTGTTAGTGGCTGTTAGTGTTTCCCATTGAGGATGCCCTCAGTTTTTTCACGGGGCCACCTCTGAAGAGCCAGGAGTGTCCGGGAGTGTCACAACTTGGTTTCCCGACGCTGTTGCGACAGAAGCTGTTGGGACCCACGCGGCAGTGCGGCATCCTCCACATCAGCTGGTGTGCCAACTCCCAGTCTCGGACCTGACTCACAGTGGAACAAGGGTAGACGTGCAGTTGCAAAACCCCAGCTACACTCTTGTTTTCCATGAGGTAGAGAAAGGAAACAGCGGCAAAATAGTGAGAGGATTTCTACTTTTTTTTTGGGGGGGCCACCGAGTCCACCACATATCTGGAAGTTGATGGCTCGCGAATTTTGCAGGCTGACTGGCGACAGCGAACATGCTCTCCACGCCTTCTGGCAGGCGCAAATGGCACCACTGCAACCTCAGAGATGACCCTGCTCAAGCTGTCCCTACAGTAGCGCAGCCAACAGTGACCTAGTTTGCGTCAGCTTCTCCAAATGCCGGAGACCCTTGCAACTTGTCCGCACCCAAAACGCAGATTGATTTGCTCAACCATCATTTTCTCTTTCTGAAGTATGCCGAGTGTGACACTGACGAGTCTCTATAAGCATGGCAACTGTAGTAGACTTTGCTCTGGGTATTGTCCAAAGTGGTTGTAAATTCTGCATTGCAGCTATGCCGTGGACCCAAGCCGATTCATGGTCCCAGCATCTCACCACATCTGCCACCACATCTGCATCCAAGTGTTGCAACAAGTGCAACGGCAGCCGCCACTCGCAGCTCTTTTCACAAGCGCTGATCGTGGCATTGTAACCTGGGACCGCTGTCCTCCCGTTCCACCGGTCATGAAAAATACCACGGCCCTGCGACTGGTCCGGGGCATACCAGGCATACGACGAATACAACACTGTCTCCCAACCAATGTGACAGGAACTGAAGCTGCATCTTAGGTGCTGATGACATCAGGTTGCACTTGCAACGACGACCTTAAAGGTAAAAGGAAAAACGTGGCAGCTTTCACTTGATGAATTTGAACAAATGGGAACTTTGCTGATTACGGTTGTTGAAGCTACCTTAAGCATCTGAACTAAGCAAGGAACGCCAAATGACTGAGGTTGCAGTGGCCCACTCTCTCTTACCGAGCGGCATGCTCAGAAACGAAGCCGCCAAAGGCCAAGCTGATTGCATCCTAAGAAGACAAATGTCAAGACACAGAACATGTCAAGTGACGCAACCGGCCGGCCGAGCCCTAGGTTTTGGACCCAAATGGGAACTGTAAACCATGCCTCCTCCAAGTCCTCCAAGTCCTCCAACCCCATGTTTTGGACATTCATGTCACCCATATGCACCTAACAGGACCAAACATCCTCGTCACACTGTCCAGGCACGGCCCGTTTGGTTCGGCACCCGGCCCCTGAGTCCATGAGCGGCCCGAGGGATCGGAAGGGCCGCAAGCGGAGATCAGGGAGTTGTACCTGAAGCAAAAGACAGCATGAACATTTGATCATATTTAACTTTATTCTTTATTTTACTTTATTTAACTGTTTAATGCAAATATCATCATGGGGCTAGCTACTCGTACTGAGTATTTTCTGTTCGCCCCGTATGTTGGACAGTTCCATCTCCACCCTACCTAGTATCTGGCCATCCATCTGTCCCTCCCCTGAAGTGCCAGCGGGAGCACGTGACCAATGTCCTGCCCACAGGTTACCCAAAACTGTGCCAATTGGGATCCGTGGAATGATGAACGTCGGTGGACCACAACAAATCGATCCAACAACTTCCCCAATCCCTGGCTGATTCGTCCCAACTTCATCAACCGTGTTGACACCATTGGCTCATAGCTGATGGGCCTCCTTTTTGTGCCAGAAACCTCAACCCCAAAAAAGTATACAGTAACATGACAGTAACATATAGTATAATGATATGAGGATGTTCCACTGGGATAATTCCCCAGGTCAACAGCTCAGCTCCTCCGTCGTTGTGGCAGCTGTTTCAGCAGTTGCAGCGCCCTGGGCCAGTGCTCCAACGCATCGATCAAGCTGTTGCTGGTGATGCTGCTGGGCGCCACCTGAGAGAGGGGTGTCTCAAAAAGAAGCTACGCCCCGCACCATAAAATGGCCATGTTTATTGGGAACTTTATAATGGGTGCACTATGTTCAGACAAAATCAGTTCTGTTACAACTGGGGTAATTCGAGAACAACATTTTCTGTGCAACTATCTTAACTCTTCCATCACCTACCTTCTATTGTTGCCTGGTATGCAGCTAAGCTGAAAAAGGGTGAGGCAAGGCCATGTATGAACTGAAGCGACCATCCTGCAGTTAGTGGCAAACAACCGTCAACGAGTCAACGCTTTCAAGCTTTCATACCCACAAATCCGCTAAACAAACTAATCACAACAATAGAGCACATTCCCAATTCCAAGGCGTGCGATAATTTCTAACATGTTCCGTTGATTCCCTCAAACTGCAGCGGTATCAGAAAGCGCTCTGAAAATCTTGGGCCAAGGAGTCCAAGGAGCTCCAGTGTAATCCATGACCTGTGCCAAGTGCATGGCATCTCTCCAGTTCTTGGAGGCCGCTAAGCCACTGAGGGCGGAGTTGAAACCTCACTGGAATTGCAAGAGCTTCTTTTGTCATTCTTTGATATTCTTTGGCTGCTTGAAAAAAATTGTTTCACAACCTCTCACCAGGTGTCACCAAGATATCCAGCTGTCAATATTCCATCCATCACCAAAAAGCCCTCAAATTCGCCACAAGTTACGTTCGGTTCTCTTGACCCCGTCAAGGTGCTGATGGTGTCGGCTTCCACAACTAGCCATGCCAGCTGCACCATCAGGTCCAATGCAGTGTGCCACTGACCTTCAAACTGGAAACCCAAGGGATTGGCTTAGCTGCTGTGAGCAATTGGGCTATCAGACTATCACCAGAATGATGGATGGGATTGTGCCGCTTGCAGTTCTGGCCTAATTCACCTAGTCCTTTGATTTCAGCATTGGTGAAATTCAGGCAACAAACCCTTGTTGCGTCAGTGTCTCGAGCCATGGAGGAGTGTTGGCAAACAAGGAACACAACATAACACAACGATAGTGCACTCTGACAGTCAGGCAGTACCACTCTGAATCACAGAATCTGATGTCGATTGATGTCGATTGGATCCAGTTCCAAGTTCTGCCAGGGCACTGCTCTTCTCCAACACGCTCATGGTGGCGTTGCACACCTGGTAACCCTGAACCCCCAATGCGATTTCCAAGTGCGAACGGCAAAACATTGTTGCAAACATAGGAAGTAAGAAAATGGGATCTTTGGTTAGTTTCTCAATTGACTTATCAGGTTTGACTTGACAACTATTCAAAATAGTAATTCTATATTTGATTCTTTGACGTTTCCCCTGACTCATTGTATTCCTGGTGACATCTTTCGCTGCCATCCCAGCTGCCACGGCGTCCGGCGCGATGCGATGGTCCAACATCTGCTGCAGCAAAAGGATGGCCGTTTGCCACTCATTCGCCTTCCTGATCCAACTACCCCAGCAAACATTGGCAAACCAACATGGGTGTGGCTGGTTTTATATACCCGGCTGGGGGAAAAACATGCCACTCCACTCAATCTAGGGAAGCCGAGCCGATCCCTGCACCATGCGTCTCACAGGTGTGGATGCCGGCGCTGTAGTGAAAGACGTTCGCTTCCACCTTTCAAAAGCCCAGAACGGAACCAAGGAAGTACAATGTGAACATCGACAGGCGGATTAAAGCTCCAGTGATCTTGAATTCTGATCTCTTTCTTTGAATTCTGGGATGCTGATGGTCCCATATTGGGATGATTGTATGGTGTGTCCAATCGCGGGGGTGTTGAAAGCCATCACTTTTAAGTGGCTTGCACCCTCTTCCAACTTCCGTCTCATCAACCACATCCTGCAACCAAACAACAAACTCAGCAGATTGACTGGTCCAACCTCCTGGCGGTGCATCTGTCCCAGCACTTGCAGAACTTTAGGTACATTGGAACGACCCAGTGCCTGGCGTTGCTGAATTCGCAGCATTCCAGCGGTGTAGGACTCCAGAGCACGTCTGCTTTCCCCAAAGGTGGGAGCAAACTTAGTTGATTGATGTTGATTGTTGATTTTGAGATTTCCCTATTTCCCCCTATCAAAATCCAACCTCCAAAGGTTCCTTTAACGAAATGTGTTTGGGACCGGTGAAGCTTCGCGGAATCCTAGTCCCAATTGCACACCGAGGCACCGCAGTGACTCTGCGGGAGTGCCTGAGGTCTAGCTCTGTGGCATCCTGGCGTTTCCGTTGACAATTTCAAATCTGTGCTGTTGATATGTGTTGATCTACTTTATGTGTGTTGATATGCTGTTGATATTTATGTATATATCATTATATAATATAATATTATATATGTTCTCTCTCTCTCTATATTTTTATATGCGGTGTAATGATATAGAATGAAACCTTCAACCTCCAAAACTTCGCAAAGCTGGCTGGTGGAGTGAAAGGGCGTCACTGCTGGAAAGAGGTCAGTTTAAGTTCCTTCTCATCATATGCCCATGGCGCCCGGTTAAGTCCTTCATGCAGATGCCGCCAATGAGCGCGGGTCATCGCAGCGGGCAAAGCGCAGGCTGCCAGCTCCCTGGAGAACAAAGGATGACCACAGAAAACACCACAGGCGTTGGAACTCAGAATTGCTCCCACCTAAACATTGGCAACACACCACAACACACGGCTTTCCAACCATGGTCACCAGATGCAATGACTTGAATTGGTGGCATGACCGTCGGCTCCCACCTTCCCAAATGCTTGCTAAGCCGTGGCAATCCATGGCCATCAGGCGCAGGGGCAAACATCTTGAATAGAATTTGCAGGACGTTTTTGAACATATCCCCACAACGTGGTGAGCTGGGTCAAGATCACAAGAATTGCTTGACCACAATTACTCTTCATGGTTGAACGGGTTCACAAACACATGGCAGTGTGACCCAGTGAACCAAACTTTGGGCAGGACAACTCGGGGAAACATGACTTTCAAGGCCGGGGAAACTCTTGGATTCTGCACCCCCGGTTGGCCAACATGAAGAATATGGTGTACTGAACCACAATGGATAATTAATGTGGCTGCCATGTTGGGGTTTGGCAGTTCCACAATGTTCCACATTTGCCATTTCTTTTTCGGCGTCACTTCATGGCCCTGCCACAAACATCCAACAGCGCTGGCAGCCCCGAGGCCCGGCACAGGCTCTGCGCCACGGGCCCTTGCCACGAGGGCCGCCGCGTCAGCACCGCGGCGGGACGTGGACCCAGCTCCAGGGGCGGCCGGGCGTCCGAGGCGTCCGAGGCGTCGGAGACGTCGGAGCCGGGAACGGGGAGGGTGGACAGCACCAGGCGCACCAGTTCCTCAAAATATGCTAAATATGCAAAATATGCAAAACGGCGGTAAAATCCTTTGAAACATTGAATGGATATCATTAAAGCATTGAAACATAAAAGAGCGAAGATGGAAAGCACCAGAGCCTTTGCAGCCTTTACACATTTCTTTGCAACTCTTGCAAGTCAGAGTTTTCTTTGGCTTGTGTTGAAACAAATGTGCTACCTCCATTGCTCCATGTGGTATTGGAGTCATCTTGTATACCACTTGCGGGTTATCAAACATGATCCCAAGTCCCAAGTAGCATTCTGCGACTTGCTGTTGGAGTCGCGGGAGATTTTTGATCACTGAAGTCACTGAAGTGAAGTTCCCTAATTTTCTCAGTTGACAAGCTTCAGCTGCTTCATCCTCGGTGATGGCACCCGCCACCAACGCTTGGGAGTAGCCCTCCAGGGACTCAGCAACGCTTCGCCACAGCGCCTGGGACTCGTTCCTCAGCGAAAGGAACTGGAGCCAGATATTTGAGGGAAACTGCAAGGAAGACTAGGAAGACTCTATCATGACTCTATCCTTTCTGGAAACCACCACCGAGTCTTTCAACCTTTTACTTGGGGTATGTGAAGTATAAGGTATCGGCTCAAAACCTTTACCTAAGCGGGTTCTCGCTCGATCTTTTACCCGCGGCCCGTTTCCCGCCATTGTCTCGGGCTTGGTTTTGGGTTATCCATAAACCCACCATTCTACATCTGGTATTCCCTCACTGATCTGCCTAGCGCTGGTGTCGGTTTCCATTTTTTGATTTGCAATACAATTTACAGCTGCTCTTGCTTGTTTCCATTGATTTTATTCTGGATCTTACGCAATTGTGGCTTTGCTTGGTGGTTAGTGCCTTCCTATTTGGCTGTGACGTTCCAGCCTATTTGGTCGCGCTGCTCACCATTTATGTGCTCGTTCCTACTGCTATTTCTCATTTACATTGTGGTATTTGATTTTTGCAGAGATTACGCAAGACACTGTGCGCCGGAAGTTGCGCAAGCAACGTGCTGTTGCACGTCATCGGTGGTTTTTGCACAAAAAAGGCATCAAGAGACTTCATTTTCTTGGCTTGCTGAGAGTGAGGGATATCCTCAAGCGTCACCATTCCAAGGATACATCTTTTCTTGCCCACATCAAGAGAGAAATGGCATCATCAGCAGAGAGCTACCCTTGGAAGTGTTCAGGGTGCCATCGGCTGAACAAGAAGACAATGGACGAATGTCCGGTCTGCTATGCTCATTGGTCGACCGGTACGCGTCACAACACCGAACCCAAGACCAGCAAGAAGTATTCTCAAAACTATACCTGGGGAGATCCCGATGCGGACGCCTTCTGGAAAGAGGAGACTTGGGATTATGGACAAGATCATGGCCGTGGCAATGCAGGCTGGAAGTCGCGTTCATCCAGCCGACATCAAGCTACCAATGCACCAGCTCCAAGGGATCAATCTGTTGGAGCCCACAAAGGTCGCGGTGGAGGGAAGACAAAGAAGGGGAAAGGGAAGGGAAAAGGCACGGCTCCAGAAGTGTCATCCCCATTCATCCCCCAATCTGGCAAGGGCTTCACCCCCTGGACCGAGATGGACTCAACAGGTTTCCTGCCAGCCAGTACCAATATGAGCAGCCCGTTCCAGATGGCTCAGCTGGACACCGGCCAGCAGGAAATGGCTGCTGCATTGCGCAGAGCTTACCCGGATCCCGACAAGGTTCCGGAGGATGTCCAGGCTATGCTCGACAAAGCGGACAAGGAGACAGGAAGGCTCGGCTTAAAGAACCTCCATCAGGCTGCAAAGCATATGGACCGTGCAAAGAAACAGCTCAAGGAGGTCAACGACCAGAAAAAAGCCCATCGAGCGATGTGGCTGAAACATCTGACCGAGGGCATCAAGTTGTGGGAGAGCCAATTGGATGCCTATCGCAGACATCAGGCCATTTTGGCAGATTTGGCCACCAAAGCGCAGACCGAAATCACGACTACGAGCAGAGTGATTCAAGTCTTAGGCGCAGCTGGAACTGGCTCTTCCCTCCCACAGTTGCCGCCACCAGATGCTGCCGATACAGCAGCGGAGACCACAGAAGAAGCCAATGCGGAAGAGGAGAAGCTACGGACTTCACTCCAGAACGTGCTCAAGGCCTGTGCCAATTCCTTGGGTATCGCTTCAGATGCTCCTGCCTTGCCGCAACAGATCAACTCAGACGAGGAGAAGGAAGACGAGGAAAAGAACAAAAAGCGACAAAGATCCTTAGAGCCCTTTCCCTCGCGACCGTGAGTATTGGCCGTGTTTGTGGAGTTCCTTGGAATCCCAATCACGAGGCCGTTAACCTCTCAGTCCGTGGAGATGCCGTTGAGGCCTATCGCTCTTGTTTGCCCTCGAGCGGTGCAGCAGGCGGCACTCAGGATGCTGAGTTTGATTTTCTGCTTCCATTTCGACATCCCATTTGGTGTGAACCGACCTTCCTACATCCATTTGATGCTGCTTTTAAAGCTTGTAGCTTACGCTGGGAAGTTTTGCAAGATTTGAGCCATGCAGGGGCATCCTTTCTTGACCCCAAGCCGTTTGCTGCCGTTCCCAATCATGAATTACCCAGTTGCATTTCTCAGGAGCCCCATTCCAAACATGTTGGGTATTGTGTGAGGTTTGAGGACTGTATTGATGTGCATTTGGGTGCAGAAGATTCCGATTGCTTACATGGATTTCGAATGAAACATGATTGGCTGCAAGGTTGGGCTGATAAACCGTGGAGTGGGCAAAGAATAGCCTGCTTGCCACGTTCCCCTCCGGCCGCCTTTTCAAATGAAGAGATTTCCACTGGATTTTATATACCACAGATTATTTCAAAATTTTCGCTCCTTGACTCTTGGAACTCCAACGGATGGGACAATGATGATTTTTCCTTCATGCAACTGTCGTTTGCGAACCCTGTCACTTGCAAGCAGGATGATTTCCAACCTGGAGAAGCAGCCCTGCAGGCTTCGCTGCAGCATGGTACGGCTGATTCTGCTATGCATGCTTTACAGGATGAGGGAAGTTCTACATCTTCAGGACAAGCAGAATCTTTTGATATTCCTGTCGATGTTCCTCAATCACTTGCCCCTTCCTCCGTGTCTTCCTATAGGCAAGATGTGATTATCTACCATTTACATGATGACCCGATTCGTGCTTTCCTTGATTGGAGCAGCTATGAGTCCATGGTGATTGAACTTGCCCATCATTTTGGTTTGCACAGACAGGGCATCATTGATGCTTATGAGATTGTGACTCCCCTACGTGATTTGCCGCCTGATGTCACACCTATCATTGCACATTTGCTTAATGATATCCCTGTCGGCCATGCTGCCAGACTCGTACTTTTTGACCTGGAGCTTCATGGGCATAGGATTGAATCGCATTTTCGTCTCGGTCCTTCAACGGAACGATTTGTGCTGCCGGTGCCAGAAAGAACCGACCGAAATGGGATTCTTGTCCTGGCTGACGTTGATAAGTATTGTAAAGCTGAAGGTGGTAGATGCCTAGTCTTTCACAATGCTGTTCGTTGGCCGGACTATGACACCCGTGCTCGACAGTTTGTCCATGGTGACACCATCAGGATTGCTTTGCCACCTTCCGACAGATTTGAATGTCCTACGGATCGGTTGGTGACATGGACGCAACAAGATCTCACTGATGTTGAAATCATGAATCACATGGATCATGGTGCCCCAGCCGAGGGTTATTCACCTGGCCTATTAGCTGATGAGGATGCACGTGCGCTTGCCACACCCAATCTTTTGCAAGAAGGCGTTGAGGGATTTGCGGATGACATTTTCCATGCCATGCAGAGGCAATTGACGGTGCCCTCTGCCAGCTCTGAACGTAGTGAGCATTCTGATGAAAGCAGTGAAATCCCGCCTGACTGGTTTATTGATTTGCAGAGGGTTGTCGACCATCATGTCAGAAATTGTGCCGCTGATCCACAAGATGAGACAGTCTTCTCGGTTTACACGTGGCTGCTCAACCACGAAAGTAGCCGACTGTGCACTGCTCCTAAGATAGCCATCTTAGGGGGCGACCCGACTGAATGGTTTGATGACATCACATACCCTTGGCGTTTCCATATTGATCCTAACCAGCGAGTGTTTCTTGACTTGGTTTTGCCACACAGCCCGCGTGCTGACGTTGAGGAGCATATCGCTCATGTTTTGATCACACAGAAGCCCACGGTTTATTCCTCTGCCCTGCTCTCATTAGATTTTCAAGACCCAATCGCCCGAAGTGTGATCCTCCGATTTGCCATTGCAGTACCGAGAGTATGCACATTCGAGAATATTGCTGAGATTGTCCCTTACTTCGCTAGCATTGATGCAAATAGGTTGATTTGGGTTAATCCTGCTTCTTTTTCTCCAGAATACACCTTCAAGGTTCACAATGGCATGGGCATACTGGCTGAGGTTAGACCTGTAGTTAGTCCTGAGGCCAGCCATGCCAGTATTGAGGATGTTGCGCCCTTGCAGGCTTCCATTGCTCCTGTGGTTGGACCACAAGTCAGCCTGAAATCTGCAGAACAACCCGTGCCAAGTTGTAGCATCATGGAGGAACTTTTAGAGGCTGTTAATGCTGCAAATAATGCAATTGATAATCAACCTCTTTTGCCTGATCCGGCCTCCCTGGAAGCGCAGTCTGAAGGCATTCGAGATCTCTGGGAAAGACTCACGGATCAACTTGCTATGAGAGATCTGGTACCAGGAAGTACCCATCGAATCGAAAGCTGGTTCCTTGATCACAGAGGCGGCCACAATCGTTGCCATTCATCCAGGATTGTCCTTGTCAATGAGGATTTTCTTACTTGGAAGGCGTCTTTTGCGGCAACCTGGCAAGATCGCTTAGCTGAAGGCGAGGAGTTCTCACTCGCCATTGTTTATCCTGAGTCCGAGGACAGAGCCGCTGGTGTGTTTGCGCAGGTTATTGTAACATTACACCCTATGTTTGAGCTGCGATCTACGCTCATTTCTGTGTATGATTCCGACCCTGACCGTGAGCGCAATCCTCACACCTTTGCAGCCGTTCTGCCCTACAGATTTGACCTTGATGAGCTTTTGCACCTTTTGCATTTGCATGCGGATTGCCCTTCAACCACTCCGCACAATAGATGTACACTCTGGTTCGGCACAGTTCCTTTAGTACTTAACAGGCAAGTCGAGGCACACCATGGCCATGCTTTTAGGCTCGTTATTAGCAGAGGCCGCCGAATTGAATCATCTGAACTCCTTGCGATGGATAGCATGACGTTGCAGCAGACTATTCTTGATGCATTCATTTGTGATGTTTTCACACGTCCACCAGATCCGTCCTTCATGCAGGGTTCAACTAGGAACTTTGAGGGAGCGCCATCGAATGTTCTTCAAGCTGATGCCAGACCAACCTGGATCACTGAATTACACCATCGCTTCACTCAGGTTTTTACGGTTGAAGCACCTGACTATTCACCTTTTGCGTTGAGCCAAGTTTGGTATGTTAATGGAAGGGATATGCACATCTGCCCGATCGCTCGGGAGGTCAGAGTTGTTGATGACCCAACCTCTTGGAGAACTGATTTCGTTTTTGCATGGCGTGATCATTTGATACGTGCCGCTGCAGCTGAATTCGTTACAGTTCAGGGCCTTCCTCTGCACCCCACGACGCAGACAACGCACCCCCATGTTATCATGTCCCAAGGGCTTTCCGCTGACCAACATCCGGTCCTTGTCACGGTGCAATGTGTTCGACATGATGCGTGTCCTAATAGGCAGTTTGCTTTTGTCTTTTTAACGCGCACCGCTGCCAATGATGTTGCCAGAGTTAGCATGCCAATTGAATTTCAGCATCTTCCCTTTGTTGTTTTACTTAGGGGAATGACCTATTTGCCTGGAGAAACAATTAACATCCAGTCGGGCAACCACCTGCAAGTTCTTGTTGCCACACAAGGGGTGGATCCATTTACTGAGCAGGTTGTTGATGGGTTCAGTATGCTGCAGCTGACCATCTTTCATGAGTACAAGTCACCGCTACAGCCAACAACCACCCCCTCGATCGCTTGCAAACCGGCACCCTTCGAGGAGGACGATGACCTGCCAATGACGTTTGTCGGACCCGGTAGGAATAGGCCACCACAACCGGCTCATGATGGCAGAATTGAGTGGATGAACGATTTGGTCATGGCTGTACGTGCATATGGCATTTATGACCCTTGGCATGGCTTCACGACTCTCCAAGTCACAACATGGCTCATTGACCATCTGCATTTCCCAGTTTGTAGACAATCAAGGAATGTTCGTGTCACAGGTGAGATCATCACGTGGATTGATGACTTCCGAGTTGCTTGGGTGGACCAATTGGACCCTTCAGCTACTTTCTCTATTCACCTTGTGCGGCCCACGCCACCGAGTCCCTTTCATCAGGCCCCATCATTGCATTTCATCCTCGAGCAGAATAGACCTGCACATTATGCTGCAATCCTTATCACGGCCCGGTTTGAAGGTTTTAGTGATGAGGGTTCACTCCAAGGTGCTTTCTCTACACCTGACAGGCTTGATTTGCAACGCCTGATCGACATCACAGGTATAGGGCCACATTGCCATGGAAGACTTTGCCGGGCCCTGTTTAACCATCAGTTGCTCCCTGCAGGTGTTGACTTTGATGTGTCGACTGGCCGTAGCATTCAAGTCAAGATTGAGCCCTTGGAAGATGATGTGCAATTGCCTCTGCCTCCTACTGTGCAGGCTCTGAATGATGAGGTTGAATTAATGCAAAGACATACCGGACTGCACTGGAGACCAAGACGTCAGTCCCTACACGTTTCCGAAGCAGCCAGCATGCCTCTGAACCCTTTGGCTCCAGCCTTCTCGCCCGGATCTTGTAGTATCTTTGACCAGACTGATTTTGTTCAGGATCTACAACCACTTTGGCAGGCAAGTGCCATGTCCGGTGAAGGTGAGGCGCCATCAGTGAATGTCATCACATGGTTTCTGGATCATGCTCTCATGTTCCCTTGCTGCCGAGACCCTCGTTTGGTTACGCTGTATGACGATTTCACTTCTTGGGAATATGTGATCCGAACGCGTTGGGCTGATCGATTGCACACAGGCAGCATAGTGGAATTTCATGTAGTAGCACCAACACCACCCGCCATTGAACCTGGGGTGGCTGCACATATTATTGTTGTCGCTGCTCCTAGGATTGAATGGGTTTCAGTTCTTGTTTCAATTGTTGCTCCCCACTCTGGTAGGCAGCCTGAGAGAGTAGCGATCACGACCCATGAGCATCTCACCTTTGATAGAGTATTACAATCCACTGGAGTTGGCCAATCTGGCCTTGCAGCCATTTGCCAGCTGTGGTATGACCATCAGCAAATCTTACCACCGAGGCCTTACCCTAGTAGCTCGGGAGATGGACTTGTTCTTCAAGTCCCTCATTCTCTCCGACAAACTGAGAACGATGACACAAGTTGGCTTCAGACTCACGTTCTGCCGACTTTTCCTTCTAGGACAAGGGAAGTGCCGACATGGTTTTTGCATTGTAGCGCGTTCCCGGTCTGCTTCAAACCGCGGTTTGTATCGCTTGATGTGCAGAGCCCTTTGCCAGAAATGCTCAGGGGAGTTTGGTTTGACTTTGCTGATGAATCCGCCATCGAAATTGTTGCTGTGACGCACAAAGGTACTGGGGAGCTACATTTCATTGGAGTGCAGTGTCCTCGGTCACTTCGACCCAAAGTTGCTCTGCTCGAAGCCTCTGAAGAAGACAGCCCAAGTGAGTTGCATGAGATTCGTGCTGCATTTTTGCCTGACCCTTTGTCGGCCACAGATATTGGGAATGTCTTCGGAGTTGACTTCAACCTAGCCAGTGGTCCTCAGTTGCGTTGCTGCACCTTTCATATTGATGGGAAGCACTGTGACTTTAGTGTTCCCAGTACATTTCAGGATGGAGCTTTCTGCCAGATGCGCTGGAATCGGCGTAGTGTTTCGAAGCTCCCTTTGAGAATTGATTTTGGTGCTGTCATTCGAGTTTTTGAAGAGCTTGATTCGCATTTCATCCTTCCTACATATGACCTCCCATATGAATTTCCATGGCACCCACACAGTTGGGATTGGATCCAGGCACCTTGGTGGACTCCCGGAATGATCTGCCAGGAACTGGTATTGTATTATGACGGCTCATGCATCAAATCCGCAACTGATCAAACCGCCGGCTGCGCTGTAGCAGCCTTTGCCAAAGTCTCCGGAACTTGGTGCTTTGCAGGTGCTATTTCATCACAGCTTGGCTGTACGACGTCTTATGTAGCTGAGCTTGCAGCTGCCATACTCGCTCATAAGTTCACGTTTGACCTCCTCAAAATAGCCTGCAATTCCCAATGCGACCCGCCTTGGGTTGAATTCCGTTATGATTCATTGACGGTTGGTAGCCATGCAGAGGGAAGTTGGCAGATTTGTTCACAACCACGGATGGGTCAGTTTTTGCGTAGTTTACATCGATGCATTGAGAGCCGTTTTGGCATTGCCCTTCATCACAAACATATCAGAGCCCACTCTGGTGAACCAGGGAATGAGCTAGTTGATTGTCTTGCCTTCCAAGCCGCCTCCGGTGTTGCATTAAATGATTTTCAACCTTGGCTGCAACATGTCACCCGGGCAGATTTTGTGCGTTCAGCAGATTGGATGTGGTACCTATTCCGCCGTGACTTGTGTTGGGACCAGCATGAGGTTGTTTTTCCTGCAGGACCAGACACAACTCCAGATGCATCTGTCTTTCCTTTGCAGCTTAAGACTGTTGCTCCACCGGAAGGTGACCAAATTGGGAGATTGGATATCAAGCTTGCAACTTGTAATGTGCTTTCGCTGAAACCGGCCAAAGACCGCCATCAAGCTCTGACTCAGCATTTGCACCATGGACCAGCCCGGCAAGAGACTTTACTTGCGCAGTTCCATGAGGCGGGCATTCATTTGTTTGCTTGGCAAGAGACACGTGTCAAACAAGCCAGCAACCAACATGACTCTCGATACTGGATTTTTCGTAGCCCTGCTAGTGCTCATGGTCATTATGGCATCTTCATTGGGATCCAACGTGCCGTTCCCATTGGTTTTATCAATAGGGAGGGCAGGAGAGAAGATGTTTTTGTCCAAGCACATGAGATTTCAGTTATTGCTTCGTCGCCCAGGTTTTTGATTCTGCGCCTTGAAATCCGTTATTGCAGTGTGTGCTCATTGCTGGTCACGCACCGCATACTGGGGCTGATGCTGACACCATTGCTCAATGGTGGCAGTCTGTCTCTGACGCCATCCCTCAGAAATATTGCCATTGGCACATTATTTTGCTTGCAGATGCCAATGCCCGTGTGGGAGCGGAACCCAGTGCACATGTTGGTGACCACCAAGCAGAAGTCCTTGATCCTAAGGCAGAGGGGTTTTTAGACTTCTTGGCTAGACATGGCTTGTGGGTACCAGCTACCTTCTCTGCATCGCACTCTGGTCTTGGCGCAACATGGCGCCATTCACGAGGACATTGGTTTCGCAATGATTATGTTTGCATCCCTTCTGAGTGGCAACTTTTGACTTGCCGCTCTTGGGTCAGTGAAGACATCGACGTTGGCCTGATTAAAGAGGATCACAGAGCTGCTGTGCTTCATATCTGTCGCCAACTCGTCCCTCTTGGGTCCCTGCGACCCTCAAAGCAACCCAAACTGACCCTTGACCATATTCAACCGGAGAGTCTCCATGGGGTTGAACGCCCGTGTTGGCAGATTGATGTCCATACTCATGCTGCTGTACTTCAGGAATCGCTAGTTAACAACTTGTGGTCTTGTCAAACCTTGCCAGTACGTAAGCCACTCAAAAAGACAATGTCTGACTTGACATGGACTCTAGTGAAAGAAAAGCGGGCTTGTAGGAATCTCTTGCATGAACGCTCTCGAGTCCAGAAACTTACATTGTTGCAGGCGTGGTTTTCTTGCTGGAAGCATGCTGCTCATGACTGTCCACTTACCGACGTGCATTCTGCATTTGATGATTTAATTTGTGAACAAGACCGACTGATTGCAATTGGGTATTGGCATTTCAGGAACCTTGGCGCCCGAGTTACCAAGGCTATCAGAGCTGATGATGTTCAATTTTATACCTCTTTGTTATCAGACTGCCAAGACTTTCTCGCACCAGCAGACGCTAAACGCCTCTGGGGCGTTGTTCGCAGATCATTGCCTAAGTTTCAGCAGCGGAAGATCAATACAGCGCCTTTCCAGCTTGCGCTCCTTGATGAGCAGTGGCTTCCACATTATGAAGAGCTTGAGGCGGGCGTTGAGACGTCGCCTCTTCAGTTGGTCAAAGATTGTGCCTTCCAACAAGCACTCCGCAGGCTGGATGCCCCCCTGTCTCTTCGGATCGCTGACTTACCGAGCCTGACACAGCTTGAACATGAGTTTCGTTCGGTACCAGCGGGGAAGGCCTCCGGCTATGACCCACTCCCATCGGCCATGTTTCATCAAGTTTCGTCTCCTCTTGCTGCTATTTACCATGACTTGATCGTCAAGGAGTTTATTTGGCAGAGTGAGCCTATTCAAGCCAAAGGCGGTCCTGTAGCTATTTTACCAAAGACGCCTCATCCAACCACGGCGAAGCAATTCCGTGGGATTTTGCTCCTTCCTAATGCTGGGAAGAGAGCGCATGCACTTTTGAGGAGTCATATTATGCGTGCCCTTGCCCCTGTGCGCCCACCAGGGCAGCTGGGAGGATTCCCAGGTCAGCAGGTAATGTTTGGTTCGCAAGCATTGAGGGTGTTTGGCAGTATTTGTGATAGCCAGGGCCTTAGTAGTGGCATCCTTTTTCTGGATCTATCGAGCGCTTTCCATCATCTCATACGTGAGACTGTCGTTGGATCAGCTGATGGGGCCAACTTAGATCCTGTTTTGAAAGTGCTGCAACAAGGAGGCAACCCTGTTGACAAGTATCGCTCCTTTTTGCGATTGCCTGGAATTTTGGCAGAGCTGGGAGTAGCCGAACCAATTGTACGTTTGCTACGGGACATCCACATTAGCACATGGTGTACCTTGCATGACCACTGGCTGCTGAGGACACACCGCGGCACACGGCCAGGTAGCCCGCTTGCAGATATCATTTTTCATGCATTGATGGCAAAGGTTGCAGCCGCTATTGATCACTGGCTCCAACAGCAAACCAGCTTTGTCGCTCTGCTTGAAGATCTGGACATTGCTGTCCCTACTGTAGTGTGGGCCGACGACATTGCGGTACCTTTGGCTTCCAAGTCAGCCAGTGAGGTTGTACCCTTTCTGCAGCGCACGCTTACTCAGATTCGCTCGATCCTTCAAGGTTACGGTTTTGCACTCAATTTCGCTAAAGGGAAGACTGGTGCCGTTTTGACGCTGACAGGGCCAGGTGCCGGAGAACTTAGGAAGCAATACCTTCTGAATGCACGACCTGGGGTACTGTGTCAGTTTGAGGATGGTGCTTCTGAATGGTTGCATTTCACGTCCGCCTACCGCCACCTTGGCACACAATTTACCTCCAGACATGATCTTGCATGTGAACTCCGTGCACGAGTCGGCATTGCTAAGTCAACCTTTGCGCAGTTGGCCAAACCTATCCTTGCCAATAAGTATATGCCTGTGCACCTGAGACTTCAGTTCTTTCATTCTCTTGTTGCAACTCGGTTGTTCTTTGGCCTAGGCTCTTGGCCCACACCTACGCCGAAACAGCTGCAGTACCTTCAGAGTGCTTTGATTCAACAGCTTAGACGTGTTCTTCGCATTGGACATTTACACTTGCCTGCCGACCAAATCTTTACGTTAGCAAATTCTGCTGAAGTGCGTGTGAAGTTGGCTGTTGAACGTCTCCTTTATGCTCAGCGCCTTTTTCGCACCGGGCCGCAGTTCCTCCACCACTTGCTTCACCGTGAGTTTGATTGTGTTGAAGGCTCATGGATGCACGGTCTTCGTGCAGATTTAGCTTGGATGGAGGCAGTTATTCCGAACTGTTTGCCCCCCCGTTGGGAGTCAGACCTTACAGCTCTGTTTGATATGTGGCAAGACCCGTGCAGCAAATGGCCTAGCCTTGTCAAAAGGTGCTTGAAGTTGCACCTCATCCAGAATGCTATTATGTCTGACGCCAAGAAACTGCATGGCACAGTATTCCGCACGCTGCGATTGGCTGGGGCTTCATTTGATCAGATGGGTGACTTTGCAGCACCGCTTGACGACCTCTTTACCTGCTTTTGTGGGCGCACCTTTGACACAAGGAGAGGCTTGTTAGCACACCAACGGAAGTCACACCAGATTTTCTCAGCTGAACGTCCTTTCTTGCAAGGATGTACCTGCCTTCATTGCGGCAAATTTCTTTGGTCTACGCAGAGGCTGCAGCAACACCTTGCGTTCATTCCGAAACGCATTGGCTACAATCCCTGTTTTGCTGCCTTGTCTTCGCAAGGCCGCCAGGTTGAATATGCCAAAGTTGATGAAGGCATGCTGCCGCAGGTTGCGGGTCTGCAGCGCCGTGATGCGTTGCAAGTTGAAGGCCCACAGGTGTGCCCATTGACTTTGAAGGACCACCAGCGTATGCAACTTCAGGCTGAACTTGCGGCTTGCCATGATAGATTGCATATCCCTTGCGTCCCTGCGGATGAGCTTAGAACTGGGGAAGCACTTGGTGTGGCTCTTGAGGAAGCGACCTTAAGCTGGTTTCGGGCTTTCTACCCACAGGGCCCCAATGTAGAGGGAAAGTCACAGTTAACTGATGCATGGATTGACGTGTTATATTCCTGCCCGGCGGCCTTTGAATGCAATCTAGACCCATGGTTGGAACGTGTTTTTCTTCTGTGGGGAGAGCATTGGCTGCCAGATGTTGTTGATACTTTTGAAGATGGGGTGGCTGAGTATGACGTCGATGAGATCTTTGCAGAGTTTGCTTCGCAATTGGAACGATATCAATTGTTAGCGAGAATCGCCCATCTCGAAGCTGGAATCCTCACCTGTGCCCAGGTGGCTCCTTTGCCCCATCGGGCTAACCGCATGCCTAGTGATCCTATCAAACACCCGAAGATTTGCAGCCGCTCCCAGCAAACTGTAGTGCGAGCCTTTGCTGAACAAGTACCTTGGTTGCGCCAGATCCGCAGTCTGACATTTTTAGATTTGCCTGAAGCGAGACCTGTGCCCAAGCTGACGATGCCTGATGGACAGTTGGTTTACCTTGTTTTGCATTTGTTCAGTGGAAGACGCCGAGAAGGTGATGTTCATGCGCAGCTACATACATTTGCTGCTTCTAGGGGCATTTCCCTTGTTGTGCTCTCCGTCGACACTGCAGTGTCGCTGGAGTTTGGCAACCTTGCCCTAGGTTCCCCTTCCTGGAAAGCCATTTTACAGTTGTATGAGGCGGGAGTTGTTGCTGCGACCCTTGTGGGGTCTCCGTGTGAGACGTTCAGTGAGGCACGATTTTATGTGGCTCCGGACGCCGATCCTGCACATCCAGGTCCTCGGCCACTGCGCTCAGCCGAGCGCCTGCTTGGTGTTGAAGGACTCACAGCTAAGGAGCTCAAGCAGTGTCATATTGGAGGAAATTTTTTCCAACAGGCTGCGATCGCCCTGGGACACCACATGACTCAGGGAGGATGTTTTGTTTCAGAACATCCGGCCAAACCCCACGACCCAAGCCGTCCAAGTATCTGGACAAGTTCCCTCTTGGAAGTGTTGCTTCAGCACCCGGATGCTCGATTAGCACACGTGAGCCAATTCCATTGGGGAGCCACTGTGGTTAAGCCTACTGGTCTTTTACACTTCCAGATGCCTCGCTTTTGTCGCGATCTCTACATGCATGCCGATTTGACGACGGCCCGGCCCAGCAATGTCGCTATCGGCAGAGACGCCAATGGAGTGTACAGGACGGCGCAACATAAGGAGTATCCTTCCCAATTTTGTAAAGGACTTGCTTACACGATTGTACAACAATTAGCCTGTTGCGAGCGTCAACGGCTTTTTCGTGAAGCATCTCCGATCACGGCCGATCTATTTCGGTGGCTCCAGGGAGCTGAGCGAGCTAGCTCGATTCTCCAAAGAGAGACCTGGTTGCCTGACTTCCAAAGGTTGCCGTGATCACATTTTCCCTAATTCATAATTCGAGAATCTGCAAGAGCAGCAAAGGCCTGGACCTTTTCATGCAGTGAAAGTGAAAAGTGAAAAGTATGTGAAGTATAACCCTTTGACTCCTTTGAAAACTTCTTACAGAGTATCAGTATATAGATCAGCATATCTTCTTAAATAATCTTAAATACACGGAAAGAGAACTGCCGAGGTTCCGAATATCTTTGCCCTGCAGTTGTTCCAGGGCCGTTTTCACTTCGCCTTGCGCCTTGTCGGCGTCGCGGCTGGTTTTGAGCTCGGCCAGCGCCATGCGCCGCACCAGCTCCAGGTCCTCGGGCGCCGGCCCCGCGTGCTGCGCGATGGCCAGGGCGGCGTCGGTGGCGAAGGACGACACGCTGTCCGAGAAGGCTTGGAAGGACAGGCGCATCCCGGCCTCACATGTCAGGAGAGATGGAACCTATGGATGTGAACTATTGGAAAGCTCATGAAGGGGATCGAATTGAAGCAGAGTTCTATGGTGATTTAATACATCTTTTTTTGTTTCATACATCTAGTCTAGTCCAAGATTCTGTTCAAAGCATTCTGGAAGCATGTGGAGTTTAGCATCGGAGATGGCGATGCATCAACAAAAAATGGGGATAAAGTCGAAAAACACTGTTGATCACTGTTGTGTAACCAAGTGTACTCCAAAACTCCAAAAAAAGAGTGGGTCCTCCAGCTCTCCAGCCTCGTAGGGCGAAGTGGTGAAAAAGGCACACTCCCAGCGACAGCCTGCCAAAGCAGCTCCAAAGAACGGACTTTCCAAAGCGACCTGCAGGGATTTCAGCCACATTCGTCCAGCAGCTCGAGATTTCACGGAGGCTTCCGTGATGCAGCGGGCAGGCAGCCACAGGGTCAAAGTCACTACCGGTTCCTCGCCCAGGGGCTCCACACGCTCGTTGAACTGGCCCGACACATAGACGCAACCTTCCGACGGCAACAGTCAACCCACTAAGCCACAACTAAAACTTCCAAAAAACATAAGGAAACATAAGAAACATACCAGCAGCATGCCAGCAACATACCGCTCCAGTTCATCTCCAAGGCACCAGGAACGACCCACAAAGCAGGTGGCACCACCGAAGGCATTGACTTAAGGGTCTTTGGCTCCACCAACCGGGCACGACAGGCTTCGGACCACAAGACTCCATTGAAGCCTGGCCAGCGGCCCAGCGGGTGGCTGAAAATTTTCAATGTGAATCGTCGGCGGTATTAGACATATTAGACAATCAAATCAGTGAACAAGTTCTAACAAGTTCCACTTTTACATTCTTGTTATTTTTCCGGAAGGCGCTCCTTTCTTGTTCTTGATGGACTCAGGGATCAGGGGATCTGCTTCAGCTGCGGGTTTGGTGATCTTGGTCGCCTTGGACAAATAGACGTTCAACGGGGGCGCACGCCACCACTGGGCTGCTACATCTGGGGTGTCCAGCCAGGTGCGTTGAAGCGATGAATCCAGCGGCAGTTCACCGAATTCCAAATCCAGGTTGGAATCACGTCGCTGTTGAGCACCAGGTTGTGGTACTGTACTCCAAAGGGTCAAACGTGCACGATCTGGCACCAAGCATTCTAAGACTTTGGCAACTTCAGTGGTTGCTTCCTCTTGGGCCAGGGTGCTGGTAAAACGCGCTGCTCGGCCTTGCAGAGCATTCGGCACCTTCTCCTTGTCCCACTCCCGGACGGCGAAAAAACGCCGTGACGCAAACACATAGGCTGCGGGCCGCGGTGCCGATCGCATGTCCACAGCCAGTTCGCTAGAGAGTGGCGGTCTTGGTGGGAAACGCCAAGCAATGTCTGCCAGTGCTGAAACCTCCAGGCGCAGGAAAGGAGCTCAGCTTTCAGAAGTGGTTGATGGATCTTGATGGATGATGGTGGAATCTTCTGACTGTTCATTACACGAAGTGCTTTCTTAGTCTCAGATGATTAAACCAATGTACCGCATATAAAGCTTAAGCAAATGGAAATTCCTCGATAAAACATCTGGAACCACAGACAAGTGGAAATTCCTGCAGTGTCACCTTGTCTGATTGTATCTGGAGCCGAGGCATTCAATCATGCATCGCCAAATGCAAAGATCAAACTGGAATCAAATTGGTTCGCCAACAACTTCCAGCAATTGCGTAACTACATCAACTACGAACCAACAGCGACTATGGCCATCCGGTTTCCCCAGGCATCAACCAGCCATGGTGGCGCCTCATCCACCGCCTGCCGCAAGGCATCGCGTTGCGGGCCGCCCTGGGCGTCGCGGACGTAGCGCCGGCGCCGTAGTGCAGCCAGGAGACCGAAGACAGCGGTGGCCACAGAGCTCCAGTTCTGAAGACCTGGCCCATGGGGCCCATGGCCAGAGGTTGAAGTTGAACTTTGAAGTTGGTTCCAATATGGTTCCAATATGGTTCCAATATGGCTCCAAGGGTTCCAAAGAAAACTCAAGTCAAGGTTCAAGATTACGCCCCAACTGTTGGGGAACACATTGCAGTTCGCCAGGCTCAATATCGGTTTGAGCCTGACTTTCCATATTACCATAGAACGGTCCATCATGAATCATGTTGGAAGTGAAACAAAAGGCTCACACCTTGCTGAGACAGCTTGATCTTCAACTCCCAAATCGCAAAGCTCTGGGTGCTGAAGGGCGCTTGGGCCGTGACTTTGGGCCCCAAGTTGTCGGGCAACCAGCCCTGCTTCTGCAGCCAACAAGACAAAGATCCAGGGCCCTGGTGCGCCACCAGGTGGGCCAAGGCCACCAAAGGTTTGGATGCACGGTAGGAGGCGGCATCTATACCTCCGTTTGGGATCAACAAGCAGCAAAAACATGTAAAAAAACTAAATCTGACGGTTTTTTTGGACCATCATCACCCTTCATTTGTCCTCAATGGCATATTCCCAAATCCAAATGAAAAAGGTGTTGACCACAAGGATTAATCACCCAGACACCAGAGGTGGCTGAAAATGGGATGCTCCAGGTGAAGCTGATCCCAGGATTCTCCCGCGATTGGACCACGAAGCACGGTGGCACCTGCCCGGTGCTCGGCAACGGATCCGCCATGGCCGCCAGGCGGCGCCCGGGCCACGTCACCGGAGGGGCCACAGCATTGAGGCCTTGGAAGGCGTCGGCCACGGCCGGGCGAAGCTTGCTGCTGGGCAGCGGGGAGACGATGGCCAACGTGGACTGCTCCGCCAACATGTGGGAAAAAAGTTCTTGGCTCAAACGAGCCAAGGCCTCTAATTCCTGCACCAGCTTGGCATTGGTGGAGGGTTTTTGCTGAAGCACAGATGATCTCCAAGTGATGGCATCAGATGTTCTGTGGCTGTGGCAATGTCTTTTAACCTCTACCAGATCCATAAATGCGAAAACAGGTACATATCTTACATATCCCATAAGCTGCCATAAACATCTCCAAACACGAATGCCACTTGCCTTTTCCAGCACCTCGCCTGTTTTCCATTGCCCCTGGGCAGCAGCGTCTTCAAACTCCCAGGTCCGAAGGATCTCAAGGGATGGTCCTCCACCGTACGGTAGCGCAAGAGCTGCAAACTCCTGCCGCGGAACGGCAACGGCAGCGTGTCACCAACAATCTACAGTGAGTCCTAACCAATGGGGAAAATCAAACAAGAATAGTGGGGTATAAAACAACACTTGGGAATGCACAGCGACAAACATGCAAAAACAACGAACCACTGATTCGGTGGTGCTTTGGGTTAGTCGTTTGGATTTATGGAGTCCAACCATGGATTCCATTATAAATTCTGTTGACTTCCCTGCGTGCCGGGCGGCCCCCCCAAGTTCCACAGGGTCAAAAATACCTCGAAGACCCAGTACCAAAACCATCCAAAGACGACAACCTCCACACAACAACCACCCATCATCCACCGTTACCCCGTTCCCACCGCTGCTTTCTGTTACGCCCATCTCCTGAGCCCTGCAGAGAGGCCATCCTGGAATTCCCCGTTGATGCGCAGCACCTCTCTATGCACCGCCTCAGCGCGGAAACGCGAGTCCGTGTCGGCCATGTCGGTGCGGCGGAAGCAGTGGCCAAACCGCCGCAGGGCATCCGACCAGTCCTCGAAGGGCGAAACCGGGGAGCACATTTTCCTCATCTCATATTAATTACTTGGATAGATCATTTCATTGTGAGAGGGCTTGCTGGTGATATACCCCACAACCATTGACTTGTTCTAAAGGTATCTGCAAACCTGTCAAGAGCAGCATTCTTTTCTGGCAGTCGTACGATTCAACGATAACATTTCCACCTTCGAAACAGGACACCTTCAATTGCAGTACAGAGACGGTGCCTCCAGCATGGTTTCAATTTCGGAAAAGAAACTCCAGCAGAAACTTCTGCTCCCTATGAAAATTATGGGAAAACGAAAAGATTCTCACTGCTCATCATTATGTTCCTGAGAGAATGCCATACCGGGCCTCAAACCCTCCATTTCCATTGTTCACTTAGAGACTTAAAGTTATACAAGCCCTTACTTTAATTTATATACTTTTTATATTCAAATTATTCACCTCCGCATTTTTGGCTGGAGAACTTCCCAGCATTTCCCGGTCGGTCCTCCACCCCACAGGACAGCGTAAAGAGGGCCGACTCGAAGCCGGTGAAACCGTTGGACTGGCCGGAGCGGGGCTCCAGCCAGGTCTCCAACTGCCAGCGTCATTGGATATGTGGGTTATGTATGTTTTTTTTTTTAAATATGGTTTATATATGGAGTTGTATGGGGTTATATAAAGTTATATGGAGTTGTATGGGGTTATATAAAGTTATATGGAGTTGTATGGGGTTATATGAAGTTATATGGAGTTGTATGGGGTTATAT
>Ga0126342_10000401_pt1 | contig 45451 bp, 38 predicted proteins | sample Cyp1metagenome_FD_92528 | JGI IMG/M metagenome (GOLD analysis project Ga0126342, IMG submission 92528) | Coral microbial communities from Lord Howe Island, Old Settlement Bay, Australia - Cyphastrea 1 metagenome | ecosystem: Host-associated > Invertebrates > Cnidaria > Coral ...
AGCTCTGAGTGAACAAATCCTTGGACCGGAGAAAAAGCCATTGAATTAGTTTGGTTCCATTTGGTTGCAATTGAGGCCATTTGAGCAACTGGTCAATTAACAACTAAAATTTGCAATTGAGACCGTTTGTTTTTTTTTGAAACATTTTGAGTGTTTTTTTCTTTTTGGTTGTTGGCTATTTGGTAATGTCTTGGCATCAAGTTTTGGACATCTCCATCAGCCGCTTTTTTCATCCCAGCGAGCTGTTCTGAGCCAGCTAAAGTGCGCACAGAGAGCGTGCGAAATATTTTGAGATTTCAAAATCCGAAAATGGCCCCTCAATTTATCTCAAAAAATGGCCGAGAAAAATATGTCACTTTTGATCAATTTTGGTTTGGTTTGAGTGGTGCTCGAGTGCTGCATGAGCATGTTTGAAGCCTTTTGACTGGTTTTGAGGTTAAAAAAAAATTACTCAAAATTTTGCATTTCCTCAAGGCCATTTCCTCAAGGCGTGTATTTTGCCTATGACCTTAAGTGTGAAGCCATGAAAACATGAAGGATGTGATTTCTTGAATGGATTACGGACAAATCCGAAGCATCATCCATCCCAACAAGCATGATCTAGACTAGAAAAGATATTAAACATGTGCTGAGAAATCCTGCTGGTTTCACGGTAGTTGCCTTGGGGATGAAAAGCTTTAACTCATCATGCTGGCTTGTAGATTCATGTGCTGTTCTCTCTCTCTCTATATATATATCTCTCTCTCTCTTTTGCTATGTGCTGTATTGTATACAGTATTATATATATAATATATGTATATGATTTTATCATGTATTATGTATCTCTATCTTTTGTACATTTATGTTGGTTTGTTTGTACTCTATATTATTGGGAGGGTGGTCCAAAATTGTCAATGGTTTTCCTTTTTAGGTCTTGTGTTTTTTTTTCGCACCACCCAAACACAAACTGCATAGCTGCTATGGCATAGCTTACGTGTCGTCGTCTTGGATGGTTGTTGGGTGCGGCATCAAGCAAATCTTCGGCCTCCACCGCATGGGTGGTAGCATGTTTGGACCCATCATTAGGGGTCCCGCAGTTCCAAAATCCACAGAAACCAGCACATTTAGCGAAAACAATAGTTTACTGGAGAAATTTCCTAGAAAACCATCACATTTGGTTGATTTTGGCAACACCAGGGTCCACTGGCAAAAACGGACACATGAAACCCATCAAAATCCCCATGTTTGATGGTAAAAACCACTAGTTTCTCATACTCACCACATCTTACCACCAAAAAAACAAATTTCTCATTGATTTCTGATAGATTTCCATAGATTTCCTATATTTTGGTCTCTTTTTCAAGACCTTTCACCAGCCCGGAAGCGTCTCCGAGGTCCATGAACTGCCAGCGCCCTGCGCCGCCTTCGTAGGGAACACCGCGGTCTCGGGCAGTGGAGATCGATCCATCAACTTGTGCCTTGGCGAGGCCCAGAAAACAACATCATGAACAGATGGGGAACCAATAAAATAGTCTATATAATATGGTGTGTAGTTATATACATTTATACATAGATCATGTTCAATGATATGATTTAATATAATCAATTATATATATATATACGAGTGTATGTCTATTCATGTATATTATATATATATATATCATAGACAAATAGTATTAAACAAACAATTTTGTTTGTGTTCATAGTTATTTAAATTTATATATATATGCATATGTTTTAATATACATATACAAATGCGTATTTATAGTATTATTCTGAGTTACATACATACAAGGAATGTATTGCGCCTTGAAGCATCATGGTGTATATTGGCAAATCATGTGTTGCAACATATTGAAATATTATTGGCATTCTTGGAAACATATTCACAATCAAATAGAACTGCGGGTAAACTATGGCATTCGTGATTTTACAGTAGGGTGGCTTGGTTTTTGTGCATCATTGGATCCCAGCATGACACATTACATCTTGGTACCACTTCTCCGTGTCGCAAATTGAGACCATGTTTGCACTTCAGGGCGCATGTTATTTTGTCTTTTCATTTGGAGCCCTTGCTGGCCAATTAGAAGTTGGAATTGAGCATCCCAATGGCGGCCATTGTCAGCCTAGGCTTACCTGTAAAAAAGGTGGATCCTCTGGTGGCGGAGGAACCAGTTGTTTGCCCCTCGGCTGTTTGGTCACCACTGTTCCGGAAGACTGGAGACTGATTTCAGTCTGGATCCATGATGCGCAGAGAAAGAGAAGGAGAGATTCCAGCTATTTCTTTGACTATTTAAATCATTTGACCTTGAGAGTCAAAATGCGTGGCTGAGGTATTTATTATTCCTGATCTTTATCACGATGGTTGTGATCTTCTTTCTCTTGCGCATAGGCCCAGCACTGCAGATTGTCATTCCAGAAGAGCTGTTTTTTTTGGGGGGGGCGGCGTGCCATGTGCTGAAACCCCACAGTTCCAGCAATATAACTGCAACATGGACCGGCCCAGCAAATGCTGTTTCAGTTACGTCCCAGACTAGTTTATTTTCGCAACATCTTTGGTACAGTTTTAGATGCTCACCAGCTGTTACCCAATATTGAAACCCAAGAGCCGCATCTTTTCCCAGTTTCAAGCCGAAACCTACGGGAAACCATGGTTTTGACCCCGAATTGTCCCAACTCGAACCAAAATCTATAGGAAACCATGATTTTGACCACCACAATTTCCTAATTCCAACCAACACCTGTAGAAAAAGAATGAAAAAGGTTGGTTTTGATCTCAAAATGCATGGTGGCCTCTGGCACCATGTTGCTTTCGCCAAAGTCAGCGTTTCGCCTGGGGTTTGTCCCACGCAGCCAGGCATAAAGAGCACCATGCTGTCGGGCGAGCTCTGAGCGCCACCCGGGCAGTGACTGAGTGGGATGAAGCCCATAACTCGAGGTTTTAAATACAGGAACCGCGAAATAGTCATGTGTCCATGTTTCGGACGCTAAGTGTATCTAAGTGTTCAAAATCAGTTTGTGGGTTTCAATGGCCGCCAACTGGAAAAGGTAGGGCAAAATTGAAGCAGAAATAGATCCCGGAACTTCCTTTGTACTTCAGAAGCCACAGGCCATTCGCACTGTTCCTGATGTCAGGAAAGTCAGCTGAGTGTTTGGGATAAATTGTGCCAAGCATCAGCAGGTTTCAGGAAAACATGGGCAGGGCGGATAGCAACCACCTGCTCTTAGGGTTTACTAAGGTCTGGAAGTTAAAAATCACAAAAAGTCCATCCTAAGCATTGTCAATATATGTCAATACCTCCAGCAAATCCTGGTACTTCGCATGTGGATGGGTCTTGAACAGGTAGCGATAGACCTATGGCACCCTCGATCCATTGCGTTTTGAACAGGTGGATGCCAAGGCTTTGGCCTCTATACCTACAACCCTGTAGACACTTGACGTAGCGGTAGAACATGATCCATTGCCATTTTCCATGGCAAAATGCGCCATTGCCAGAGGGCAAATCCGATGAAAACTTCCAGAATGATTTTCCAATGTTTTTCCATATAAGAAAGCTCCATGTTTGATGGGAATGTCCCAGCCATTTAGTTCTGATGGTCCTTTTCCGGGTTTTCCGCTTCGAAGTCACTTTCCCTGACTTTCCTCAACCAAGGCTGACTGGCAGAACACCCGAACGCTGCAGTGCAGATCAGCGAAGGAAAAGGGTCGGACGACGCACCGTGCAACCGCGTGGAAGGTCACCCAGAAATTCCCTGGGGTGATTCCCACGACATGTTTGATAACAGCCCAGGGCAACCTGCAACCATTATGAACACCTTTCTTCAAATCTTCATCCATAGCTGGGAGTATGATCCCCGAAATGATTGTTTCAGGGTTAAAGCATGTTAAAGCCATCCTGGTCCAGTTGATGCAGTTGGGGCTGGAACCAGCCCCATGATGGCATCTTCCGGGGGGCCAGCGCAGATCCACCATAGACTGCTGGAATCCCATTGTTTTTTGCTGAATCATGGGTTGTGTGTAAACCCAGATGTCAATCATGTTGATTCCCTTTCATTCCCAGCTCACCCTCCAACTAAGATAAATATTTCTCAAATGTCAAATCCAGCATAATCCAGCCTTTGTAGATCATGTTCATAATGTTCATGGGGAAAAGCCGGGAAAAGCCATAAAAAGCCATGGTTTTTGGAGGTTTTTGGGGAGTCCGATTCTCCGATTCTCCAAGGCTCAGCGCCCAGGCGTCCTTGGAAAAGATGACTCTGGAGGACTTGCGGCAAGAGTGCAGGAGACCGCAAAACCGGCCTTTCGGTGGCCCCCTGGGACCCTGGGAATCACTGGGATCGCTTTCTCAGGATTTCTCAGGATTTCTTGGTTGTTTTGAACGAAACATGGGATGTTTAGGTTACACCTCTGGAACTTCAATAAATAAACTATAGCAAATTGCCGGTACCGCTGGGTGCCGGCAATATAACCTCACAGACATAAGATGTTTGACGCAATCCGTACCCACGTGAAAGGTCCACGGTGAATCCCTTCAGATAGTATAATAATAACATAACATCTATTTAAAAAAACACAAGAACAAAGTGATTTTTCTGACCATTTGATGAATTTTATTTTGATCCTTTTTTGGGGGGTCGTTCTCTGTCTGAGCTACAGTGGAGGAAGCAGCGCGTCGCGCCACGGCCCAAGGCCGGTAAGGCGCTTCGCAGGGCTGTGGAAGTTGGGGGTTACAGGAAAGACTAACATAGACATGATATATATATATATATACATATTATAGACTCTACAAGCCATTTTTCTAACTGTTCTTTGCATGTCCATGTTGTGTGTGATTTTAGGTTCGTGTTTGTTGAATCAAATCACATGTGTACTAGTTGTACGTCAGACATTTTCCGGTGTAGCGGGATTTCTGGTGGAATTTTACCTGGCAGTGGATGCATTATCAGTTGCAGGCGTCAAAGTGTTCTTTCCATGTCGATGTTGCTGTTGCTTAGGCACCCGTTCGCCAGGGTGAAGTGGATATCCCAGCTTGGTTCATCACTGGGAAATTGTGAGGTTATACATAGTAGCTACCAGCCACGTGACCATTTGGACCAACAAGGTTGGTTGTTGATGGTTGTTGATGGTTACGGCTGGGGCCGTCTTTACATCTTCGGTGCAACCCTGACGTTGCTCCGCGCCGGAATTGCGGAAGGGTTGAACCGGGTTGCGTATTTTTGAAATGCCATGTCAGTGGACATAGATGTATACGTGATCCATGGTCATCATCATCATCATCATCATCATCGTCATCCTTATCGTCATCGTCATCACCATCATGATTGCGTCATCATCATCATGATCATGGTCATGAACATGATAATGATCATCGTCATCATCATCATCGTCATCATAATCATCATCATCATCATCATCCTCCTCGTCGTCATCATCTTCATCTTCATCTTCATCTTCATCATCATCATCATGATCACCATCATCCCTTATGAAGATAAGTTGATGCTACTATCAGATCCGGCATATTTGCCACAGGGGGTGGAAGAATTGTTGATCCCTTATGAAGATATGTTGATGCTATTTTCAGATTCAGCATTTTTGCCACAGAGGGCGAAGGGGTTTTTGATTCCTTATGAAGATATGTTGATGCTATTTTCAGATTCAGCATATTTGTCGAAGGGGTTGGTGGACTTGTTGATCCCTTATGAAGACAACATGATGTGATTACCCCATTTAACATATTTGTCGGGGGGGTGGTGGATTTTTGGCCCCTCATGAAGATAAGTCGGTGTTTTTCTGTATTCAACATATTTGTCAGAGGGGGTGGCAAATGTTGATCTCTTGTGAAGATAAGTGGGTGTGATTACCCCATTCAACATATTTGTTATAGGGGGTGGTGGATTTTTGATCCTTTGTGAATATAAGACACGTAAGATGATGGTATTACCCCATCCCACATGAGTTGACACTGGTGATGATGATGATGGTGATGATGATGATGATGATTGTAGGTGTGGAGCAACGTCCGGGTTGGACGGTACATCTTTTCATTGTTGCTTGCGGGTTTAATCAGCACATTAGTAGTTATATAGTTACAACATGTTTATTGTTATTAATTTATATAATTTATTTATATATGCACAACTTGTATACACCAATGAAATAGTCCAGAACGGGGAAGTTGGTGGTTTCGTGCCTTGCTCTTGATTTTTGGGCCTCTTTTTGAAGCAGACACTACACGTTCGTCACACGCCTTGCACATGGGCACAGCTTCAAACCAGCCAGCGCTTGGTCTGCGGTCAGTTCAATCAGTTTGAGATCGCTGCCTGGGCTATGGACAACTACCAGTTTCGAAAGTAACCATTTTCCATACGAACCAGTAGGATGGGGTTATGAGTGGATTGTTGTTCCGTTGAAATGATCACGCCAACAGCCTCCCCATTTTACAGGCGACCGGAAAACGGATTGGTAAACTATCGGATTTTGCTTGGATCAGGGGATTGCGTGGGGTCTTTTCTTGTGTTTCATTGTATGTTCGGAAACAAAACATGTAATTCTAGATTGTTTGACTGGAATTGAACCTGGTCTTTCTAGAAATGCAAGAAACTTCCATTTGGTAGGTTTATTGACTTGTGTTTTGCTTTGTTTTCCGCCTTTTTCTTTCATCAATCACACAAACCCATGAATTTCAATCTCCCATTAGTTGAAACTTACATAAGTCGGGAGAATTCAGAATGGTTTCATTCATTCCCTGTCAGTCTACAGGTTGGGATACCTTGGGAGAGAGACACAATCTGTTGCAACAACCTTCCCTGGCCCATGGTATCCAATGGCTAGGCAGAGCTGGTGAAGCAACTGTGCGGAAACTCAGTTTTTCATCCCATCTTTTGACCCTTCGGCAATTTGTTACAGTTTACTTTCGAAAATTGCCCAGTTTTAGATGATTCACCTTTTTTTCAGATGGTGATGTTCCACGGCAATCTGTTACATTCCCGCAGGTTATTATGAAGTATTGGTAGAAGGGGTAGCAAGCTTGAAGCTCGAAGGTACGGGACAGCAGATTTGAGCATGTTTAATGCCAACGATCCATTGGGGAGTTATTTTTTTGACTCATACCTTCACACATTTCTGATGGGGACGGTATTGAAAAGCATCTTCATGGAAAGCAAAATGGTTGTGCAATCTTGTGCAAGGGTTTGTTCGCATCATATATGTATGATATATATATATATTATATTCTTGGTTAATTATTATATATATATGTGTGTGTCATGTGCATTACATGAGTGTCTTTGTCCGCGTGTTTCTCCATCCTATATATCCACCGGTGTTGCTTTACGGATCACTGGTCCAGCCGCGTCAGGTCTGAGCTGCTCTTGTGGTGCGAGCTGCCCTTGTCCGCGTTGCGCAATCTCTGCAAGGCCCTCGCAACGGTGGTTCAATATGAGGATGATATGGGGATTACACATGATTGGAATATCAAAGCTAAGTGCAGTGGTAGGGATATCATGGGATAATCGTGCATTTAACCACTATATATATATATATTGTTTTGTGTTTGAACATGTTTGAACATGGGCGGTTTGCCGCGGTTTGCCTCCATAACGGCAATGTTATCAATCTCACCCCTGGCATGTTTTGTTGGTTGCTGACCCGTTTCACAACATATTAACATCTGGTCAACTTATACATGATCCCAGAAACAACATATATAAAGGCATAAAATACAGTAAAATACCAAACCTTGAATATACTGATATAGAATGATATAGCAACGTTCAACCTTCCAGGGTTGTGAAAGTTTCAGCATTTGGTGCTTATGATTTGGGTGCAATAATTATTTCTCATTCTGGGCGGTTGGCAAGGGAAACCACACCAAGATACGCGTATGTGTTTCCACCTTTTGTGACTCATTGCTATATTTTGTGTTCCAGATCAATAGGCTACCTTGACTTGGCTCACATATTTATAGATATTTTAGACACCACCTTTAACCCAACCTGTTTTAAATAGTGTGTTCCTTTCCCAGCTTACCCTCTGGTAAAACGTTTACATAACTATGGAAAATCACCATGCTATTAATGGGTAAATCAACTATTTCGACTGGGCCATGGCTTCAATAGCTAACTTTGTATGTTTACCAGGTTGAGTATATCCCATGATCATTCCATTATTCACCATTGTCAACCATTAAATCACCATTTTCCTATGGTAAACCAGGCTGGGTAAACCCAGGCCATATCGTCTCACGGGGACCAGCGATGATTTTCGTCGCAGGAGAAGGGTCTTCCCATTCGTGGGGACCAGCGGCGTTGGGGAACCCTGGGGTCTTCGGTTTGTTTTTTATGGCGGATCAACTTGGGATCAAATTGGGTGTTTCACCATATCAAGTACTAGACATAAATGGATCATGATCTAATACCCATGGGATCCATGGTGCTGCTATATATGGTGTGCCATGGATCCCATCAATATACCCCAGTCATGTTAGCATTAATATACCAGCACCAGCCGGATCCGTCATGGGATATGATGAAAAATATCCCTGATGCTTTTGGAATGTTTCCGATACATTTCACGGAGCCAAGGTGGTGTCACAGGTAAATGAGTGAAGATTTACCATCTGGTTATGACTAACAGTTCGCCATGGAAAGATCCACCCATTTTTTATAGCTAGGTAAACCATCTATTTCAAATAGGGCCATCGGAAAACCATGGCTATGTTAGTCATAACCAGAGGGTAGATCATTTCCAGCAGGAATATATTCATTTCCTGATCCACGTCAAGACAGCAATGATGAATGAAAGGTGATGATGAAGCCAAATATTTCCCATCCGGTAAGCAAACATGGCTAGGTGTCCCCCATGAGAGGTTTGGTTCCTGGGTTCATTGGTTATCCCATGTCATCCCTGGATAGAACAATAAAACTTATTAAAATCGTGTTGGCATGAGGGATTACTGATCATTTTTAGTGATGCCAACAAAGATTGAAACTTATTAAAATAGTGATAAATGACGACTTTTCAATGTTTGTGGGCATTGCTAAAACAGTGTTCCACGATGTTTTCGATCTTTTTGCGGCCAACCAGACTCTCTCAGGTGCCGGTCTTTTGTCGAGACCTCAGGGGTAATAGGGGTACCGTTTTGTAAGCTTGACAAATCATCATGTTTTGCCTAGAACGATGTGTCTTGTGAATCCAATCTCATTTCCTTCGTGGTATATGGATTCGATTGTTTTTTTTTCAAACATGACAAAATATAAGCCTGGATATGGGAACAGGATGGAACAGGTTATTTTCTAATAATGATCCATAAGTCCAGGGTTTTTTGTTTTAGCGCCAAGAAGTTTCCTTTTTTCAGGCGTTTGCTGCGAGAAGAATCGTGGCGCCTTCGAGGCATTCCGTGGCTCAGACGCAGGGAGTCCGTGGCCCAAAATCATAGGGGAACCAGCAATTACCCTCTGGTAAATAAACAACTACTAGTTGGTTTACCATAGAAAATGGTGATTTAATGGTTAACAATAGTGAATAATGGGATGATAATGAGATATACCCTCTGGTAATTTAACATAACTGATGGGAAAGATCCACCATTTTTAATGGGACAACTCACTATTTCTATGGCCATTTTCAATAGCTTTTTGTATGTTTACCAGAGGGGGTACCCTCTGGTAAATAAACATAGACCCTGAAAATAGCCTAGTTTTAATGGAAACGAATCTTCCAAGCCCGATGACTGCCAGGGTCGAACTGTTAATTTACCAGCAATTACTAAATGGAATGATATCTCAATTGTCATGGGATGATAAACCGACTGAATTGATATGAATTGATATCATAAGTGAGTCAAGTGAGCGTGTTTGAACATGGGATGATATACCCAACATGTCATGCCATTCTAATCGGAAGATAAAGATAATCCATTGGGTTTTTGGGGACCCTGTTTTCAGACAAACCCCTGTTGGTTGATGATTGCAAGGGGTTTAACCCCCCCGTTGAGAAAACATGATATCTATTGGTGATGACCATAACCCATGAGCTGGGAATCCCTATTAGCCAATGGAATGACATGACAGATGTTTTGAACATCGCTCGGATGACAGGATAGCATCGGCATGAAATTAGGACGGTATAATATGAACACCGATAAACACTGTTTAAAGTCCGAGACCTCTCTCTCTCTCTCTCTGTATATTATATATGGCCAAGGGCCAAGGGTCAACAGATGATTAGTCAAGAAACAGCAGTCGCCATTCAGAATGCCTCGTGACAAGTGATCTTTGAGAGCGAAATGGAGCCAACACGAACCTCTTGGACTCAGGGAAACGACGCTGAGTTGGGTAAGTGGCCTGGAACTGCTTGAAAAGCATATTGTTCTCCAACGTGTGAGTTCCACTTACTCTCTTGTGACTCTTGTGCACGTTCCAGCTCCAAATTGCTTCCTAATTACTACTTGATCATACTTGATCTCAATACTACCAGGCAAAGTCCATGATTTTCAGCAGGTTTATGGTTCATAAGTTGCTTCGGCATTTGAATCCTCCTTGCAATTTCCGCTTCCGCGAGGGTACCTCATGGTCAGCCATTTGTGCTGTGGACTTCGTGGTTTCAACCACCTGAGGTTGGACCGGATCGAGCACGAGACTGTGGCGCAGGATCTCTTAGATAAGGCAGATGGGGTGGTGACTGTTAGATGACAACCTTAACTGGTTGGTGGTTTGGAACCATGGAATTTTATGACTTTCCATTCAGTTGGGAATGTCATCATCCCAACTGACGAACTCCATGATTTTTCAGAGGGGTAGGCTCAACCACCAACCAGTTAAAGAAAAAGCCATGGCTGTCTCGGAACATATCCCATGTGTTGATTGTTAACGTCGGGATGAACTAGAACGACCTCACTGCGTCGTCACTAGAACGATTGTGTTAGATAACGGGAGAATCATCGTTATCCCAGGCGGAAGAATTTTAATTGATCCGAATCAATGAAAAATGACCATGATGATTTGATGAGTCGGTTGTGTGCAGGTTGAGAGCAGTGGCCCTTAAAATGCTGGGTTGAATTGCTGCACTGCAGGTTGAGTAGCAAAACCATGAATTTAGCGGAGGCTATATGAAGCATTTATCAAGCACCTATTCATATTAGGAAGCACTTGTGAAAAAAAACACCTTTTGGTCGAGTGATTGGCTGAATCCAACTTATTGTAGCCATTTTGGATTTATTTGTGTTGTTTTTGCTTGCGGTTCTTCCTGTTTTCTACATTTATGTGTGCCAATAGTGGTGGGTTCAGAGCATGAACTAGTACGACCATCCCATCCCAAAACCCTGGTTGCGTAGAAGCAGTGGGCGTACAAATTAAGTGCCAACACATGTGTTTCTGGTTACTGTACATCATGTTGCATCCCATGATTAGAATGTCCAATACAATCTACCCTCTAGTAAATTAACATAGACCCTGCCAGATAAGGGTTGGAAGATTAGTTTCCATTAAAACTAGGCTATTTTCAGGGTCTATGTTAATTTACCAGATTGTATTTTTTAGTAGTTGTTACTGTAGACTGTAGACGTTTTTTGCTGCACTTATCTCCCCCAATGGGACTTCTGCATACCTTCAAGTTTCTTTCGAAGCATTTTGGATCCAACTCTCATCACCCATCATCATTCAGAACCACTCTGGTTGGTGGTGACTGGAACATGGCTTTTTAATTGGATATAATGGTGTTTTTAATGGGATATAATGGGATACAACAATCAATAATGGAACCATGGAATTTTATGACTTTCCAGAAAGAGTTGGGAATGTCATCATCCCAACTGACGAACTCCATGTTTTTTCAGAGGGGTAGGTCAACAACCAGCACTGGTCTAACTCAATTTTGGGGACTGATCTTTCATCATTTTTCATCCAGTTCATTCTAGTTCTCAAAAACTGGCCGGGTATTTTTTCATCATGGACTGACCACCCATAAAATCCACTGGGGCCTGACCAATCCACCCATGGTTCGTTGCCCCGCAATGGCCCATCGTTGCGAAGGTGGAGGCCTTTGACGCCCAAAATATCGAAACCCTGCGATCCAAGAGTCGCGTCTTGGATCGGCCAAGGGATACCGGCCGCCGGCTGCTGGAGCTGGGATCAATGGCTAGATTTGATGATGTTTAATGATGTTTAATGGTTCAGCCTTTTAGTAAACTAACATAGCTATGTGCTGTCAAATCACGATGTTTATAGAATTTTATAGGTAAATCAGCTATAAATGGGCCATTTTCCCATTAGCTATGCTAGTTTATTGAAGTTTTAATCTAAGCAATCACCATGGTTTAAAATGAGTTTCAACGTGTGTGTGTGTATATATATATATATGTATGTATGTATGTATGTATGTGCGTGTATTAATAATGATCGTTCAATGCTTTGACCAACAAAAAATAGTGATTTAACACCACGGACAGTCAAACAATGTCACACTTCATTTTCCTGCAGCCTTTCTTGCCAATCCTGATGGATGTTCCCCCCTTATGGGAAATGTTCCATGAAAACCCTATTTTTTGCTGTAAAAAAACAAAAGACTTGGCTTCAACTTTCAACTTTAGTTTGTCTAAGCAAAACCAATCCGTTGTTGAACCATGTTTATTGGTTGAGTTGTGGTGGTTCTCTATTTTGCGCTGGTTCAAGAACCATACCGCGCATTTCGGGATAATTAACGGAAATCATGATCCGAGAAATAGATGTGCAGGAAGAGCCAGCGTTTATTCAGTTACTGTAACTCCGTACTTTCCTTTAGATGTTTCTTTCAACATGAACTATAGCCATGGATTTTTTCTGTAACCATGGATTTATCTACTTAATCTAATTGCAGGAAGGTAAGGTTAACCTAGGGTAAATGTTAAACTATTAATATTCTTAGATATTCTGAGATAACATTGAAATATATTGAATGACACTGGTAGTGTCAGAACACCAGGTGCTCCGAAGTCCCAGCTTCCAAGGCTCCCTTCGGCTGCCCTTTCATGTTCTGGGCGACACAACCGAAATGATCGCATGCCTCACGGAGCGGCTGGGTCAGGGCGCGAGGGTCGCGAGTCAGTTGTGGCTTGTGGAATGGCACTGGGCAATTTGGCGATCAGTGATGATTCGTCTGGTTGAAATTCAAAAGAGTCAAACAAATATTGATAATATTGGAGTCAGATGTGTGGATTCAGATTTGCTTACTTTCTGAAGGGTGAATCTTTTCAAGAACAACTTTTGCAGCCGGGCAAAAAACCGTCACTGTCACCGTGGGATCACCCCAAATGGGGGACTGGGATCACCGACGGCGACGTCAGGACTACCTGGTTTGGCAGCGGATGTCCACGGAACTTTTGCAGCTTGGGAGCCGAGAGATGTGGCTTTTTCAACGGGGCATGACATGGCGCCACGCATGTCAAGTGTTTCAAAAATGGAAGGCAAGCGTTTCCAAAAATTAAGGAAGATGCTGATGGATTTTGAAGATCGCCTGTGCTATCCAGTAATCCAAAGTAATCCTCTACTAGTAGATGGTTGTTAGAGGTTCCCCCGATGCTTCAATGGAAAGCTTCAACAATTCTTTGGCTTCACCTTCGCCAATCCGAGTCATAGAGCCTCGGGGCAGCCTGTAGTAGGTTCATGCTCTCAGGAACATGGAAGAGATCAACACAAAAATAGATGAAACAAATTCCTGGAGTATCCTCCAATACTTCAACATATCCTTAGATGGCCCCTTTAGTTCCAGTTAGTTCGATGATTTATCTATTAACAAATGGTCATGTTTTATAGCAAAGTACCAATCATGTGCTGACATTTGGCTACAGTCTAATCATCAACATAATCAGTATCAAAATTATCAATGTAGAAACGTTTAACGATAAGAATCACAATAACCACAATACTGATTACAATAAATTTAGTCATAGTTTATGATAGTTCTCATTCTCATCTTCATCCAGGCTGAATTTCGTTACAGGAGAGTTTCTTTGCTACCAAAGCCTTTTCTGCACTTTCCCCCGGTCTCGCGTGAAAAGGTCTGAATGCCAACAACGGAGCACTCAGAAGTTGAAACCAGAAGAAGGCGCAGCTTATTACAGCCCACAATTGAAGAAGTCGTGCAACCCTATCACAAAGGCCGCATGGAAAATGATGATACATGTTTTTGGCCTGTGGTTTTTGAACCCCCAATCCATCCACATGTTAATCATCATGGTTTCCATTCAAAATCGCCGTTTTAGGCGTGTACAATATCAATAGGATGCACCGTCTACATCATTTTCAGACGTCCTCGTGTCTTGTTTTCCCTCTCTTAGGATTAGCCCTTCTGGAGAACTTCCCCATGGTCATCGCATGGTCATTCTATGTTCACCCAGTTTACAGAGAATGCGGTCAAGTGCACCCAAGGTGACACTTGGAAAATCACATGTGTTTGTCCAAGGCATCATTTTTGTACACGTTTGTCACGTGCGAGTCACTCACACTGCGAGCCCATGGCTATGCCATCATGGCTGCATCATGGCAGGTTCACAGACGAATCAGACGCATGATCTCTTGGTCCGGTTCCCTTAATGTGGAGCCGTGTAGGGCAGGATGCCTCTTGGTGACCCCCAGTGACTTGTTCGTTGGTTTAAAACTATCATCTATTATAAACTCATCTAAGCTCCATAGAAGTCAGTGAACTCTTCCAACTTGGCTATCGTGCCAGGGGCCTCTACGTTCATTGTGTTTTTGAACTCAATCTGGTTGGTGGTTTGGAACATGATTTTTTTGTTTCCATATATTGGGAATAATAATCCCAACTGACTAATATTTTTCAGAGGGGTAGGTCAACCACCAACCAGTTTTGAATTCAAATTTTTACAGAACCCTACCCACTAAGACTTGACAGGGGAATGTTGTATCCCAGCCAATCATAGCAGGCTATCGATCATGATCGGTCGCGCCAAACGAGCACGAACGTGATCACATATTGTTGGGACATGTTGGTTGCGATCCCATTATATTATATATATTTATAATAGTGTTTATATTATATTTATGTTTTTATCGTTGAACAACCATTATCTCTACAAGATTATACATAGCGAAAAACAATACACGTATAATTCATTTTCGTGAATTAAATCCCTATTCCTGTTGCTTAATTCACGGTAGTTTCCAAAACTATGGGGATACAACTTGGGATAGATCTACAACATGATACAACAAAATCCCCAGAAGTCCCCAAAATTCACCATTAAACTCCATATAAGCATAATCATTAATTATTCCTTATATCAAATATGAATCCCACTAATTTACATTCTGTTCCATTGTCCATTTATTTGAATGTATCCCCATTTATCCCCATTAATCCATACATTACTGTAGTCCCCATTAAACATCTCAATCCCCACTATTTAATCGTAAATCACAATACATCCACTTACAATCGATGTTACATACACTTATATAATTCTTAATTCAAATTTTCATAAATTCCCATAAATCATCGTAATGATGAGCTTTACCAAGACTTTTGAATAACCATATGTAAACCATTTCCCCATCATTAATCATATGACTCACCCTTTTTATGATGAGCAATTATTATGATGGCTTATCCTGTTATCATTAAGAATCAAACAACACAATCACATTTATTGCCAGGACTTTGAACGATACCCTCTTGTAAACTAACATAGCTATTGAAAATGACCATTTATAGTGGATTTTCCCATTACAAATGGTGATTTTCAATAGTTATGTTAGTTTACCAGAGGGTAATGATCATAAACCATCATAATTAACAATCATGGTTACCATGCCTTCAGCTTGACGAGATCTGATCCCCTGAGATGGCGATGATCCCGATGGCGATGGAGAGAGAAAAACAAAATCATAATGATATGAAAAACCATCATGATAGCCAGATAATTAACCATCATTAACCATCATCAACCATCATTAACCAGATAAGTAACCATCGTTAACCATCATTAACCAGATAAGTAACCATCATTGACCATCATTAACCATCATTAACCATCATTAACGATCATCAACCATCATTAACGATCATTAACATGATGAACAATCATTAACCATCATTAACCATCATTAACCATCATTAACCATCATTAACCATCATTAACCATCATTAACCATCATTAACCATCATTAACCATCATTAACCATCATTATCTGGTTCATAATCATGAGAATTAACCATCATAAACCATGAACCAAGCGCATTTTTCACGACATCGATGCTCGCAGGTCACTTTCCTGGTGGAACACCGCTTGGTACAAGCCTGGCGCGATGCCGGGCAGGACCGGCGAAGACGACCTGGACCTGGTCTGGATGGACGGTGTTTGGGTCCAAAAAACATCAAAAATGCTGGGTTTAAACATGTTTAACCATGAAGAAGTGGGTTTTCATGAGAATGTTTTGTGGATATATCACCAACATTCACCCAACATTCACCAGTCAACAGTTGGAGGATATAACCATTAATATGAGTAATTCAATGTCAGCCATCCATGTTCGAAGGGATTTATATCATATGCCAATGATGTGCCAGGATTTCCCATGGCATGAATATGGTCTTTTGACCATGGCACATATGTAGCACTTCCGGGATCACGATGGAGAGAGAGGGAGTGAAAATAGGAAAATGATGGAAAATGATGATTGGTCAGTGGATTACTGTAGGGGGGGGGGGTAATCACCCCAAAATGGGAGTCTCAATGTGAAAAGATAAGAAAGATATGAACCAAATGAAATTTGGGGAACTCACCGACAAGGGTGCAAAACTTGTTTTCGAAGCGAACTTGGGAGTTTGTGAAAGAAGAAACCAAAAATATGATCACTGCTAGAATAGGCACCAGTTTCTTGATTCAATCAATTCAATCCCTATGACTACATATGTATATATATATACATATATATGGGTAAATCATAACGACCTCACTGCGACCTCACTGGAACAATGGTTAGTAAGGGATATTATCATATTTCAGGTTGGTGAATTATTAAAAAATATTATCATTTACCCAGATAACATACATGGTTGCATTAACCGTTTGGCCGCAGAGTCCAGGTGTCTATGGTTTGGCCCAAAACTGCCAGGACAAACGCATCACTTCCTTCCAGGCATGGTGGGCCTTCGGGGTCCTGGGACGGCTTGTGACTTTGGATCTTAGTCATCAAATAGGGATTTCATGGGGGAAAACCATAGGATAACCAGAGGAAAATATTTCAATGGATTGGTTTAAGGCAAAATTTACTGGTTTAAGCCCCATGATCTTAATGGGAAATTCGATGGTTTCGGTTAAGATCTTCCCTTCCAATCCATTGATATATGTATTGTTTTGTCTGTAACTCCAAAATGGGGACGATATGAAATGAATCGACAAATTTCAAAATGAAAACAAAACACGGGACCCATTCTGAATGGCGTGCTGGTAGCCCCTCATGTTCCCCTGTTGGTGGTATCTGAATTCTGACCCGGTTACGTTGGGCTTTCTGGTTGGTCTAGTTAGGTTCCCCAAACTTCCAAAATGGGTCCACTCTCCGAACGATTTCTTCAGGCCGTGGAAGGAATTCTCAAAGAAGTTCGTGCCAAGTCCCAGCGGCAAGTCACAAAGACACTGATTGGATGTTCGGTCGTTGGATGTCGCTGGGAAAGATGTACAAACAAGTGGCCCATCCCACTTACTATGTATGTTATAACCTCAGTTTTGTTTGTAAAGCCAGTAGGGTGAATCCACTTTAGGGTTATAACTTATTATAACCTGCTTAGTAAGAGGGACCACCGAGAAAAATCTGAAACCTTTCCAAGGTTTGAGGAAACTGTTTGGTTTCGTCAACTATGATATTCTCAACATTTGGGGCCAGTGTGGCCCTGAAGCATCGGTTTAGTTGCCGGAAATCCCCAGTTTGTCTTGCGATTTTTGCACAGGTTTCATCATCACGTGGGAAGTTTGAGTGTTCAAGGTTTGTTGAAGAGAGCAGCAAGAATTGTGACCTTGCTAAGCATACCCATCGGCAGTCCCTTAGCCAGCTTGGAAGGTCAAATTCTTCCCCGTGCCCTATTCAAATCATTACATTATACAGTACAGTAAACATTATACATTATACATCATTAGACATTAATTCAAACTACATTATACAATACAATAAACATCATTACTTAAGTTTTGTCACTTTAGCGAGTTGCAAACTTGGTGGCCCATCCATGGTTTTTCACGATAAAATCAGGTCGTTTGGAGCAGTTGCCTCTCAGCGAACTACAGAAACAGTTCAAGATGAGAGGTGGGGCCCTCCGTGGATCCCTGAGGGTCCAGGTGATGATGATGCGAAATCCAATAAACCACCGGTCAGGTGGTTGAAAGCCGATTTAAATAATGGGATGTTGGTGGTTTGGAACATGGCTTTTATTTTCCATTTCATATATGGGATGTAATCCTTCCCATTGACGAACTCAGATTTTTCAAGATGGTTAAAACCACCAACCAGATGGGATGTGAAATCCACCGTTTTCAACTGGTGATTCGGATTTCGCTGGCCCATCCACCAAAAACGTCTTCATACAATAAGTCTTGATATGTTTTACATGTAATGTTCAATAGATGTGCAACGCCAAGGTTCCATGTTGAGTATATATTAGATGGAAGATGTATTGATTGATATAGTCAGTGTATGTCAGTGTCAAAAATATATGGGGAAATCACTGATAATGGTTGGTCAATGTCAATGGGTATTCCCATGATATTTGTGAACTATGATGGTGTTCACTAGGGTACCAGGCTATTTATTGACCAATGTTGTTGTTGATGGAAACCTGTATGACATATTGTTTGATGCTGCAACAGTTGTCCATGCGAAGTTTGCTTATTGAAAATGGTTTAGTTTGAGGTTCCATGTCTTTATCTTTGAAGCGATTTTCTTCAGTCTTACTTTTGACAGGTTTTGTTTCATTTTGTTTCAATGTCAGCTAGTTTTTTTCATGTTTGCTTTCAATGGCTCTCCAGTCGAGTCGCCTCCTCGGCACCGGCTCGAAATGCTCGAAAGGTAGCCCCACAAAAAAACACGTCGCCAATGAATCGGATGCGGCAAAGTCGGACTTGCAGACCCCCCAAAAAACGTCGCAATACGTGTGGCATAGCGGGCGGCACAGCGGCATAATGCGGCATAGCATCCACCACAGCGAGGGGGCAGCAAGTTGAAGCCCCAAAAACTTATGGCAAAGATAACGACAAATCTTTCTGAGATCCAGCCTTGAGAACTTCATTAGATCAGAAGCAGTTCATAGTGACATAGTTCCAACTGATGCTACGGTAGAAAGCTGAGTTCTCCATGGCCTGGGATTTCAATCTGGATTTCAGCAAGCCGCGCAAGGCGGGGAGTCGTGGACACCGCGGGGCAGAGATGGGTCATGTCGTTGAATAGTTGAATACAGTACATGAAAATACATGAAACTGAATGAAATCAGCAGGGTAGACCAGGAAAGTCCAGGATCATCATTTGCCCTGGCACGAATTATCACTAGCCAGGTTCCTATTGTCATTGCTGCTTACATGAACATCTTTTGATGCTAACAGATACACGATACACACGTACTGTACCTTTGTCTCACCTTTCTACGCTTTGATCGGACCACTGGAGTCACTGGACCACCATGCCAGGTTCGATTTTGAGGGACTGCATGCTACGGGCTGTCCCAACTTTCACCCAGTCAATGAATACCTTCCAGCTACGGTATTGTCTCATACTGGGAATTGTGAAATTGTGACATGTGTTGTTAGCATTTGTTAACGGGTTGTCACCTGCGCAATAATTGTGATCATCGAGGGGGGAAAACACGTTATATTTATGCCCACTGGCACTTCAAATCATTGAGCATACCACCAAATAGGAATAGGCATCAGAAAATGCTAATGAAATCTGATGAACAGTTGAATGTTGGGTAACATTTTTTGAACAAACCCTAGTTTTGTGGGATGAGCATCTGTGTAGCCATTTTTTCTTGCCCTGCCTAATCCATGTCGTTCACAGAACCGCTCCATGTTCAAATCGTATGCTCTGTTGGTGCGATCCTCATTTTGAAAGATGTAAAACAATTGAGTCCATATATTATACCCTCTGGTAAATTACTGGTTGGTGGTTTGGAACATTTTTTATTTTTCCATGTATTGGGAATAGTAACCCCGAGTTGGGGTTGAACCCCCCAACCAGTTAAACGAATCTTCCAACCCCGATGACTGCCAGGGTCTATGTTAATTTACCAGAGGGTATATGTTTGTTAAACCACCAGTTTTTCTCGTAAAATCAACATCTTTGTTGGTTACAACACTGAAATCACCAAGTTTCGCATAAAGAAAAACTGGGGACCTTAGAATCCTTAGAACATGAAATCTTACATGTTGATATACTCCCCGAAAAAATGGTACTTAGATGGGCCATGGGACTATTTAACTAGCTAGTGGCTGGACGATAATCCATCATTTAACCAGTTTTAATCCAGTTACTAACCAGTTAAGTAATACCAGGGCCCATCTAAGTAGTGATGGTTTCACCATTTTTCCCATGATTTTCACATCATCGTTGCAGGGCCCCGCTACCCCGTCCTTTAGCGGCGACTGGCGTGGCGGTGCTGCCGGGCACCAGGCGCCGCAAGTGGGCGCCCCGCGCGCGGCGCGGCCAGCGCCGGTGGTGGAGAACGACTCGGAGGAAGAGGCGTCGGCACATGCTCAGGGGACTCAAGCAGCCCCAGCCAAGGGTGAATCTCCCAAAAAAGAGACGGTTGATATTTATAATATATATCTATATATATATTTACATATACATATTTATATTTATAAAGTATATTGTGTATAATCGTGTCTAATTGTATACGTATATATATATATACATATGTGCGTGTATTATAATATGCCTTTATCCTTTATTGGTAGTCAGTGATTGCGCCCCAATCCCAAAGATTCGGATCACCGACAAACGGAGGCACCGGACCCCTCCAATGAAAAGCCACAGGACGGCCGGGCTGGGTGAACGAAGTTGTGAATGGTACCCTTTAAGGTAAACTAACATAACTGTGTACGGAAAATCACTATTGTTAATGGATAAATCCATATAAATCCACTATTTCTATGTTCATTTTCAATAGCAAACTGTTAAATTACCAGAGGGTATGTCTTAAACTTTTGAGCTAATAGATGGATGTTAATATAGAGTAATCATGGAGTTATGAATGGCTTTGAATATGGTTTTGAGATGTTTTGAGATTTTTTGAGTATAGAGTTAATTAGAGTTGTAATGGTGGTCTAAACTGGATGTGGGATAGAATAGGAGTTAACCAACAATAAAATTGGCTGCAGCTTCTTTGGCACGAAGCTCCACGGTCCGAGCTGAGCTTCCCCATTGAGTCACTTCAACTCCAAGTTTTCAACTCTTTTCAACTTGGACTGTGGCCCTGTGGTGAGGGATTTAAATTCGAAGGGTATGGATCCAAATACTTCCTGAGAAGATTCTGAGCCACCTAGATCCCCAAACAACACTCCCCCAGAAGTTCCTTGGACAAGGGAATCAGCGCATCAGTTGGCATCCTGCAGAGAGGTTCCAGCGCCGGTTCCAAGCCCAAGCCACCAACTGGCAAGAGAGATCCAGATTGACAGGATGATCGACCAGCGATGATAAATGGATAGTGATGCGATCCAGGATATGTGCATGGAAAAGGTCTTGGTGACTTTTCCGTCATTTTCTCACCGCTTCCAAGTGGCAGGTGTTCCCGGACTTCAATGCCGCCGTGGCGGGAATCTGCTCGAAGGACACAGTCCATCCAACCCCCAGAAGACGGGCAAGTCCAAGTCAGTGTTGGACCATTGCGGAAAGGGGTGGATGTAGATGGGATAAACAATCAATTTATGGCAATGGCGCTGGCTATGATTTGTAAAAAAATAGTTCGTTGTTCATCACGTTTCATGTTTAGATGGATCAAGGGATCAAGGGACACATTTTTTTAATCAGCAAATCGGCATTGCCATGAAAGGGCCCCACACGATCCCACACGTCAAGTCAGCATGATAATAAAGCCTGTGATGCCTCAGTCTTGGACCAAAACCCATGTTTGTCATCACGTTGAACAACATGCTGTGCATCCGGCTGAAGATTTTCTGCTAATGAATGTTTAATGTGTCAATGGATTATTTTGTGGTCTGTCACTATTTGTCACTGGGGCATTAGTAATTAGCAACTACGAGGATCGGTTACCAATGAGTCAAAAACGGCGAAGAGTCGTGAACCATCGTGGCGTCGTGATGGTGAAAAATCTTTGGAGTATCTCCTGGATTGTGGAGATGTGTTATTTCTGACTGTCTTGCAAGAGAAAGCATCCGAAAAACGGTTGGAAAGCAACTCATCCCCACAAGCCTTGAAGATCATGTCCATGTTTATTGATTATATATACATACAAATAAATCACACCCACACACACGCACATGTATGTATATATATATACATATGATATTTGCCCGTTTTGGCTAAATGTTCCCACGTTTTTCTGGGTTCATTCAGTGTTCACAACATGTGACACTCTAATTCGTTGTCGATTCTAGCAGCCTCACCCAGAAACCTTGAAAAACAATTTGTGTTCAGCGGAATTACGATGATGTTTCTCACAATAATTATGCCTTATGTAATTATTATGTGTCTATATATGTATGTATATATCTATATCTCTCTATATATATCGTAATTTAAATATATATATATATACATATTGGCATTGTTTCTTGTATGACATAGCCTCCCACATATAGTGGTCACCGAGTCACAGGTGAAGCTGATTTGGGACGCTACGAAGGGCCAGCTGGTGCCCGAAGGTGGAACTCCCCGGGGCGAGCCGCGCTGGGTGAAGGAAGTGGGGTTGTTTAACGGAAAAACATGGTGATTACTGGGGAAAATGGTGGTTTTTCCATGTTTTTACTGGGGAAAATGGTGGTTTTTCCATGTTTTTACTGGGGGGAATGATGATCAACCAAGGGATCAACTGGGATTGTAATGGTATCTGAGGCTATGACAAATCATGGAGTTACTGGCCATAAACCATCCCCTAACTGAGGTTGCTTGTTAGGTATATGTATACGCCTATTTGGGATGGCTTTCAAATGGTTATTGGACATGATATGTTTTGGGATATGTGATGTATGAATATGTATGATATCATACTGAGGTTTGGGAAGCTATTGACCTGCGCTTGTTAGGTGACACATGCTCGTCCTATACTGGAACTGGAAAATGCCTCAATTTGTAGATGGATGAATTACTGTACTTCAACAATCGTCATTTGCCAGGTTACAGTACTGGAGGGCCCCAAGCTACTGGTTTGGGGCATGTGTCCAAGTTAGCCACCGAGCAAACCCTAGAAACCACCCATGACTGGGGGTCATTTTACATCATCCCACTAATTAGATGGGTACAGCATACCCAAGAATAGACATCTATTGGGAATGGTTTATTATTGGGCATGCCACATTACAGGAAGCGAATTTGGCGATTCCGGTTGACGGATTTTCTTTGTTTATTGAAGATCAATATGAAAACCCGTACTTTTGCTGGTGCAATCCCTAGATATTGTTTGGGATCTACTACAACATTTCGGGACGTCATGTGTTTGGGCAACGCAAGATCTGTGATGCAGCTTGCCCAGCCAAGAATATGAACATGCACTTCACTTGCTATCATTCCAAGTAAATTGACTGTACCCCAAACATTTGGATGTGTTCTAATCTTGACTTCTGGCAATCAAACATGGTTTGTTGGAACATCCTCCAGTTTATGGTTGGTTTTCTCGCATTGAAGTACACATTTACCCTTTGGTTATTTAACAATAGCTATGGACCACGGCACCTTTTAATCCCATTTATATATAGATTATAAACATTATAAACATCCAAAAATGGTGATGTTCTTCTTTCAAAGTTCCAGTTCAGTCGCGGCATCCCTGGCGGATCTCCGCCCCTGAGAAAAATGGGATCCGCTCAGGCGAGGAGGACACTGCGGCGGAAAAAAAGGATTCCAAGGTGTCGACTCGGGGGACATGGGATATACACCTGTACCCATGACGGATCCATATATGGTAACATGGATCCCATCAATATACCCCCTTTATGTTAGTATACATGGATCCGTCATGGGGTATAATATAAGTTACCCTCTGGTTATTTAACATAGCCATGGAAAATCACTATTTTTGATAATAGGTAAACCATTGGTAAACCATCTATAAATGGGCAATTTTCCATGGCTATGTTAAATAACCAGAGGGTAACTTATATTGCATGTATTTGCACGTAACATATATTGCATAATATTGCAGAAATATGTGTGCACATATATCTATATGTATATATGTTCTTATATATTCTTTTTGTTTCCATATAAAAGATGATGTATGATACGTATGCAACTTCTTCTATGCTTTTGTGTATGCATGCATAGGCAGCAAGAATGGATATTTGAATTGGGCATGCATCATGGTGAACCAGTAAGAAAATCGTTCAGATCTAAGTTGTTTGGCCGTAATGTGAAGTGTGAACTATGTCAGCCAGCATCAACTGGGAGTTCATCCCATTAACTGTTCAGGTTGCTGCCCGGAAAACATGTTGTAGGGATGGGTAAATGCATGCCTATGGGGCCTATGGAACCAAGTCTTTGATTTCCAGCTGGAGTTCCATGTGACATGGGACCGTTGATCTTTGTGTTGCTCTTTTAAGATAACCAATTTCAATGATGTGGGAGCAGTAATTATACACTATAAATGTTGGCAAGCGTTTTCACTTTCGTGCGGCACGGCGCTCAAGATTCTTCATTCTTGACTAAAAACGGAGAGGCTCCCACAAATACATACAAATACTACATGTATCAAAAAGTGCTGTCATTTGCAACTTGATTACAGTAATGTTCGTAAAGCAATGGGATTTATCATCCCCAATGACGACTACCATCCCATGGTTTTCTTGCTGGAAATTCCAAGCATCTATCCCCATGGCTCGGGGTGGTTTCCAAAAATGGGGGTAGTTGGGTACATCTACCCTCCAGTAAATTAACATAGACCCTAGGGCCCTAGGGGATGGAATAACCATTGATAGCTTATTATTAGCCACTACTAACCATTAGTCAATATTGATAACCATTGTTAACCATTGATAACCACGATTTACCGGAGGGTATTAACCATTTCAATCCCAAGACTTGATTCAAATTTTCCAGGCCACCGATGCAGCCGCGGAAGCCGACGATGAAGCTGGAGAAGGCCCGGTGCCGATTTCGCGGCAGCCCAGCAGAGGTCTGGGAGTTTTTTTTTTTAGGGAACCACAGGGAACCATGTCCAAAAATGTCCAAAAGTGTCCAAAAACCATTGTGGAAATCATTGATTTGAGGAAACCATGGTAACCATGGGATTTTATTTTACCCAAAATCATGCTGTTTGGGAGTCTAGTTTGCTGAACATGAAGTTTACCACATTCTTTGTTCCTTCGTTTTCTTTTGATCAGCGGGTCAGGTGAAGAAGAAGAGGCTGAGGAAGGAGATGACGAAGTTGATATGGAGGTAGGACGACTCCAGCTGGGGACATGATATCTATCACCCTCTGGTTATGTCAAACATAGCTATTGAAAATGGCCATTTATAGTGGATATGCCCATTAATAGCATGGTGATGTTCCATAGATTTTTGTATGTTTACCAGAGGGTATACCTTTAGAATCCTTTAGACATAGCAAACATTGGCGCTTATTAATAGACCTGATGTTTCATGAAAATTGTCGCAATATGTGGAGTTGATTCTGGTTTTATTCTTGGCTAAATCATCCCGAAATAAAAAGAAACTTAATGTTTTAAAGCTGCGGCTGTAGTTTACCACCTTCCCAATATTCGCAGCAAAGATCAGTCGGGGCAAGGTATCCCCGAGTGCCATTGTCGGCAGTGGCGGATTTATGGTATCCTTGGCAGGAAATGGTTTTCAACACCACTTGTCACTTGTCCATGCATGACAGTTTCCGTTAACCATCACCCTTGAAAATTTGCTGTTCAAGATTCTTCCATTTTTACGTGTCGTTGGCGCAGGCTCCTTTTCATATGTTTGATTGGTGTGGCGTTCAAACAAATCCGGAATTTGTCTGAGGGATCATTTCAACATGATATTGATGGGAAAACCCGCATCATGTAAACGATAGATAGAAATAGATGAATTGGCAACTATGTGATTTTTTATCCGGATGTCTCATCAGACAATCCTCCCATGTGTAAAGGATCATGATTGGTGGTTGAAACCACCGATCAGATAAAGTGCTTGGTTAATACTCCGTTTTTGGTAGTTAGGACTCCCGATTGTTCTGCTACTTAATTAGTTGATATTGGTTGTATTTTATGACGCATCCCATTGACTCCCTTCAAAATGGACAATTAATGATAGCAGAGACCAGAAAATGGATAATTGTATCCAGAAAACATCATATTCACCAATGTTTCTCACTCCAGTTCCATTCCTATCCATGTCGTTCTTTTCAGCATCAATTTATGGATTGATTTGATGGACACTTTCTTTGCAGGTCCCTATAAAATGGATACTGTAGTGTGACTCGTGACGAATATCTACTACTAATATCACCAATCAATCCTTATAAGATGGCCACTAAGAACACTAAGATCCACTAATCACACTAATATCCTATAATAATACATTAATATCCACCTTGGGTATCCTTGGGTTTTGATACATTTGCGCTCTCAGGCGGAGTCGCGCAACGCTTTCCTGGCGGAGGCCTCTACACCGGAGCTGATCAAACAGGCGGTGGCTGTACCTCGGACAACGACGTCTCTTTTTGATTGTTAATTGTGCGGTTTTTATATATATATATATATAGATTTAAATATATCAGGAACCTCCAAACCCTAGGAAAGTTCGGGTGCGACTGGAAACATGAGGAAAAGTTCTGGTTTGTATGTGTATATATATATATATGCAAATGATTCTCAAAGCCGTTCATACAATGTCTATGTTATTATGTTGGTGATGCTGCTTATTTATGCTTATTTCATTGCATATAATCATTGCAAGTACGTTCCCACTATTGTCACTATTGGTTGGAAGGACTGATTTGCAACCTCTTGGCGATAAAATTCATAGCTTATTGAGGAACACCTAAAAGAAAACCTCATTATATTGTGGTAAGGCTCTACCTATCCAGACTTGGGTTGAAGGGAACATTTAGAGGATTTATAGATTTTGGGGATAAACCCGTGTTTCAACCGTAAAAAGCGTCCGTCAAATCAATCCATAATTTGATCCTGATTTTTGGAACAAATATGGTGCCTCCATTTTTAAGGAGTGACATTGACAAAGATGATGTTTTCTGGATCAAAAATTGCATTTCTTTGTTGCCATGTTTGTTTTTGGCTGATGTAAACATAGGGTAACTCACTGGGGGTTAACAAGCTGGGAGAACGACGAGGTGATAGAGGTTGGAAGTTGAGTTGGCGGTTTGAAGGCTTCCATGTTACATTTTTTTGGGGCAATTGCTAGCTAACATGTACTGTAGATGGTGTGATGTGGTGAGCGGGTTATGCTTCCCAAAAGTTTTTTTGGTGAAATTCAATGAAGGACAAAATGAACTGACCCTCCAGCACGTGCCGATTTCAATGGTTGCAGAAAAGAAAGCAACTTGAAGACTGGTATTGGCGGATCTGCATTGTAGACAACGCTGTTTGATTTCATCAATGCTATGTTTGCACAGATTGTCACCTAATTGTTCGCTGATATTGGATGATATTGGTTTATTTAGTTTGATAAAAACCCTGGTATTCCTAAATTACATTACTGCTTGGTGAACTGGTGAAGCCCGGTTTTCAGCACCTCTAGGTGTCCAATCCCAGGTTGGGGGACCTTTGGCAGATTCCACCAAAGACAAGTGGGTTGCTCGGTCGCGAAAAAATGGGGCCTTTTGTTTCTGTCCCGGAGAAATGGATAGAAATTTCTCGGCTGGTTCAGCGGCTATGACGGCTATGAATCAATCAAATCTGGGGAGATCTCAGGATTTTTTTCGGAAAACGTGACTGGGCAAACTGACTCGTGGTCATTTCTGTCGGCCACAATTAATGATTATTTCATATGATTATATCTATAAATTTGGTGGTGCTATGTTATTGTTGTGGGTTGGGATTCCACTGGTCAGTCGTGCATGTAATTTGCTGTCACTACAAGATTATGGTTATGACTTTTTGTGTGGGATGATTCTTTGAGTTGCATCAAACAGTATCAGTAACATATATGTACCACATAAATGCATGAATAGAGAAGAATTGCTGATACTCTCTGGTAAACTAACATAGCTACGGGAAAAAGACTGTTCAATGGTAAATAAACTATAAATGGGCTATGGCTTCCATAGCAAACTACAACAAATCACCAGAGGATAAATCCCACTACTATTTCCACTTTTGTTGGTGAAATTCCCATTACTGGCCGCAAATTCCCATTCAATTCCATTTAGCCACCCTTTGGTAATCAGCCACGGCAATGAACAATCCCTCATTTATAGATGATTTTCCCATGAAAACTTCCATTTGTAGGGCATGTCCAGCCAGCCATGTTTGATTACCAGACGGTATTTTAAATTGCCATAAGTTGCCAGAGGCAAACGCAGAAATGCACATCCACAGAATGATCCCTGAGGTCTTAGATCAGGCAACTCAGCTGTACTTCAAGTACGACTCCCCTCGACAGAAGCCTCTTGGTGGCCCTGGCCGTGGCCCACCCAAGTGCCGTGGTGCTGGTGAAATGCCAAGCCACCAAAAGTGATGGAAAAAATTGGCGGAACTACCAATTCTGGTGGTTAACTATCAAAATCGATGGTTTAAGAACCCCCAAATGATCAAATGAGAGTGTGACATAGTGACATAGTGTGACCATGTGTGACCTGGTTTGACACGATCAACTGGTTTGAGGGAAGAACGTCACAGGACACCTGCATATTTGGGAGTAGAAACATATAGAAACCACGGTCTCCTGTAGACTCTGTAGACTGTGACCTGAGGATGTTTTGCTGGAATACATCACAAGGCAGGGTGCCTTTTGGCAACGATGGGCCCCTAGGGCTGCGGATAATTGAAGGACTGGACGGAGCCTATCACGGTAGTGGCTTGTCAGATGGGAAGCCACTCCAACCCACACCAAGTGGCTATTCCAACACCACCATGGGGAAAACACCTGTTCCGTGCATGAATACGATAGAGGTTGAAGTACATCATGAGAAAATCTATGGAATGCAAAGTTTCGCATATTTATCAATTTATCAACCACCTGAAACTATTACAATCATTTTTTTACCACTGGTGCACGTCCCCACGGTAAATACTTTGTGGCTGGCCAATTGGGTAACACGTTGGAAAAATGTAGCAGAACTGGCCTATGGCGCTTTGGTGACATGCTACGGCAACAGAATTCGCCAGAGAATGATAGAGATGAAGAGTCAAGAGTTTCCCGTTTCTCATGTAGCTTTTCTCCGACGTAGCGGTTTGTGAATGCATCCCTGTTGCCGCAGGCTGCATGTATCACTGGAAGGAAAGAGGTCACTCGGCCATGCTGCGCCCTTGTTGGACGGGTCTTGTTGTGACACCCCGCGACAGAAAGTTTGGGATGGATGATCTTTTTGACAATGGCATTGTCATTTCCTGTGGACAATGGGACAGCAGTGGTAGTGTATATATCCACTGGTTCTATCATAATATATATATACATATGTATAGATATATGCATAAAAGCATCCTCTATGTAACGTTTCTTAGTTAAAAAAACACTTTTCTAGTTTTTTAATAGTTGTATATTCCTTTTGCTCTAGGGAAAACTGTTGGAAGTCTCGGCAGAACATATTCCTAGTTAATAACTACATTTACACTAACCTGATCTGTTTATAATAGACAAAAGAGATACATATTACCATAATTGTCATAATTATATATAATTATGATTATCTGGTTGGTTGTTTGGAACATGTTTATTTTCCATAGTATATGGGATAATCCTTCCCATTGTTTAATATTTTTCAAGATGGTTAAAAAAACACCAAGCAGTCATTCAGAATTATGAGTATTGATAAAGTAACATTATTTATTGATAATAATAACATTACTGATTCCTAATTGATCATATTTACTATAATATTCATTCCATTTATGACTATTATTGATAAAGTAACATTAATATTATTTAACATGAGTATAAAATATTTAAATTTTCAACATTAGTAAATTTATTAGTTATATAATTATTAATATTTTCCATATAATGTTATTACTATACTATTTCCCGCCGCCCAAGGCAAGATGACCTTCCTCTGGGCTGCCCCTGGTGGCGCCGGCACCCCACCGCCCGCCTCAGTGGAACACTTGGCACCGGCCGTGGCACCGGCGCCGGTGGCGCCGGCCGTTCCGGAGGCGCCGGTTGCAACGAGGGTTTTTTTGGATGGGAAAGCACCGAAAAATGGTGGATTTATGAGAAATCTATGGAGAATTCACGAATATTCACGGGATTTACGGAGATTATGAAGTATTGAGGAATCATGGGAGATTTCGAGGGGGAGATAAAGATGGGTAGTTTATTGGATGATGATAAAAATCGACAGAACTGGGTTGAGAATGAAGATTAATCAACATAAAAATTGGGGAAATGGGATGTTCGCCAGGTAAACCAACAAAGACAATTGGAACATCTACTTTTGACCACCAAAGTATGGGATTGAATCAAACAACATGGTCATGGCCAACGAAATTGTGTGAAACTAGATTTTGTTACCAACAATGACAATATTTGTCAGGTTGAATTGCCAGAGGCTAATCTTCATCATATCCCCATGGCACCTCTCATTTTTCGATGATCAAGACCACCAACCATCAATTTTGTAGATTTATGTGCAGGTTCAATCGCTATTTGTAGAAGTGTGTTTCAAAATTGTTATCCCTATGACATGATGATTTTCCAATGTTCAGATGATTTTACAGGATGGTGCCCCCCAGTTAGAAGTTGGTTTATAAACCATTATAAACCCCATGAACTAGTTCGTTCTATCTACCCTGAACAAAGAGATTCAACGTTTCTGTAAATATAAATTTATAGCTAGTCAAACCATAAATTTATAAAATTATAGCTATAGTGTAAGCATAGAATTCAGCCACTCCCCATCCATGGCACCAGGTTGCTGCCCAAGCCTCGGAGCCTGAGCCAAGTGCCACAAGCAGCTTAGCTGAGAGGTTTTGGGGGACTTCCAGTGAAAATTGAGATTTAACTGGAAGTAATGATAACTAACCATTTATACCTGGAATTGTTGTAATCATGGTAACTTAGTCTTATAATGCTAACGAACCAGTATTATCATGATAACTACCAGTAATAACTATATAACCATTATTGTTTTTATAGTTATCATTAGTTAACCATTTATGACCAGTTGCAGTATATACTATAGGAATGATAACTATAGCTATGCTACAAAATCTACAAATTGATTGTGTTGTTTTTTTTTTTTGTGTTTTTCTTTGTTTGTTTTTGTTTACTGGGATGACATAGATGACAAAAGACAAGGGCTTCACCAACAATAGTAATGTCATTCACCCTGTAGAAAGAGAGGCTTGGATACCGTACAGCATGATACAGCCATTTGGATCGGGTTACTGCCTGAACTCATATTTTCAAGATGCCGTCCAGCAACCTTGGCTGCAAGAAACTTGGACAGTCTTTGAAGTGTCATCCAGCCGATCCCTTGATGATACTAAATAAATCCATAATTTGTGCCAGAATGAATAGATCCATGGGTACAAAACACAGTTTTTTGCGTGGTATTTCAGTTTAGGGGGATGTTTTCTTTTTTTGCGGAACCAAGCACATTTGGATCCAATATCATGCTGATGAGCACAGTCCCAGCAATGCCACCACCACCATGTGCTGGAGAAGCAACAGGGTTCCAATGACTCCTCCAGCGCTGGAGTTGAGCCAGTGCGGTTAGGATGTGGAATTCTTCTAGTTGGCAACAATTTGCGGTTGCCATCCAATATGATTTTGCAACTGTTGGGCTGTTCGTTGACAAAGCACATTTTTGTTGAAGAACAAACAAACAGTTCCCGGCGTTGGCTGGATGAATTCCCAAAGTCCGAAAAAACTCTGGCTGGTCGAAATCCAAGTGTTTCTAACGCTTAACTTAACTCCCCATGATTTGGGGTTATTTTTTTGGCTTCCATGATCTTCCATGGTCAATGGTCAAAATCGTAAATCATGACAGTCAACATAGGTCAACATCAGTCACCTTTGGAGTAAAAAAGAACACATGTATAGACAGAACGATTTACAAATAGACGCTTAGTTCAAAACAATCGCTTTTTGTGCTTTTGATTGATTTTAGACATTTTTTAGACATATACTGGTTGGTGGTTTCAAACGTATTTTTATTTTCCATTTCATATATGGGATGTCATCCTTCCCATTGACAAACTCATATTTTTCAAGATGGTTATATAAAACCACCAACCAGAGACTCTCTTAGCATCAAAATTCAGGTCCCATTTGATCCCAATTTTCAGTGGTTTGATCTCTCCCAGGTCAGGTGGCCTTATGGGTGACCATCATTCCACCGCAAGTCCTCACCGCAGACTTCGAGGACGCCAATGCCCAGGCGCGGCTCGAGGGTTGCGGCTGGAGGGTTACCATGACTAGTGGATTTAGTCCTAGCTTTCTGTGTTTTCTATTACTATATATATATGATATCATATATATATATATATATGTGTGTGCGTGTGTGTGATAGTGTATGTAGAGCAGTTAATAGATATAGTTGGCGTAAATCCTTGTCTTTACCATAGCTTCCTGGGATTCCAAGCACGTTCTCACCATAAAAATTGTCTTAAAGTACCTATATCATTACCCATCCAAAGTGGTGAATGATTGGATTTTGAGACCTCCGTCAAGGCTGAAGAGGAAATTGAGCTCAATGCCAAAGCCATGGGCGCTGTGATCGGTAAGGGCGGCAAAGGCCCTGCTTCGGGACAGCTGCATGGTGGATGGGGGATGCTTGGGGCCCTAGAAAATGGTGCGGGCAATCTATTTTTTGATTAGTTGGTTAGTCGGTGATTTATTTAGGGAACCAAAAAAGGGCCTAAAAGAACAAAAACTGATAGGATTTGACGAGAGTTGATTGTTTTTGCTTGCTTTTGATGTGTGTTTTCACCTTTGAAGGGACAAGCATGAGGTTCTGGTGGGCGCAACTGACAATACTCTGAGGGTTTCTCGCTGATATGTCATGGACAGTGTATGGACACTCATTCAATTTCTTGAGGGTACGTCGTGTGTATATGTGTATGGGCAGCGCCAGCCTTCCGGGCCCGATGGCCCGGTTCAGCCAGGCATCAAAGAGATTGAGCAAGCGACTGGCATCTGACTTGCACACAGAGGATTGTTGGAGATGTTGGATTATTTGACCCCAGATCAAATCACTTTGGATGGATGAATCACTTCTGTTCATTGATATGAATATTGCTTCTCCATTTCCTGCCTGATATTCCAGTATCCCAAGTAAAACCACAGTATCAGAGCCGCTTCATGGCGGGTCCAATGCATTTTGCCAGCTGAGGTGTCAAAGCTACAACATTGAATGCCAGGCCGATAGTGATGATAGTGTCCAGTCGACCCCCCCAATCCGGATGGAATTTCTCTGGAAGAAAATGGCAATCCAGTGGGTGTCATAGTCTTGACATGCTGGCACTCTGTCATGTCAGATTGACTGAGGATAAAATCATAAGTCGGGTCGAGGGTCGCAATCGACAACAGCCAATTGATCCAACTCCATCCAGCAACACGTGTGGCTTGACTGATGTTGTAACGCCCTCAGGGCTGGAATCTTCATAACTTCATAGGTTTTCCATGGCCATGCTATAGATCTATAGTGTAAATCAATAATTGACCAATATTCCAAGCCACGAGACCAAACATTCACAGTATCCCTTCAAAAAACTGGCAGCGATGCGTAGGTTGTGGCGTCCCCAGCTTCACAACATGAATTGAGTAAACATACCATCCACCTGTTTTTTCAACACATCAGATCGGCATTTCGGCATTCGCAACTCACATCCTGGGCCAGGGAGGAGGCCGGTGGACAACGTCGCGTGGTGCTCTCGGGCTCCAAGGCGCAGATCTCGCAGGGGAAGAGCGCCATCGAACAGCGCATTGTGATGGTCCTGGGGATGAAGATGGCCGAGAAGGTGACGATGCCTAGGGATGTGGACGGGGCTACAAGGGGGGGGGCTGCAAGGAAAGCCCAGCTATGTGTTGGTTGAAATGTCATGAAATGTCCATAGATTATATAGTTGAATTCGATGGTTTATGCATGTTTATGGATGTCTATGTAAGATACGGTTTCACCATTGGACATGGCGGTTTTTGATGGTTCCATGGTCAGATTTCTGAGGTGCATCACTCACCTCCCCGACCTCCCCCAAGCAAAGCCCAGGTGCAAAAACACTGGAGCAGTCAACTCTTAGAGAAGATGCTGGGCGTCTATGGGAGATGAATATGATATACATGGGGATATACCCTCTGGTTATTTAACATAGCCATGGTATAGATGGCCCATTGATAGATGATTTTCCCATTAAAACATCCATTTATTTTTGGGATTTTCCACGGCGATGTTAGTCATAACCAGATGGTTTTTGGGGATTCAACCACCGATACCATGTGGTAACCAATGGGGACATGCTGAGTAACTGGGATTCGCTGAGTTCATGGATTGTTCACCAGATTAACGGCGTTAACGGTTGGGTTTATGCCACTGGAAAAAGGGCAGATACCCTCTGGTAAACGTTTACATGGCTATGGAAAGATCCACCATTTTTCATGGGAAAACTCACTATTTCTATGGCCATTTTCAATAGCTATGTTAAATTACCAGATGGTATATCAAACTTGATAGTGGGGTGGTGAATAAACCAGCAGAACTGGGGTTATACCACCTTCTACATGGTGGAGTGGCGAGTCAACCAACAAACACTTGAGAAACCTGGGATCAAAGTTCAATCAACAAATTTAGTCTAGGATGAAATGGGAGTTGAATACCAGCAGTGTAACAGCAACGGGAATTCTACCGGCTTTCCTGGCCCAAATCGGCCCGTAATCCCTCAGATTCTGGGATGGAACATCTCAGATTTTTGGGACCACATCGCATCAGATACCCTCTGGTAATGTCAAAATAGTTTATAGGGAGTTTTCCCATTGAAAATTGTGATTTTCGATAGCCATGTTAGTTTACCAGAGGGTAATCATAATTAATCATACCGATCATACCTTTTGCTAATCACTGCCGTCGCTGCCGAACCCCTGAACCAGATGGAGGTTGTACTGGGAAAATCTTTGAACTAACATGGGAGGTTTCCGCTGCCATGTTTGATTACCAGAGGGAACGCCAGTTTCAATGCCTGATGTTGAGAGTCTTGAGTTTGTGTGCTATGATCTCCACCCTTCATACACACCACTGAATGTGCCAAATCTATCCGTGCTTCATACTTTCAGCATCTTTCAGCAAAAACCACCACAAGCACCCCAACCACCATCACCACTGGGTTTCAAAAGCAGTTCAGGGTGTCAATTTTTTGCTATGCGACTAGATTCCTGTTGAACAATTCCACATATATGTTTCCATCACTTTCCCCTGAAATCATGCCCGGCTGCCGGTCCAAAAGGAAGCGAACTGAGACGGGCTCGGAAGCCGCCAAGAGCGGGGTCCGCGGCCTGAGCGACTTCGTGTCCCTCGACGAATCGGGATTTGTCTCCCGGGGGTTGTAAGGCCAAATCCGAAAAGATCGACGAGCAATTCATCACGATTTTGTGTGGGAGTTTACTCTTCTATCTTTTGGTTGGTTGCTATATATCCTGTTTTATCCCCATAATCTCAGCATGTTTGGTGGTAAAATATAGCAGAATCTTTGTTTTTTCCATGGTTAAATCATGTTAAATCCCAGTTAGTATGATGAAATCTCGGGAAAAAAACATTTTTTGTCCATTATAGCTTCAGATATATCATGATATATCTACCATGATCTATCAGTTTATCTATCATTAACGGGCGCCCGTTTCCCCTTCATTTCCCCATGTTTTCCCGCCAGGCTGGAGCACGGCTTGAAGGCCGTCATGGCACGGAAGCTGGCCAAGTTGGACGCCCAGCTGCAACGCGCCTCGGATGGTGGAAACATCCATATCGGATGATGGAAATAGGAGGGAATTGAAGAAGGTTTTGAACCCAAAGATCTGACAAAATCTGGGATATAATTAAATATATAACGTACATTATATATACATATATATATATATATATATATATACAAAGAAGTATGTGTGTGTGTGATGGCATTGGGATATACCATGATTGCCATTTTTGGTGTATTTAGTTGAACAATATGGGGAAATATGTCGGAATATTGAATATATGGGATAAAACTACCATATAAAACCAACAATAGTGGGGGGTATGATACGGGATATGTAACCAACGAAAACGGGATTACAATGGGGAGATGAATGGGAATTTATAATGTGTTTCTGGTGTTCAACCTAACATATGGGATATTGATATTATAGACATAGATGTATCTAGTTGAGTTAGATGTTTTAATGGAAGGTTAAACAACAATCTGCGGATCTTTAGGTTGCTGCTTCTCCACATGTGAAACTAGATGCCGAGATGGGAAACCCAGGATAAATAAATAGGGATTAAGTATCCAGCAAACGAACCAAGAACCAAGAACTACAGTATTGAAATCATTGCTGCCTCTCTTGCAGAAATGATCTACTTTCATGGTTTGTTTGCAAGATCTAGGTCAATTTATTTCTAGATGAATTATATATGTTGCGTCCTCACTGAAACGTTGCTGTAACGGATGGTTAGCAGCAGCAATTACCCCTAAAAACACCTTTCAGATTTGAATGTATCCATACATGTCCATATATATATATATACACATATATGTCTCTTAAAAAGAAAAAGGAGCTACAGTACTAATTAAGAGCCTTCTTCAATCACATGATCAACGTGATCATCAATTTTCAAAGACGTGTGATTTGACAGATTGCATAATGCAACTTTTGCTTCTGAGTGTTTGCCCCAAGTTTAATTCACACTTGGTGGTGCATCCTGGCAACTGGATGATGATATGATAACCTATAGTTCACAGGGGTAATCTCCCTATAACTGGCTCGTAATTTGGGTCATGGCTCCAGGCTACATGATCCGGCATTTCCAGCCCATGCACCTTGCTGAGAAGGGGACTGTGGTGAGATGTCAGGAAAGGGGTTTGTCTGATCACATGTTGGTGGTTGGTGAAAACATGTAGCTTAGACATGTTTGATGTTCATATATGTTCACAATTTCTAAGTGTAGCCAATATATTATAGCAAACACAAAAACTTGCTTACATTGTTGCTGTGTACCTGGAAGTTTGCCCGCTATGTACATTTTGATATGATTATCAATACAGCCTCGAACGGGATACAACTCAAAGACGGGCAAATGTAGGGGTTTGAGGCGAACATGTTTTATCATGACTATTTATCCTGTATGATTCTCCCAGCACTGTGATTCTCTCAGCGAGGTGCCAAGAGTGAAATGACCCGTCCCAATTTCAAACTACAGTGGTGTGGTTTCTTTGAATTGGGGACCTCTAAATTGGTACAAAAGAGAAGGGTCAAGCAATTCTTTCATATTGTTTCCTGGTGGTGTCATGTCCTATCTTGAAAGAAACCAGTACGGTTTACGGGGCGGTGTGGTGCTGGGATGATACTAGGATAATCATGGATAATCCATCCGCTGACAGTTTTTTCTAGTTTGGGCTGGACTACTAAAATGTTGTGTTCTTAGGGCCTAATTATCATTACAAATCAGTGAACTGGTGAGCTCAGGAGAACTCCCCCCCCCGCCGCGGTGAATGCCCAGGAAAGCCAAAGCGGTGAATGCCCTGAGAGGAGCCCGTTTGCTCTTTGGGAATGTTCCACCAGGAAAAGATGTGGATTGAATCCTTTACCCTCTGGTAAACTAACATAGCTATTGAAAATGGCCATTTATAGTGGATTTTCCCATTAAAAATTGTGATTTTCCATAGCTATGTTAAATTACCAGAGGGTAACCAAGCAAAAACAAAAAGATCACCCACCGTTTGAGAATGCCATATGTGTGGGTATGTTTCTTAGGTGCCCGGGTTTTTTAGTTCATATGTGGTGACCAGACCTTGCATGAACACACATATTAGTATGATTACGTCTCCAGGTGACCGGGTTTCTCAAACTTGGATGTTATGTATGGCTGTGCAAGGATGACCAGCCAGTTGCTGAGACATTGACATCCCATTTATCCTGACTCAAACTCATCTCGCTGACTCAAACTATGCACCTACACCGCAATTTTACAGCCAAGGATTATCGGCACCACTCACCCTTATCATTTCCCTCTTGACTGATGATAAAAATATCAAGTAAATATTAAATCTCAACCCTTTTTGGGTTATATTCATCAATTCAATCCTCAACTTGGAGTTTGTCCCTTTTTGCCCACAGAATTGTCCTCCACTATGTTGAGTATATACAAGATTATACAAGTAGTCAGTAATTTTCATCATTTTTCAGCTATACATGGTTGTGTAACATCAACCCAAGATGATGATCCCAGTCCCCAACAGGATATTTGACGCAGCTCTTCAAATATCCCCAGCGCTGGAGATTAGAAGCTCTTTACGAAGATGGCCGGGTGGGTCAAGGGTTACACGGGTCAACACAGATCAACACTGGGGGCACTCCCGGCACCACCTTGTGGACAGTGTCAGCAAGTTTCAGGTTTGCTACTGGTAGTGTAAACTGATCAATTATATCACATGAAGCTTAATTGAGAATGATCAAGGTTATGAGACATGAGATATACAATTATATACGCACATTATATGATATATACAATTATATACACATATGATATGATATATACACAACGTTTTAAATGTTTAATTATGTTCAGCATGGATTTTTCAGGCCCTGAAACATGGTCACGGAAAACCGTGATACGTGGATTGACATGCAGTTTTCCAGTTCCGATGTTTTTTTAAAATCAAATGTAGCACATTCAAAAACAGATTCGCAAACTAATTGTCACACCATTTGAAGAGTAGATTTTATTTCTCTATTTTTCAGATTCTTCTAGAATGCCCATGCCGTGTGTTTCCCCCCATCGTGCGCTGGGGCCGCAAGGCGAGCTGGATGGGGAGATTTGTGAGACTATTCCGCTCCGCGGCAGCGGGATGGTCTTGGGCAAGAGCCCAGAAGAAGGGGAACAGGCGATCGAAATCGAGGTGAACACAGCTCTAGGCCGGAGCTGTTTGTGTTAAGGAATGGAGGTCAAGGGGAAGATGCAGCAAAATGGGGATGATCTGAAAGCTTCTATTGGAGTTTAAAAGTGATTGGAGACGGGTTTGTTCTATAGGTACCATTTGGGTTCCAGTGGCTATCCAACAAGTTCCCCAAGTTAGCATTTGATATCCTGTGTCGTTGGCAGATGAACAGATTCAACTTGCGAGCTGGAAGATTGCAGGGGAAATCTTAGATGGCTTCAGTATTAGTAAAATTGATCCATGTGGGTTTGTCTGAAAACACTACCCCCAAGTCCATTGCTTAGTCACCATGTTTCCTACAACAATTGCCCCATGTTCAGACACATCATGACACATTCAAATATCATATTGTTGTTAGTTGTTTATATAATACTTGTGAATCATAAAGCCTCACATACCCATTATATCAATTATATCTGATTCAATCCCATTATATAACTTTCACTGTAATCCCATGATTATCCCACTAAATCATATCAAGTTGGTAGCGAAGTTAACATGGCAGGGCGATATCCAGAAGTTGACACGATATCCATCAGCCTCCAGGACAAAAAGAGGCATCCAAGATCTACGGCGATGTACAGGAGCCACGTGGCCAGAGCCGTGATGCCACTTCAGTGGCTTTCGCCGACGCGACTGTTGTGGTGGGAAAAAAATACAAGGAGATGATTAAAAAAATGTCCACAACAGTTGCTTGCTTTTGATTTCACTGTTTCACTGATGAAAAATGTTCTGCTTGGAACATTGGTGCCATTTAGTTAGGCTTCTTGGAACAGACTCTGCTCTGATTTGCCTCACATCACAATTCTTGATGGCCAAATGATCCTAAATCATGCTAAATCCCAATTCTGAATGCTTATGTAAATATATGCTTATACATCCCGTTTTTCATGTAGGGAGTTATTCATGGTTAAACACATTTGAAACTAAACCATGTCATTTTGAGAGGTCAAATTCCTTGTCCAATGCCTCAAAATCTCGTTCAAATTTCCAGATTGATCCAAATGTGAATGTCTACCACCTTTCAAAAGCATATCCACTTTCAATTTCTGCTGTTGACATCCCTGAAAACCATCATTTTTCCAAGGAAACCCACATAAATCATCATAAATCCAGCAATTCCTCCAAGGCAAAGCCCTTATTTTTGGCCGCTGGCCGCAGCATCACCAGGACCAGCACTGCCGCTTGCACCGCATGGGCAACGACTTCTACGTTATGGCCTTGGAGTCGCAGATTGGGACGCTGGTGGATGGACAGTACCTGGGCTGGTAACTAGTGGATATGATATATTTGAAACGTATATTTATATATATATATATGTATATTTATATTCACATAAAATATAACATTTTTCATTTATATACATAGTTGTTTATTTATTTGATGTATTATATTATATCAAGTTGTCTTAAAATAGTTTATTTATATTTATATATATTAAGTTTAAAATACATTTTTTTAAATTTAATATCATGTTGGAATGTACTAGGTTTTGTTTCATGTTATATAATTTTATTTGATGTGATGTTTTATTATGTGGTTTTATTGTTTACATTACTGTACTGTATACATATTTTTGTTATAATATTAAATTGTATGATGATATCTTTTTGTAGTATAGTTTACTATACTAATATGTTATTAAATCCAATTATATTATATATATCATATTAGGGATGATTGGGGATGCAACACTGTTTTTTTCAACATTATTCCCCCTAAACCCAGTAGTATATGGACTGCCCTCCATTAAACTCACATAGCTATGGAAAATCCACCCATGTATGGACTATTTTCCCACTAAAGCACCATTTGTAGTGGATTGTCAACTGCCGTGCTTGTTTACTGGAAGGTATACTGGTATAATGGGGTACAATGGGAAGGGGATTTTTGATCATGGGTTCATCAGGGCTTGATGGGATATACCGGAGCAGACATCAGCCTGAAGGCGACGGAGAAAAAGACAGAGAGAGAGAGGGAGAGAAACAAGATGGGGATATAGTGGGATACCATGGGGATATATTATATTTGTGTAGAATCTAAGGACCGCAACGAAATGATGAGGAAATGGTTGGGAACCCATTAGAACATGAAGGGTTGAGCCACACACATGCAGTCTTTTCCAACAGCAATGCAGGATGATGTCTTATACAACAATGGGAATTAACACGCCGTTAATACGCACTATCTTCTTTTGTGAATCAATGGGAGCATTGCCACTTTTTTCGCATATGTGGGGGTATGATAGCTCATCTCAACTAAGGGTTTAACCACCGCATATGTTAACCATATGGTATGAACTGATTTGAAGATAGATACGCCAAAAAACATGTGCATGGTGAATACATTGCGAAGCTCATTTGCGATAGTGGCATGCCAATGTTGCCTGCTGCCTGCATGGTCTGCATGATTTCTGTGTTGGTGTTGGTGCGTGGTCAAGATATAATATGTTTGTGTCCGGCATCATGCATTTGCAACCGCACTTTCACATGTAAGGCATGAGAGTGTGCATGCTGACGTTCGGACCAAAATCTTTTCAAGTATATATCTTTGATGTTTGATTTCCTATTTAGGATGATGCTCCCAAGCCAACAATGATCCCAAACTTTCTCTTACGAAAACTTTCTAGGACCTCCCCAATTTTAGACATTATCCACATCTATAATTTGTGACAATGCCTGTGGCTTTACTGGGCTTTACGGCCCAGAAAAAGCATCCGGATCCAGCGGTGCCATTGGGCCATGCTGCTGAGGAAGATCCGGCACCATGATGGGCCCGTGCCCTTGCGCGATGGTACCACTCTGGGCGTTGGGTTGCTTGGCGATGATTGGATGGCGTTGGAGTTGTTTGTTGTGATTTGTAAAGGTGTAAACCATGGTAATTCTCGAAATTTTGATGCCAACGCAGAAGTTTGAACAACACCCAAAACATGTAAGATTTCTGACGGGGTGCTCTATACATCCAAAGTTTGAGAAACTGTTGCCGTTTAAGAGTGTGCTGCTTGTCTCCTCCTCTTCTTTCGTACACCTGGAATTTGCAGGGCCGACTCGCCAAGGAAGTACCTCTTCTACTGCGAAGTGGGGAGTGAAACTTTCCTTCAGGCATGGATAATAGTTGTCACTGATTGAAATCCGTAGCATGCCTCCACAAAGATCAAAAAGATAAAGATACTATAGGTCTCTAATGGTCTCTAGCCTTTATGATCTTTTGTCACATGTTGACCCAAATTTCGCCAGTCTTGGATGATCGTTGATCTGTCGTCCAGGAGCGTCGGAAGAAGCTCTTGGCGGGAGAGAGGCCGCTCGGTGGAGACACTGTGCAGCTGTGGTCGAAGGTGTAGCTATAAGGGGCGACTTCCAAGGTGGGACCCCAGTTCGTTGGTGAAGTTGGTTTATAATGGTAGATTTATCAAACCAGTAAATGGTAGTTATAGATCAACTTACAACTGGGTTGCACCAGCTTGTACCTGTCCATCTCCGGGCTTCCATATATTCGGGCGCCTCACAACGACCTGGCATTACCTGACTGTAAGTGAGGCTAAGCAAGGGGAATCATCCACATAATTGGGTTTGCTTTAGTGTATGTCTTACTGGTGCTAAACGTAGGGAATGGATGGGTTGCTGGGGGTTGCTGGGATGATTATTACTAGTGATGACTGGGGTGATTATGGATCATTCCCGAAAATTCCCTACGTTTAGCTCCAGTAAGATGTTGCCTGGTCCACGGGCAGATCTGATCGGAAGAGATCTCCCAGTGATCCTTTGGGTCGATGCTAAAATGTGCCCATGAAGGTCGACGCTTCGTTGCCCCCAGGTAAAGTAACGTAGCTATGGAAAATCCATTTTCAATAGCAAACCGTTAAATTACCGAGATAACTAGAACCCAATGTCAGGGAATCATTTTCCAGGCTCCCAGACCCATATTTTTTTGAGTTCTCTTTCATGTTACCTACTCTCCGACAGTCAAACGTGGGAATAGATTGAATAGATAGTCCTTTCTAAATAGCCGTCTTACTGGGAACATGATGGAACTAAATGGAGAATTCTTGAGAGAGAATGTTTGATTCGGGAGGGTATACCCTATTGTTCGCCTATTATATCCCAATTATATGTCCAGAAATCCCCATGATATTCCCAGTACTATCCCCAAGTATACACCTATATTACCCTCTGGTAAACAAACATAGCTATAGAAAATGGCCATAGAAATAGTTGATTTATCCATTAAAAATTGTGATTTTCCATAGTTTTTTGTAGGTTTACCAGAGGTAGATCCAGAATCCAGGGGGTGTACACTTCAACGACCGCAGGTTCTGGAAGGAAGGCAGCGCCAGTTTGCAACGCGCAGAAACCGAAGCCGAGGCTGGTTCTGGGACCTGAGCGGGATGCTACTTGAAGGTATTGGGCGACTAGGCCTGTAGCGAAAAGAAAGAAATCACACAAGATCAACAAGTCTTATAGATATACATTCTAATTTTCAGATACACGTACAAAAGTTTATTCAATGTTGGACCTAGTCCCCAACCACTAGCAGTGGGCTATGGGAAGGTTGTGGATGATCATGACACAGAGGATGTGGCAAGGGCGGCAGCACGATGAACTCAAAGCACTCTACAGAGCGTTCGAGGTATACAAGAAGTTCAGCCAGTGGGCCAGTGGGCTATAAAGGTTGCTAGGAAAGCCGAACTACAGAGATGATGTTTCCTGTGGTCATTGGCAAAGTGGGTGAAGGCTGTGTCCAAATAAAAGATGTATCTTATGTCACACATATGAATACCTATAGTGTATGAATTGTAGACTTTGACTTTGACCTCTGGTATTTGTCATCTAGCTGTGGCTCTGTTTGGCTGGGCGACCTTTTTTCGCCTTCGGCCTCGCTGAACTTGAGAGATGGCGCTGGAAAAAAATATATAGTATATATTAGTATATATCTGGATGGTGGTTTGGAACATTTTTTTATTTTTTCATAATATATGGGATAATCCTTTCCATGGACTAATATTTTTCATAGGGGTTGAAACCGAGAAGCTTACAAAATTGACCCCGAAATTCACCTCCCAGGTACTTCCTGAGCAGCTACTACCCAAAGGAATACACAGACAGATAGACATACGTTACATATATATATATACATACATACCATAACATACCATAACATACCATAACATACCATAACATACCATAAAATACCATAAACTACCGTAATATACCATAAAATACCATAAACTACCGTAATATACCATAACATACCATAACATACCATACCATAACGTACAATAACATACCATAACATAACATAACATACACACAGACACACACACACATTACATACATACATACATACATACATACATACATACATACATACATACATACATACATGCATACATACATACATAGATAGATAGATACATAGATACTAGATAGACAGATAGATAGATAGATAGATAGATTGATTGATAGATACATACATACATACATACAGTACATACATGCATGCATACATACATACATACATACATCAATGCATGCATGCATGCATACATAAATACATAAATACATACATACATACATACATGCATACATGCATACATGCATACATGCATACATGCATACATGCAGTAAATACATGCAGTACATACATGCAGTACATACATGCAGCACATACATACAGTATATAAATACAGTACATACATACAGTACATACATACAGTACATACAGTACATACATACAGTGCATCCATACGGTACATGCATACATGCTTGCATACATGCATGCATACATACATACATACAGTACATACAGTAGATGCAGTACATACAGTACATACAGTACATACATACAGTACATACATACAGTACATACATATGTACAGTACCTGCATACAGTACATACATACATACATACATCCATACATCCATACATCCATACATCCATACATCCATACATCCATACATCCATACATCCATACATCCATACATCCATACATACATCCATACATCCATACATCCATACATCCATACAT
>Ga0126342_10000402_pt1 | contig 45383 bp, 37 predicted proteins | sample Cyp1metagenome_FD_92528 | JGI IMG/M metagenome (GOLD analysis project Ga0126342, IMG submission 92528) | Coral microbial communities from Lord Howe Island, Old Settlement Bay, Australia - Cyphastrea 1 metagenome | ecosystem: Host-associated > Invertebrates > Cnidaria > Coral ...
CCAATTGTGTTTGCACCCCGGTTTGAAACAGGCTTACATCTGGTTCCAATACAAGCATTGTTCATGATAGATGGGCAGTGACCCATATATATATATATATATATCCATATATACATATATACATACATATATATATATATATCCATATATATATATATCCATATATCCGTATATATATATATATATATCCATATATACATATGATATATTTCCACATATATAATACCCATATATATATATTATATCTCTATATGTGTATATGTATATATATATACATTATATTATATAATAAATATGCTACTATTATCATTGTTATTCTTATGTGTATGATTATATTAAGGATCTTATTGATATTATATGTTTACAAATGTTATCATTGTATTATCATTATCGTTGTTTTCATTATTATGAGTATTATAATATCTTATTAATTGTGCATATACACAAATTAGTCTCTAGATACATACTTACTCTACTATTATGATGATTATTACTATTATGATGTATCATTATTTATTGTTATTAAATAATATTTATTATTATTTATTATTATTATTATTATTTATTATCATTATTATTTATTATTATTATTTATTATTATTTACTTTTATTTATTTTTATTTATTTTTATGTATTATTCTTCATTATTATTTATTATTACTATTATTATTTATTATCATTATTATTATTATTTATTATTATTTATTATATTTATATATATATGCACAGTTATATACATATTTCTCTTTCTTTCTCTCTTTATACTATATATATATTGTACATAATATACTTACACTACATGCACATGGGTTACAAACCACATGCGACATGCGTTGCACCTCTATGCGCAGCTGCGCCTTCTTTTGTCGCGCCCAAGCACAGCTCCTGCCGGTTCCGCCCATCAAAAATGGGGATGTCATGGGATTTTCAGCTGATTTATGATAGCTAAGTTGGTGTATCACTCCAGTAACTTGGGTTTATGGTAGATATATCATGATATATCTATAGTCAATGGCAATGGGCTTTAAAAACCAACTTAAAACTATGGGGGCACCACCTTGTGATCCATCTATAATCATTGCCAATGATACCCTGCAAACATTTGGCGTAGCATTGGTAAAATTGATGTGTAAAACAAATATCTGGGAACTTAACATATGTCCCAAACCATGTTTGTTAACGGCCACTTGGGGATGATTTCCTCCAATTCCCATCATTGAACTGGTGAGGACATGGCTGGGTTCGCAATTCAATTACTAGAGATGTATGTATATAATGTAAAAGAAACGGACAATGGGGATAGAACATGATAAAATTTGATCATCATTAGTAAGTGGTTAGTAACCATAGTCGGACCCCTAGCTGCATACATCTGACTGACTTTGGTCATAATTCGAACAATTTGGTCATGGCGACGAGAAATACCGTCCTCCATCAGCATCTCTAAGTCGGCCAGAAAGTCCTGGCTCAGCTATCAAACATGGCCAGCTAGGTAACCCCGGAACTCAACGGAGGGACAGCATAATACCCATACATCATGGAGAACTTCCAGCTAGTAAGTCATGTTTGGGGATTGTGGCACTATTAAAATGGGGGATTAACCAGACAGATACAAATATATATATATATGCATGTATGTAAATTTATAATTAACATTATATATATATAAATATACATGTGGATACATAAATAGCGAAGATCAACAAGACATGAGACTTCATGAAAGTAAAGTGGAACACCAAAATGGGTATTGTTCATAACCAAACAACCAAACATCATCTACCAGACTTCCACAGGCTTCGGGTCATATCACCTGTGAATTTCCTCTCGGATACCATTCATGGATCCACTGTTTCAAGTCGTGGAGCTCATTTTGACGGTTTTGGTGACACCTTGCACGTCATTGTGCGGAGAAACTACAGCATGAACAAGGAACTTGTTTGCTCCATGAACAACTGGCTGGTGGTTTCTCTCCGCCTGAATTTATCATATGTTCGTCAGCTGGGATCATCCTTCCAAATAAAAATGTTGAAACAATCTTTGATAAATAAATATAAATTATCATTATGTATCCCATTAAATCCCTTTATATCCCCAACGTCTCTACATTGTTCTTTTGTTCGACAACCATTTGTGCTGGAATGTCAACGGCTGTGAAGGCTTCAGATCCACGTTGTTTCTTTGTGAAGTAAAAGGTGAAGCGTTGTTGTCATGCCTTGAATCACATTGGTCACATTATGCTGCTTACATACGACTACTACTTGGTAAACATTGTATTTTTCGGGTTTGACCCAAATGTCTACAGGTTAAATCCAAAGCTTCTAAGATTTCGGGCGCAACTGATTCAGAAACAGGTCATCTCTTGGCATATTTGTTCAGTTGAAACTCCAACAGCCCGGTAAGGTTTGAATGACCACGGCCCCAAGGTGCTATGTGTTGTGTTTTTTTCATTAACAGAATGATAAAATAAAGAATGAGTAAACACCAAATAAACACAATATGAGCGCTGCGTGATTCAGACATTTAAAAAATGCATGTTGGATTGATTTTACTAACTATGAACATCAAGATGTTGTTCACAAACATCGGGAGTCTACATGATTTTACTAATACCTACGAAACATCAATATCTATTTCCTTAAGACTCCGGTCAGCAATCATGGCTTGCGGGAAAAAAATGTGTTTCGATTATTTGTCAAGCTATACATCCATTTGATTAGGGGTTTTGCCAGCTAGGCATGCTTGAATACCAAGAGTGTAAACAATCCAGGATGTAGCAGAAACAACGAACATATCCTGAGAATCAATAGTTAAAATCTATCTCGTTATACAAACTCATCATAGCAAAACTAGATACATATAATTCATTTTTGACATAATCACACATTATATATACATAAATATAATATATGTGTGAACATTCACAAAAAAATAAAATTCAATTCATCATTATTTACATCAATCTGAAGCTTTCAGTCATGATCAGAGAAGGCACCACTCCACCCAACTTCTAGGTCTCTCCAAGGTAGTGCTCAGCGCCAAAATCCGTTCATTCGCCAGCGTTTTGCGACCCCTACGAGAAACCAATTCGATGCCAAGTTGCTGACATCCAATGAGTCATAAGAAATTGCAACGTCAAGGATGCGTGCGGCGGAATTTTGATCATTCAGGAACCTGAAAATACCTGAAACGGGGTCATTAACCATCATTCCAGTGACGTCACAGTGAGGTCATTATAGTTCCTCCAGATATACATCAATACCTTTTAATTTAATATCTATCCTCCGGTTGTTAAATGTTGTTGAAAGTAGCTATGTAAATTCAACATTTTTAACAAGTGACTCATCATTTTTATCGTCTATAAATGGGACATTTTATACCATAGCAAACTGTTAAATAACCAGAGGCTAATTCATATATCCACCATTTAGATCCATTTAGTTAGTTTCCCAGCTTCAAACCTCTGGGCCACGGGGATTTTCCAGCATCCCAAGTAAATCCGCTAAAAAAAATACCCATAAAAATCACCATATCCGTGTTGTATAGATCACCAGTCTCCTATGGGTTTTCGCTCCTTAGAGGCCAGTTGCAGCTCAGTGATGAGCACGAAGGCACCCTCCAGCGCCGCCTCCCTAACCTAGCGAGAATGGAAATCAAATGGGAATGGGAATTTGAATAGGATTTCATGGGATTTAACGGGAGTCTAATTGGAATCTATTGGGATTTGTCGCACTTGAATAGGATTTCATGGGATTTCAAAGGATTTATATAATGGTCATGAAATGGGGATTTTTAGCAGCAATATGATATTTAAGTGATAAATATGGTTGTGTATGAAAAAACGGGTGTACCCCCATTTTTGTCAGATTTGGAATTGAAGATACCAAACAATTTCAATCAGAGCCAATGGTAATGTGGGAAACTCAATACTAACATGCTATATTTGCCATGGTATATCGCAGATATCGCATCCATTTATGGTGAAAAAAAGGGGACGGAGACGCTGCCACTTAAAAGTCCAGCACTGCATGGATATTTGATCCAGATATGTGTGCATGGTAACCAGTGTGAAATATGGATATAATTATACGTGTATATATATAGCTATATATACATATATTATTTCTTAGCGATGGACTATCACTTACAAGTAGAACATATTTTCCAAAATTCCAAGTCGCACACTTAGAACATCCCCAAGAGTCTTGGTACTACGTTCCAAGTTCTGCACTTAGAACCTCAAACTTCTTGGTATTTGATAGGTTTTAGAGCCGGTTGGGGACGTTCTAAGTGCGTGACTTTTCAATATTTGACGTTCTAATTGATCGCCATTTCCACCCCCGCACTTACTTTGGTATTAACTAATGTTTGGGACCCCATCGATTTATCTAAATGAATTTCAAGGCCTCCCGCTATCTGCTTTTTTTCCTGCACCACCACAGGTGACGATGCAGTTCCTTGAATCAATGATGAATTGCTAGAATTGGCCAGTTTTCACACAAGGCTTACCACCCAGAGGAAGTCTACGCATAAGATCTCAAAATACAAAATGAGAGCTTCATGGCTTTTCAAAGAAACATGTGGGACGTTCTAAGCGCAGGCTTTGCAGCCTATCTTCAGGGTCCTAGACGCAATGTTTAAGGCTTAGCACCCAAAGGAAATCTATACATAGGACCCCAAAAAAGAAATCGGAGCATGCCAAGCATTCCTGCTCTAGATGTCTAAAAGAAACATTACATGTAATGCGGGATGTTCTAAGTGCAGGCTTCCCAGCCTATCTACTGAGTTCCGAGACACTATGTTTGAGGTTTACCACCCAGAGGGAGTCTATGCACAAGACCACACCAAAGAAATTGAAGCATGCCACAGCATGCCGCATGCCTCCATTTTTTCATGTTGTTTCAAGGAAATATGCGGGACATGACGTTCTAAGTGTAGGCTTCGCAACTAATCTGCAAGGATCGTAGACGTTATGTAAAAGGCTTACCACTCAGATGTAGTCTTTGCATAAGATCTCAAAATACGAAATGAGAGCATGCATGGCAGAGCATGCCTCTAGATGTTTAAATAAATACTGTATGTGCGTTGCTCCAAATGTAGGCTTCGTATCCTATCTACAAGGGTCCTAGACGCAATGCAAAAGGTTTGCAACCCAGGGGAAATCTATGCATAAGACCTCTACATAAATATGGTCTCTAGATTTTTTCATGATTTTTCATGGTTTGTCAAAGAGATATGTGGGCCGTTCTAAGTGCAGGCTTCGCAACCTATCTACAGCGTTCCTGGAGGCTATACATGAGGCTTACCACTCAGAGGGAGTCTACGCATGAGATCTCAAATAAGAAGTGCCCATTATTGCTTGCACACTTAGAACGTGGGTAAGACTAACGTTCTAACTGACTCACCTAGAACGTCTCTAGCTGCAAATGAAAGTCATTGTTTTTTCTGTGTTTGTCTGCCACTATATATACAGTGTGTATATACAGTCCAAGCACTGCATAAGAATTCCTTGTATAAGAAAATGAAGGGCTGGATTTTTGTTGCCGCATAATTACATGTTTTGTGGAATATTTATGCAAATGGAAGTTAAGAAATTGAGGGACTCTGGAAATTTAAAGGCTAAGAAATTTAGATGTATGTGAAGGAGCCCCTTTGCGCCCCTGCGCAATTTTCTTAACCATGAATTATAAAGATTCTATTTGGAGCGGGAAATGGAGCCTTCCCGATAAGAAATTGAGCGACCCTGGCCATCGGCAACCAACATTCTTATATAATGTCCGCGCTGTGTATATATATATATATATTGGCATTGTGGCCACTGCTGCCGTGCCTAGGGGTCTTGGGAAGTGTCCAAGCTGAATATGAATAACATATGATAACATATAGCATGTGATACAGTTTTCATCCATAGGCGTAACATGGTTTACTATGGTACTAACATGGTATTATAGATTTTTAATGATTTTTATATATTATAGATTTTTACATCGTTTCATCCATCCGCATCTATACCCAAACATCCGCGTGACAAACCATCCCCGGCTTTTAATCCCTGGGGCATCCTGACGTGCTGAATGTCCTGCAGGGGCGAGCAGCGCGACACATGCGCACGCCTCCAAGCACGAAGGTCGCAAGGGACTTTTAGGTGTTGGAACAAATGAGTTATTTCTGTATTTTAGGAGTTGAATATTTCTGACTTAGATTATGCATTCTCCCCAAATTTCGGGGACTTTCATATTTTTCATGAAATGGGTTATCTGATCTCTTAACCTGCAACGGACCTGCAAAAAGTGAGAAGAACTGGTAGACCAAAACCTGATACTTCCTGGGGGGAAATATGATGAATATCATAGGATAATCGGATCACCCAGTCATTCGGATTGTAGGGCTATGTGTATATGTATATATATATATATAATTAATTATATATATATATAATATGCATCTTCAGCAGGCTCTCACCGGAGTGAACTTCCACGTGTTCTCATTGGGTAACAGGGCCTGCCCAACTGCAACTTGGAATTATCCGTGCGTTTTGTCGATTGGTGCCATTCCAAAGACACGCAGTGCGACACACAAATGCAAAAGGCAAAGTTCTGAAAGTCCTGAATCTATAGAATCAAATATACCTCATGTTCGGACTGTGAATCGTGTTTTTTCAGGATGAAGTATGATATAGATATGCTATTCTTAGGGTATCATAGGATGATTCCCTGCAGCCACGGCAGCCACGGCAGCCACGGCCTGCAGTCTTTGGTGGCTCTGCGCTGTTCCACCAGGACCTGGGGAAGCGAGAAGAATTCTTCTTCAGTTACTTTAGTTTAGATAGATCTGAGATATATTTTATGGGATCTTATGGGACTATACCATCTATGTACATCATATATATATATCATCTAAGTATTATCTAAGTTCTACCAGGAACAGGACCTTGGATATGATATACTTAGATGGGCAATGGAATTACTGCAATGAACTGGTTGATGGAGTTGTATCCCATTGTATACCCACTTATCACCCGGTTACTAACCAGTCAACGAATCTCATGGCCCATCTAAGTATGTGCTGGGCTTACAGTATAGATATTAGTGTTAAATCAGGGTTATATAATTGATATATATATATATAACATAATATTATGCTAACATATAGTATAAAACGATATGTTCAAATTGATGAAATAAAATATATACTATATTTATATATATATACACTAGATAAATCATGCTATATTGGAAATATAATGCAACCATATCTAGTATATAATGATATACGTTCAAATTGATTTAATATAATAATATCTATGTATATATATATATGCTAACACATTATATATAATTGATATAGAATGTTAATATATGTATGTGTATATATAATTATGTGTATATATATATTGGTAGGAGACTTGTGATCATTTGTTGTGCCAGGTGAAACCACCTGAGACTCATGGTCAGTCATCCAATTCGCAACAGCATCATATTTGTGTGTCAAAATGGGTGATTACATGTAAACAAACACTACCAAAATACCAAAGGTGCATTTTAAGTCATTTTCATGCGGGACATGACAATGAGCCGATAGATTTTGGATGATTTTGGGCGTTTCCCAGTAATGTTCAGACATAGCATGAACATCATGAAATCCAGCCCTGGTGGCCCACCACACCCATCAACAGCCCGGGTGTAAAAGCTCTGAGTGAACCTATTCGGCTATCATGTGTCTCAAAGTGAACCCATAGCTGGAGCACCCATAGCTGGAGCCTTAAAGTTTGCAACCGAAATGACGTCTGTAGTCGTACGCAGTGGAGGGTCTATAGATCACCAGTTGCATCCCCCATTATTCCTCGTGGTGCTGAAGGACCGAAAAGCAACACTAATATCCTCTATAGATTTCCCACGTAGTGTTTTTTTTCCATTGGGAACCTTCAACAAATATCTGGTTGATGGTTTCAACCCCTCTGAAAAATATGAAAGTCAGTTGGGATGATTATTCCCAATATATGGAACAATAAACAACTGTTTGCAACCACCAACCAACTATTAACAAATCACCTTCAGCTTCTCCAATGATTCCTTGAAACACCATTGGACACCTTCAACTCTTCGTTGATGGACGGGCACTGGCTTCGACCTGGCTTTGTCAATGCACAGGGTATGTAATTTTATCAACCCAACAATGTGAGGTTTTATAAGCAAATACAGGATATGGATTTATGTCAGATGGATGATTGTGGCTGAATATTGGCACCCACAGAGCACCAACATCATCTCAGAAAATCACATCAGAAAACCACCCCACACGAAAACATAAGGAGAATCTTCAAACATCAAATTCGTTCAAATTCATAACTAATAGTAACTAACAGTTACCAACAGAACTAACCACAACTAACCAACATGCAGTCAATCAATGTCAAGCATAACCCTCAAGGGCTCAGGCTTACATTTTCTCTTGCAATTTAACGTAACTATGGTATATTATGGTCAATCATCGAATCACCATTCAATTCACCATTCATAATAGTTGAATCACCATGAATCACCTATAAATGGACCATGTTCAATCCATTTTCCATAGCTGCCTTCAGTTACTAGAGGTGCCACCAGTGGCTCCATCCTTTGTCGATCTTGCCTGCTAAGAAATGGGGGGTTCCATAAATGGGGGATCCCCAAAATGGTTGGTCTGTAAGGAAACAAATCCTATCCAAATGGATGATTTAGGGGTACCCATGGGTACCCCCATTTCAGGAAACCACCAGATGGGATTTGACAAACCTTCGATGATCCCAGTCTTTAATGCAGCCAAGAATGAAGAACAATGACCAGTGACCAGTGAGCAGTGTCAAAACCTACGAGAAACATCCCTACTTGGAATCATTGGTTAATGCGGATTCCGGTCATGAACCCCTGTGCTATTCTTGAAACTGCTCAGGTACCTGTTGTTTTGTTTCTTTTCAATGATGACCTCCGCTCTCCAAGCAGCCAATCAGCGACACCATGACTATGGCAGCCAGTGTCATGTCTATGATGTCATTGGGCCATGCAGGTCTCAACAAAATTGTCCCACAGATCAAGATTTGCTCCCGGAATCAATCCAGATTCATCACCATAAATTCACCAATCTACAAACATCCAGTATTAGTTTGGAAAGTTACCGGTATACCATTCACATGAATGTGGGAAATCCAATGTCATAAACCTACCAAACTGGAGGATGGTTGAAAAATCGCACCATCGCACCCATAAAAAATGTTGATTCTGGGGATGCCATCCATATTTTGACCACTTTTGACCCATGAATCAGTGCCATAAAAATCGCCCGAGGGACTGTCATCGCAGCACACCAGCAGTGCTCGGAACTTGCCATCCTTCTCTTGCAGCTCCTCCATCGCCTGGTCTTGATCATTACCGATGTCAAAGATGGCAACGGGGAACCTCCCACCGGGTAAACATACAAAAAGATGTGGAAAGCCCATGGCTTATGAAGAATATGATCATTAACTGGTGGATTTACCATATCCATGAAAGTTTACCTTGGGGTACTTATGTTGTTCCTATGTAAATGCTCATTAACTGGTGGATTTCCTATGCCGCGTCTGATTACAGGAGAATGACCATGGTCAAGGGGATGTCATGGGAATAGTCCCGTGCCCCTATAAATTAAACACCCACCCACATGGCACCCTAAAAGGACTAGATGATACTAGATGGAGATGGCTCAAGCTTCTCAACTTCCCAACCTTCCAAAATGATCCAAAACTGATAATAGCTTAAATTTTGACCAATCTGATGTTGATCCACATGTTCTTTAACACTGCGGTGATTGCCGAGTAACATTCCCTTCAAACGAGCACCCCTAAGTTGAAAACGCAACTCCAGGTTCAATTCCATCGGATGCATATTAGTCCGATGTGTGGACTACTCCCTGCCTACTTCAAGATTATGATCTCAAGATTGTTAGTCCATCCCCTTAATCTGGTCAATGATACCATTTTCTTGCTAAAAATTGGGCGTGGTGTTTGATTCTTATAGAAGGCAACTTAATCAAATCAGCAGAAACAACACGCACACACACAGATTCAAGCTGCAAACGTGCAGCTTAGCAAGCGACGTTTTCGCTTCATCCAGGTTTCCCCCCGGCCTTCAAAATGGGTTGCGGTTGGATTTCAAGTAGGGATGTATCCAAAACCTGCGGTCCAGGGAAAGTGAGGCACCCCAGCTGTAAGTTGCTTTACCCTGTGGTAATCAAACACTTAGCAATAGAAACTTCATTATTTAGTTTGATGATGTTCCCAGCTATGAACCTGCAATGAGTTCCCAGTTCCCAGCTTGCCATGTTTGATGACACCGGAGGGTATAGACCCGGGTATAGAGCCCTTCAACTGTAGATATGCCCACCAGGAATCTTTGTTGTAGCTGTAAGCCAACTCAGCGATCTGTTTGCACCAATCGATTGACCCAGGTATGTCCAAAACTTGGGAACAACCAAGAACCACCATCGGTTTTTAGCCATGGGTTTTTATGTGTTCCTATCCAAACCATTGGTTTTGAGCCATGGGCTATGGGTTTTATAATGCACCATCTCCACTTCCAAGCGACGCAGGGGAGGACCCTTGGCATCGGGATGATAGCCTGATTTTTTTGGGTTTTGATTAGATTTTCACCCATCCCCATATCATATTTTATTCTCCTTTCTGATATCTCTGATCTCTCTGGCGCCTGAGAACAGCCCGACAAATTCTGGGACACTGACCGAAGGATTGTCTGCTACTGGGATCTCCCCTTCGACTGACGACATATGGTATGGAGTACGTGGGATAACCCAAGGAGAGAACTGTTATTTAATGGTTCCCCAGGTGGCTGCTCCAGGATCACTTGTGGTTGGTCGTTTGAAGTTCTTTTTGATTATGCAGTTTTCTGATGGCGTTTCGGGGTAAAATACTACAGGTACAGGCTTTGAACATAAGTTCCACGTGGCATGGCAATACAACCATATACCCTGGCAAGTTAAAGCTGTCCAGCAGCATCCAACCTGTTCATATCTGAGTTATTGCAATTTAAGGCTTTAAGCAAGACAGTACCGAGACCCTCCAAGAATCCAGAAAAATGGTAAACGATGGTGCACAAGTAGTATTTAAACACGTATATATGAGATTATATGAGTAATTTGAGTCATATTAACATCTTATTTTCTTGTTACTTGGAGGGTCTAGTTTCTTGTTTTTGTTTAAATCTCTAACATCAATTCATCCCATGCAGATCAATCCTCGGCCACAAATCCATGGATGGCGTGAATCACACTCTCAGGTTGAAGGACCTGCAGGTGGGAAGGTCCAACAGCTGAAGCTTCACCAGTGAAACACCATGAAAAACATAGGTGAAAACACTTTGGGAAAAAGACAATTGAATGGTGCAACAATAGTGAAACCATGTTCCCCGTATATATTGATATGATTGATTGAATTATATATATGTATATATATATACTAATATATAGATGTGGGAAATATATGGGAAAACCATTAGTATAAGAGTATCACCGTAAAAAAAGAAGGTGGTTTAAGTGAAACATAAGGATTTAACCACTGAACCATGGATTTTGCTGCCTCACTTTGTGCTAAGTTAACGACCATCACTGGGATGACACAACCGGATGGTGGATCTGTTATATGGCCATGGGAACAAGGGACTTTGCACAGCACCCAAGTGTTGGGCATATAATCTCCAACAGATACAGTATTACAAATTATTACAAATGTGATGTTCAAAATCCTCAAAATGGGACTTTTACCAACTCCTGGGAAATGTTTGAGAGTAGGCAATGCTGGGAATGACATAACAAAGGTTTGATGATGCTTACTAACGGTCAATGATGATTGACGGCAAACAAAGCTGGGAAGGGCAAACCCAGATGCTTAAGGTGTAAGTAGATCATCTACACGTGTCACATGAGTGATTTTCTGGAAGATCACCTGAGGTACTGCTTGTTCCAAATCACCATGGTGGGGTCCCAATATTCCTGAATTGGGATTCATGCCAGGCTGATATGATCCAGGGATGTCTAACATTTGGTGAACTCTCAATTCCAGGACATGAGAAACATGTAGGTTCTCAGTGTCAAACCTAATTAGGCCTGCAAGCCAACAAAAACTTCAAGATTTCACAACCCTTCCAGTCATGGCTAATCTTGTATGCTCAGCAAAGATATTATATATCTAGTCTATATTTACAGTATGTATCTTCAAGCAGGGTAGTATGTACTCTAGTAGGCTATAGTGGTGGTAAACAATAAACAAAATAAACCATTAGATCGTACCCTCCACCAAGCAGTTTTCCCCTGTGTGCAGGGTCAACCCCCTGATTTTGTTTTAAAATCCCCGCGGTTGTTGATGATCAACGATGGAACTCGACTCCATTTTTTCTTGCTAAAACCTGCATTCAGTTCCTTCACCCTGCACCTTCAACAGCATGAGTTGCTCGAAGCATGTGAGACCTGGTGAGGTCCGCTGGATGGTGGACTTACAAACTGCACCTGAATTTGTGTCCCCCAGCAGCAACTTTTTTGTTTTGGGCCCAAGAATACCGTGGCAATGGACAATTCTCATTAAACCTCCATAAAACCACGGTATTCTTGGGGGAATCAATGATGATTTTCCCATTAAACTTCCATTTATGGGGGAATTCTCCTTTGCAACGTTTGAAGAACTCATCCCATTAGAAACAACAATTTATTTATCGGCAACCAACCATCATTTATAAAGGATACTCCTATTTGTTTGATAACTAGCTCCCTACAAACCATGCATGGTTGAATCACCATTATATAAACATTTAAACAACGGCGACCTGCTCATTGCTTGTTCGGAAGCTAGGGTGAAGGCCATCGTAGTTCATATCCTTCCCGCGAGTTGGAATGGACCTAAGCCGATGGAGGACGATGCTGGAGATTTCTCTCCCCGTTGCAGGTATCAATGGATTGGTTTAAGGGGAAATCTTAACCGGAAACCATGGTTTTTACCATGAAATATAGGGGTTTCCTGTAAATTTTCCCATCATCCAATTCTATGAAGGCACCCTCGGGAAAACAACACTAGCGATGGTCTCTACTATTGTCCCATTGACAGTAGCTGGATGATTTACCTATCAAATCCTATCAACAATTACTCTAAAACAAATGGTGAGCCTTCGCCGTGTTCGGGTGGGACCCGGTGGGTATACTTGGAGGTTAAACATAAAAAGTAACGAGGTTAGAAAGTGGGCTTGTGATAGACCAGTTGTAATGGGAAAACCTTGCCTTTTTCAGCCACAGCCGATGACTCGTTCAAGTGGAAATAGCATATAACAGCTTAATGACCGGTGTTGGGATAAAACAGTTACAACCCATGAAAGAAAGGTCTTGACCACCAAATTCCACCAATTTCATACCACTACTTTCTAGTTACTGATACTCCTGGAAACAGTTAAGCATGCTTGAAGCACATGCCATCAACAGCCTGAACGAAAACAACCGCTCATCAACATATATACTCACTCTGATTGCTTGCATCTCCATACAATTCCATACATATCTTTTCTTCAATGAATTCAACTCCAGGTTTTGTTGATTTATTTCAGACAGCGTTTACGCCATGGCTACTCTGGGGTCTTGCCAAGGGTTGCCCCTGAGCTACCCCTGCATTGTTTGAATCTTCTCGGCCTGCCCCATGAAAAAAAAAGATTAGATCAAGGCCCTAAATTTTCTTGAACCTGTAAGATGATTCCCCTTCCAATCATCTATGAGATGGTTGTGAGGCTGCAGCTACCCAGATTCGTGATTAATCCGATTAATCAGGATTTCCAACATTTTCATGGTCCGATTTCCATAGTAACATTAAAGTCAATGGCCAACCATTTACTGTATTTCTGATGATAGTGATGGCGACGGAGCTTGGTGGAGGTTCCAAAAACCGGGGTGGACCCTACCTCGTTTTCCATGCGATCTCGTTCGTTTTGATTGCTGACCTCGTTTTCCAATCCTAAGCATCATTGATCGCTTTTGGGTAGGCCGGTTAGGTCACAACATAATTAGGCATCATGCCAGAGCCATCCCTCTAGACGTGGCATCTCACAGTAGATACCATTCTTTTCTCAACTAATCCATCCAGTAATTGAACAATAGCCATGGAAGGTAGGCCATTTATGGCCATTTATAGTTGATCTATGTTGATTTATTTGGATTTATATACCTATGAAAATGGTGATATTCCATGTCATAAATTGATATAAATTGTTAGTTTACCAGCTAAAGAAAGCCCGGGTATCCCAAGGATATCATCGCAACCACGCCTTCTGCTCCTCTTCCTGGGCAGAACTCAGCTGGTGCTTCCAAGCCCTGAAAATCATATGCTCATGGGGATTCATCATCTCAAATAGGGCTGAACATGTTGAACATTGGAAAAAAAAACTATGAAATCACTAACCGGACTGTATTTTGCGGATGATTTTGGAAAAACCGTGCTCAATTCTCGGACACAGTTCTAAAGAGTTTCGCAGGAAAGAAAAACACAAAGATTACTGTAAGTTAACATTACCATCCCCATCCATCCCCACATGATGTTTTTCTCCACTATCATTGTGTCTTGAATTCTTTTCCCCATCTCCTGGAACATCATATTGGCTGACAGCGAAAACATGTTGGGATAGAAAATACAACAACTCATTTTTATCAGTTGAAGTACCCGAACAAAAATGGTGTTGATTCATAATCAAAATACATCATATACATTTACATCTAACATCAATGAATCAGTATGTGGGTAAAACAATGCCACAAACCACGCATTTGGGAATGGTAAACATACCACCTATAAAAATGGTGCTTTGGGGGATGGTTTATTTTGTTCAAAGGTATTATATAAAAACTAACAAAGTTCCCAAATGCACCACCGGTGCCTCCTCCTCCTCCTCAAGCTGGTCCTGGGAGCCTGTGAGCCAAGGTGACGAGCAATTGTGCCGTCTCGAGTAAACTGTTGCATGGTGTTTCAACTATTACCAAATATCTGGACACATAGTTTATTTTAATTCACGTCGACATGACATGTTTGGCTATTTTGGGATTATTTGCTCTTACTTACCCCAATTCCATACAATTCCAGTGAAGTCGCGGTGCGGTTGCCGTAATTTACCCAGAAATATATGTATTGCCATTGCGAATAGTTGATCTAAACTCTTATGAAATCTTATGATTATCTATTCTGAGTCAATCATCTTCCCTCCATTAAGCCAGCGTAGATATGGACATTCCTCCGGAAATGTAGATCATGTTCGGGGTAACACATGAATTTTCAGATAGCTATGGAAAATCACCATTTTTAGGGTCATTGAATTGTCATCATAATGCTGTTGGCACAGCTGATATTCGAGACAACCAACCAACCAACCGAGCTCGAGAGTTTGACTCTGCACAACTTGCCAACAACCTGACTTCCCCTGCAAATCATCCGTTCTTTTGGAAGGATTACGTAGGTTTGAATTTGTCGTCACAGAGTAGAAATGACCCTTCATACCCATAAACATCCACAAACATCCACAAACAATCATAAACATCCATAAACATCCATAAACATCCATAAACATCCATAAACATCCATACATAAACAAACTTAAATATCAGGAACCATGCAGATCCATAAACAACTGCAATAAACATCCAAACCTGGGTGCTCTCAACCTCTAAATTTTGGGCATTGGGGTCATCCCAACTATATGATTGAATAACACATATAAAACATATAAAACAAATGTATATATATATATATATATTATTCATATATATATATATGTATATATGAAACCAGCCAGCGGTTTTTCGAAATCTTTCGGACTCTTGGCTTCTCCCAATCTGATCCAATCCCACAGAGCCCCCACAGAGCCTTCGGAGCCTTCGGAGCTTTCGCCGTCCGCTGACCTTTCGCCAAGCGGGTGCCGAAAAACCGTTGTTTTTGCATCTTGGTCACAGATTTGGCAATGGCAATGTGTACCTGCTAAGGTCGATTTGTTTAAATTTCTTCTGAGTTCAGAAATTTGAGCAAATCTGGCATCCACAGTGGAAATTTCCATTGACAGTGTTTTTACCCGTTCGAGGCCGTTCGCCCAGATTCCTGGCACCAGGACAACCACCCTTTTTCCCAACTCCGCATCATCCAGCATGACATGCACGCCTTGAAGATGATCTACATTGGATGCTGATGGGGTGTTATCCAAAACACAAATTTTGCAGCTAAATAAGCGTAATTAGTTGGTGAAGTGGATATAATCTAGACTACATATGTTAACCCAGCAAAGAGATCCAGCGAAGTCCAATTCTATAAAATTGGATTATCTTGGTGAGCCATGGGAAGCCATGCGTGGTGTGTCAGCAAAGTTTCACTGGGAGGCATGGCCGTCATGGGTCTGGTCTGTAGGGAATTTGACGGCCAACGCAAATCAACTAATAATCAACTATATTGTATATATAGATCTTTGTGAGTTTGGGGGGCCATTGTGGGCCCGTGTTTTTCTCATCCCAAAATTGTTTATCCATTTTCGATTTCTGGTGACAGAAAAAGTGATCAAACCCCATGGTGAGGCAAAATGATGCAAATAAAGATATTCCCCAGTGTGGGTGCCAGATCTGATTCGTATATATACATAAGTTTCTGAACCAAGAAATTTCAACATGAAAACCTTATATATAGAAACCCAACAGAGCACCCACTTGCAGTCTAGCACCGGTAGCCCCTCAGAGCATCATCATGCACCACACATCCTGCGCCGCAGCTGCTGCCAGTCAAGCTTTCGTGTGGGGTTACAGGCAACCCTGCAAATGGTGCGGTCTAGAAGCTCCAGCAGTGGTGTCAGCTATGATTCGTCAAATTGCCCCAAACCACAGGCTTCAGGATACCCCTTGGATAATCTGGCAGCTGAGTGGGACAACACCCCAGAGGTTCGTGATCGAATGAGGGCTGGGGATCATTTGATGAAAGCATGGAACCCCACGCTCATGAGTGCGACGAATGATTTTGTTGACCATACCGTCGAGAACATCAGAGCGAACGCTTGCGTTCTTAGCGCGGTCTTCAAGAGAATGGCCCAACATGAACGGGACATTCCATGCATTGACCGCATCATGGATCAGGTTCGTGATCTTTACCAGCGTTGCAAGGTCACTTTCACAAAGCACCAAGACCGGGTTTACCAAGACTCATGGGCTGTTAGGCGCATGTGCACTTATGCAAAGGCCCAAAGGTACAGAGATGGACCCCCCAAGGAGCCAAGGGTGAAAGAAACATGTTTTATCCATGTTTGCTTGAAATACTTACCCTCTGGTAAACTAACATAGCTATTGAAAATGGCCATTTATAGTGTATTTACCCATATTAAAAATGATGATTTTCCATAGCTATGTTAGTTTACCAGAGGGTATTCGTTTTATACATTTTTGGGAGGTGCAGAACAGGAACCACCCATGGTGCAACTGCATGTTCCCGCCACCACTCCTGTGATCCCTGAAGGATGCAGTCTTGCGCAGCTTGATGTATGACCTTGGCTACAAGGACGAGGACTCTTCATGTGCCTGCATGGCACATGCCATATATTTGACATACTTCGGGTATATACGCATAAATCATCTATACATTTTTTAGAATTCCAAAAAACATCTATCTATATATATATATATATATATAAAAATGTGTCTATACATATATATATATATGGCTTTTGATAATGCATCCCTGTATATATTTTGAATACTTGCCATCCACAAGTTTCCCCTGCAATAGGAACATATATGCATTTGCTCCATTGTCGCTTTCACCCGTGCAGGATTTCCAGCGCTCTAGGTCAGCCAGATCTTTGGAGTCACAGGACAGACCATCCGGGTGATGGGATGGGAAGCCAAATGCGGAGAAATAAAAAAAGAGAGTTACTTAACCTTATATACTTGAGAAATGTTGGTTATCAATCCATGTATATATATATATATATATATATTCCCTCATATGTGTTGTATAGTTGGAAAGGTTAGTCTTTCTTTCCCCACACCCCCATCTATCAAAACGCTCATTTTCAGGAGTCGTCACCCGCAGCTTCGACGACTACATCAGCAGCCCCTTCTGAAACTTTGGCACCGGGCGGAGGTCTTAGAAGAGTGTCATCTGAGCCCGTTCTTGGTGGGCCAGCAGTTGAACCAGCCGGAGAACCAGAGCTTCCACTCCCAGAAACCGGGGATATTGATCAGAACATCCTAGATACCCTCGACTATTTGGCAAGTATCCCAGAGGAACAATGGTGGCAACCGTATTCGCCCAAGGAGGACATGGACTGAACAGTCCTGATCAAACAAGTTTATCTTAATTATCAACAGTATAATCCTTGTTATATACAACATCCAATTGTGTTCCCAGGGCTAACCATGAACATTGGAACATCACGAACGGTCAGTGTGGTATAGATATATGGTGTTAGATGACTTGCATGTAATGTAGATGACAAATTGCAATTCCAATCTTTACCCTGCATGCCAAAAGAAATATCATGTGTCATTTGTAACGTAGGGCCCCTGCAGGAAGATCATGGTGTGGTGGAAGTTCCTTCAGGCTCAGAAGATGAGGGACTTTCGTCTTTGAACAAAGACAAAGAAATTGCCCATGGAGTTGAAGATCTGGTCGCCGAACTTTCTTTGTTTCTTGACTATATTGTCTTTATATATATATATTTAAACAAAAAAACATACGCATCTATATGTTTATATATAATATATTTAGAGATGAGATATAAAGGTCGAATGATATACCCGTCTCTCATTATAACGATTTGTTTCTTTTCATGATCCCATGCAGCCAAAGTTCAATCAAGAAGCCCAAATCAGTCTACAACGCCCATCATCCCCCGCTTCCAAGGCTGGACCCCAACGCACTGGAGGACATCCTGAACCAGGTTTCCGGGCAGTCAGCAACGAGCAAGGTTGAAGGCACCTTGGCCGTTCCAAAGCATGGGCGAGGGTTCAAGATATCATATATTTAATGGGGAAGTAACCATGTCGGTTCAATCCTATATAAACATATACACATTCATTTTATGGTTTGGGCGTGTATATGACCATGAATGCCCCAGGTGAGGCACCGACCTACGTCAATGATTCGATCCCCCTTGGCAATGACGCAGATGAGACCCAGCAGTATGTCCCAGCGGAAGAACTCCTCAACACACCTTTTATGAAGGAGGCATTGTTCAAAGAGGATAAGGCACAGGAAGAGGCCAAGAGTAAGGCAGTGAATGAGGCTAGGAAGGAGGAAACTCTATATAGTCATTTTCCTCGACACATTCCACCCGTTTTTTTTCAGAGGGAATCGCATCTATAAGTTTTTTCCCAAATATATATATATATATATGTATATATATAAATATGTATGTTCATCTATATATATATATACTTAATTATGTATATTCATCTGTATATATATATATTTATATTTATGCGCCCGCACCCTGTCCAGGCTGACTTCGACATGACAGTGCCAGACCATCCCCCCATGACCCGTCGCCAACAGTTCAAGGTCAAGGCCGCAATCAAGGAAGAAAAACTTGCCAAGAAAGGGACAGGAAAAGGGAAAGGGAAAGGTAAAGGGAAGGGAGGCAAGGCAGCCAAACACAAAGGCCGCAAGAAGGGCAAGAGCAGTGCCAAACAGGACAACACCAGCATCACCAAGAAACGATCCAAACTTTTGAGTTCCAGAACTCGGTCCTCAAAACGAGCCACTCTGATCAGGGCCAAAAGCAAGCGCAATCTCTCAGAAAGCCCGTCGAGCACACCACAGAAGATGGACACCATCAAACCTGCAGAAGAACAAGCATTGGCAGCAGCAAGAGCCACAAGTGTCACCAAGAAACCAAAGGTAGCCAAAGACGCCCCTGTTGGCCAGTCCCCGAAGCCCAAAGCAAAGGGCCGATCAGCAAAGGCGAAAGCCAAAGCTGCAGCAAAATCCACACCGGGGAAAAAAACTGTAAAGGCAAACGCAGGGAAAACAGAGGGAGATGCAAAGAAAGGCAGGAAGCCCAAGGAGTTTGTCCCATGCTCCGACGCAATTCAGCAGGCATCGCAACAGGCATTGGGTCCATATGGCAATTTAAGTCTGGAGAAGATTATGGCAGACACAGGCGAGGATCTTGTCAGCCCAGTTGTCAAGTTTGTGATGGCAGGTATCTTGAAGGACTGTAGGATGTCTGGTTGCGAAGCCCATGATTTGACCCCTGTGGATTGTGCCGCTATCCGGTACGACATGTACTACAAGAGGCCTGCCGTTGGTATCAGGGTCAAAAGTGACCTAGTTCGACATGAAGGCGACCATGGTGATGGTGGGAAGCCCGGCAAGACCTACATGTCGGCTTCCTACTTTAAGAATGGCAGCTGCATGTGTACCAATTTCGGTGTTGCGCAGATCTATGCCCCTTGTTTCAAACACATGTCATGTATTAAGGCTTTCCTCGATCATTGAACGACATAAAGTGTTTTTTTGTGTTTATCTCTGCATGTTAGATAGACCCCAAAGTGCAAATGCACCCAAAGGGAAAATCCCAACCGTTCCCACAAAAAAAAATCATTATGTAGCTGTGTTTCCCTTTTCGCGGATGAGGTTGGTCACTTCTTGGCAACATGGGACGGATCCGCATTCCTGAGCCCTGGGCATAGCTCCTTGGAGTCTTTGAAGGAGGTCCTCCAAGCAACGCTCGAGGCTACTGAGAAAGAATTTTCAACGGTAAAAGTGAAACCGGCGACCCGCAAGAAGCGGGCCGCTTCGGATTCTGGGGATGTCTAAGTTTCCTTGGTGGGCTTGAAACTGCATATGTCTCAAAGAAAGTTCATGGGGATAGGTAAAAACGAAATGGCTCACTCCAGTAATTTTATATATATATATAATTACAATTACGCACACTTTGGTTTAATTGGTGAATTATATTCCATCACACGTATGGGTGAAAGCAAGATCCTGATGCAGCCTACCGTGGTTACAGGGGTTGGAATTTTTCAAGTATTCCAGTTCTGCAAAGAACATTTGCCGCCATTTACGGTTATACCTAAGTTGCTTTGACCACATGGAGTCATCCAGTGCGCATGTTCACACTCTGACATGTGTGTGCGTTGTGCGCAGCAATCCTGCATCAAGCGCTTCATTGTAGGGGATTTCGATACGCGCAGCATTCGGTAAAAAAGAACTTTTGAGAGCAGGCTTGATGCCAACCAGTTTTGATCTGTTTGTAAAAGAACCCGGGATCCGATTCAAAGTCTTATATATGTATATGTGTTATCCCTGAAACAAGTTCAACTTATGCCCTTACAGATGAGAACTTGTATAAATATATATATATGATTATATACATATATATGTTTCGTTTTTTAATTTGTGTATATATATAGAGACCTCGTCCTCAGGTGTCCCTCTAGAAGTGGGGTGAAAGCTGCTTCTGGCCAGGCCAACAATGAAAAGACATTTTGAAGATGATGGCGCCCTACAACCTCACCGCCCTCAGAAGAGCCGCCGCTGTCATTCTGTAGCCCTAAGTAGGGGTAGTGGCCAAGAAGTGTTCTTGCCTAGTCACCCCGGCTCAGTTTTATGGGAGAGAGACGTGTGACCCCTCGGTTTTAGAAACATGTCTCCTCACTGCATTCGATCCTATTCGGTTTTAAAAGTGGGAGACTGAAGAAACTGTTTATGTGACAAACTGTTCGCATGCATCTTGGATAGATGTGCATGCATCATGCGGGTTCATCCATGCATGCATCAAAATGGATTGTGCACATCTGAAGCCCTGGGCTTTTTGATCATCCTGGACGAAGTGTTGGTCCCTGCTGGTGTCACATGGCGCCCACCATTGACATAGACTTGGTCGTGAAACGGCTTGCCTACTTACAGGCGCCGAAGGCGCAATGGTGTTGTTTTGCGGATTTAAGTATATGTATATATGTATATATAGGTTTGATTTCAATTTTGTCGATGCTGGATTTTGTATATACCGATCTTTAGTTATGCATATATAGGTGTATATTATATATATACTGTATATATATATATATGTGTATATATTATATTATATATATAGAGCTGTTGACACACTCCACATGTTTTGGTGTGGGTCTGTCGCACCTGTTCTCCAAAGCGCTCCTCCCTGCGCAGTCCTGGATATGTATAGTGCTCATGGTCTTCCACTTGCAGAACCTGCAGCCGCTGCAGGACTTGTGCTGCCAGTGTTGTTTCTGACACTGGGAAACCAGTCATGGTAAGTGCACATTATCACATGTACACTTTTTGGGCACCTGCAGTGTTTGTATTGGTCATCAGGCATGCAATATAATATATATATATGGTTCTCTTGAACCGCTTAATTTGTGTATATGGGGTCGACCAGCACAAGTTGTCAAGATTGCCTTTTTGTTTTTCGTGCAGGGCCTGCAGTATGTGGAGCTGTTTGCCGGGGAAGCAAACGTTTTCTCGGAGGTCAAATCCCAGGGATTTGGTGGTGTGGCAGCTGACATCGAATATGCAGCATATTTCCCAGACCTGCTCAAGGGCTGCAAAACGAACCCGTTTGATATCTTATCAACATCAGGCCTGGCGTACCTAGGTTCTGTATTTATGTACACTTGGGAGATTGTTTTTTTTACATGTGTTTACAGGGACGACCAATTTCAGTCAGTTTGGTTTTCTGTGTATCTCTATATATGAATATCCCTTGATTCTTTGAACAACCCAACAGTTTAAAACCGGCTCTTTAACCAATCGTTCAGTTTGAATTCAGGTATATATATATATATACCCCCAAAATGTTCTTGCTTCATAACCCCAAAAAAACGTTTTTTTTTTCACAGATCCATGAATCGAATTTTCTGGTCCCCCAGTGACAAATTGTTATGGTCGCCCCCCAAACTTCATCATACATGCCTGGACTCAGGTATTAAAAGATCAAATCGATTTAAAGCCTGAACTACACCCATGCAGTCTTCGCCCAAGAAACCATGCAATTGTTTAAAGGGCCCAAACAACATGCATTTTGGGAAACAGTTGCAGTATACGTGAAAACACGGGTGGTATAGTATAATGGGAACCATGGGAGATCTTTGTCGCTATAAGGTTAAGCGTATGGATGATATTGAACATGGAACCGCACAACAGCGTGTTGATTATGGCAACGGTTTGTTCATCGTTCTCTTCAATCAATGTGGGAACGAGCAGACGCTCAATTCTACTACCCGAAGGAAGGACGGATCTGGCTTACATTTCCCGAGGAAACTGCATGATGAGCAGGACAGCCTGTGTCGAATAGTCAGTTGCATATACAGTTTCTGTTATATGATATTCTTTCAATGTCGGAAAGAAACAGTTTGATCATTCGTCAAAGATCACATCTTTCAAACTTTTTGGATTCCCATACGTTGATATCAGTCCATCTGTAGGAATGATTGTGGGATTGAGCGTTTTACTCTATATATATATATCTATCTAGAAAAATATGTGGGAGTGTTTTTCCAATTGCATATATATGTATATATGTTTAAAGATGTACGGATTTGAAACAATTCCCCGGATAGCCATACAGTTGTTTCCCTTCCTCTTCCTGCCAGAACTGTGTTGTTAGCGATGCTAGCGACATCTTTGGGAATATCCTTTATGGTAGAGAACCCGGGCAGTTCTTTGATGCCTTATTTCCACCGCTGGACGTCCTTCGCGATGACCATTCGAGACCTTTGATCGCAAGAGGGCTTGGCTGGGAAGTGGCACCTATAAGGTTTACAAAGCTACAGAACAATCCATATATATATAAAGTAACCATTGAACACATATACTCTTACAGGTGACCAAGCAACACATATTAGATCCCCACAAATTTAAAAGATATATGTCTGAACAATATATGCTTATAGATTAAAGGTTTGTCTCAATTTTTTGGGCCCAATAAGGGAGGTTGCAGTTAGGGTGTTGCCCTGACCTTATCAGCTTCTTCTTTCCGGACCATAAGTGATTGTAAAACACCACAAAAGATTGCTTTGAAAACCTTTGAAATCATATATAGCTTATATATATATACATATGATACACACGGGGATGCTAGCAGCATGGGAACAGGTCTGAAGTGATCTGGATTCATTTTGGTTATATACACCTTTATAAGTATATATTCCCAAGTATGTGTATATATATATGCATATATTGATCAACTTGTTTAAAACCTCTGTTACTGTCGGCCTATCCTACACCCCTACATGCCACCTCCAAATATAGCACATGGCTCTTTCCACCCTTTTGAGGTCTTTAAAACATCGTGGTGGATGCGTCACTATGGCGCATGCACACCAAAGAGGCATGTCGGCCTTTGCAACAACGTTTGGTTTGATCGACTGAATCTCGGGAAATTGACCAAGAAGGACAGGAAAGGATGCACCACGAAAACGGTTGTGAAATACGTATCCAAATCTGGACGTCCAAGTTATAAAGGCACTTCAGCGCTGAAAAGCACTCAGTTTCTTGCCCGTATTTTGGGATTGTATTTGTATTTGTCCATGCAAGGTCTATATGAGAAACAAAATTGAATATTGGGATGGACCCCGTATTATCCCTTATTTGAAGTTCTGTTGGCCATCAAAAAATCCAGCTTCAAATTGTGATTGCAGTTGGCTGGGGTTCATCGGTGTTGCCCCCCGTCGTGATCCCCTTGTTGTGTTATACTCAATTGCGCCACTGACATACCTCCCAAACAAAACAAAGGTTCTTTCTTCGAAAATATGTCTTCTTCATTTTTCTTCAAAGCTTTAAGAGCTTGGTATGGCGAAGCTAGTCCCTAATTTGGCAATCGACATTTTCTGGGGTGCCTCCATTTACCAATTAACAAATATATTTTTATTTGCCAGGGGAGCTATAGCAAATTTTCCCGGTGGCTTGTTTCTATATATATATCAGGCAAAAATACACCAGTAAAAAAATACACCAAAATATAGGGTATTTTTTCTATTGTGCAAATGTTATAGGTATAAAATTATATACAAGTTAGTCTTGAGTGGGGTCTTTCTTGGTGTTGTATAATATGGTAAAGAACCACCTCCCAAAGGAAAAGTGCCAAAAGGGAACCCCCCTTCCCCAGTGGGGGGTTCCTTTTTGGGTGCTTTTGGGCAATGGCAAGCCAAAGAGGCATTTTACAAATGGATATACGTATACACGGGAATGTCCTATATATAAAAATTGGTGCCAAATACGATGCTCAAAAAATTCTGCATATTTGGAATTATATAAGGTTTCGAGCATCCCTGTATTTTGAGACGTCACCATATATGTTCTTCAAATTGCGATATGTGTCAAAATGAGGCCCCCAATGGACCAATGAAGCAACCTTTTTCCCTATATATATATATAAAAATAAATATATATATATATATATATGTAAAATGGTGTCTTTCGGGGACCAAACAGATGGTAATTTTGAGACATCTCCGAATGATGCTTCACCCATTCAAATCCTTACCATGCTGGTCGGTTTGGCATGCCCCTGGATAGAAAAAAACCCATGGGAACAGACCTGCTCAATCGCCTTTTGAAACTCAGGGTGTATCCCCGTCGATTTGGGGAAAAAGTATGTCAGCTGATGCCAAAACTTATGACTGAAGCTAGAGGGCAACCTGATGCTTCCCAACTGGACCCACGTCCTGGACCACAAGTTCTGAGTGACCTACCGTGGACTGACTGGGAAGATGCTGATCTCTGTGGGGTCCTTCGCTATGTGAGGGGTTCTAAGCACCTCTGCCTTTCACCCGAGTGGAAGGAAGGGTTGCCCAGGGCTGTTTGAACCCATCTGAATGCTGTAGTCTAAGTGCATGGGAACTGAAATTTGAATGCCTGATCGCAGCCAAAAGACTCTTTGAAACATTTTTTGGCATTTTTTGTTCAAATTTTGGACTTGGAGAAAAACTGAAAAAAACAGACCGTTCATCCACGTAAAAAACCGTAAATCCACATAAACAATCAACCAATCCATGTGAATAATCGTACCCGTTCATCTACGTAAAAAACCGTACCCGTTCGAAAGGCGTTCAGATGGCGTTCAGATGGCGTTCACATGGCGTTCAGTTTTACGCAAAAATTGCGTAAAAAAATGAACTTTTGAACATCCATAATTATAGACTTTTTGTTCACTGTTTGGCACTGTTTGGTTGACTTTTCGGAAAAGTTCGGAAATATTCCAACGACATGGCCATGATTATGCCACATTCGGACAAATTAATATCAAAAACGGCGTAATTAAGCCGTGGATTTCCATGGTGGGTGCCGAAAACAGACCATTTTGGAGCCACTGTGTGCCATTGGTTGTACAACGTTGGACAGAAGAACAAGTTCAACACACATGTGACTGCACATGTCAATATATATGAATTTTCCTGCTATAGGATCTTGGTTTGAAATTTTGGGTTGGTTAGTCCAAGCCCTTGCCTATTCGCCATTCGCCCATGTCGAAAGAGACACTACGCAGCAACCTGCACTCCGCGCAGTCCTTGGCAGCTGGCACCGAAGCCTGTCAGGGGATTGCCAAGTTGGATATCAATAAGCTCACTGCTGACCAGCTCAAGCAGGTTCTTCAGGTTCGGTTTGATGATGGATCGACTTATAATATCTCGATCATTGTGATTCCAATAAGGGGTATATATGTATATATGTTATGTGTATATATGCATATATAGGTTGATCTTTCTATATATGTGATGGATCTGATGGTTTTGTTTTTCTATAAAACACCTGCATGAGGTTACATATATAAATCACCAGGGCCATTCATTTGCCCTCACAATGTGCAGGTTGCCATGCAGAAAAGGGCTATGGCCAAGGCCAAGTCTTGCCCGGCCCCGGCACTGAAGCCGGTCAAGGTGGAACCCAAATCTCCAGTCTCGTGTCCGGATTAGGTCACACATTATTCACGTGGATGTTGCGTATATGCACCCATGAACGCAATTTTTTGTTTGTTTCGATGCTGTAGAACCAGAACCAGGACCAGCTGTTAATTTCCACTTGGGTTGGTCCCCCAAAAAAGCCCCCCACAAGTCCCAAAATCTTTCATAAAATAAGGGGAAAACACTGTTTTTGGGGGACTTGTGGGGGGCTTTTTTGGTGAACCAACCCAAGCGGAAATTTATCAGGACCAGCAAGCTTCTGTGTATATGGGGGGGCCCCTGTCACTGCCCAGGTGAAAGTTTCAGCCGCTGCTCCAGCTGCTGCTCCCAGCCAAGGTGGTGTGCTTTGGCAGCAAAAACAGTTTAGGAGCATGAGAAAATCAATCCTATAAATGTAACGCACATGATCTCAGGGATGTCAATGTTGGTATATGTGTTGAACACAAAATGCATTTCCTTATATATATATAAATAAAGTAAGAATGGGTGTTTGTCCCCGAGGAGATGCAACCCCAATCCCTCGCTGAAGCGGACACCGTGCCAGCTGACCCTAGTCTGCACTGGTGCATGATTGAAACACCAGATTAATATAGACCAATGGGGATCTGCCATGATAATAAATGCATGGGCCCAAACCACATTCGCTATATATGGACAACTTTTGTTTATACATCATGTAAGGGCATGTCATGTATGCACAGGGCACATATATAATGCATGTTTATACATGTCATATATACATCCACATATTTATTTGCAGGGGACCCTTGCACATGTGCTTAACCTGCTATATGATCAGGATACCTAGGAGCTCCTCGACATGCTCAATTCTACCCCAGCTACGCCCGTGACATCTCCTTCCGAGACGGCGTTGCCTTCTGCAGCCACTTCTCCAACCAACAAGGATACCAGCCAGCCTGGGTGTGGCGCTGTTTGGGGTGGTCTCTCCCTCTCTCTATATTATATGTATATATATATATATGTGTGTGTATATGTGTTTGTTTGTTTTCCTTGAAGGGCGTTTTCAACACAAAGACTTATATATATATATATATATATTTAGTCAAAGAACACCCTGGGGCTGGGGCTAGTGGGTCTTCCTTCTAACCATTTTCTACATGTGGTTGTTGTTGCTATATACAATTTGTTTATGCAAGCACCCGTTGAAACCTTCTTTACCTGCTTACGGAGGCAGAACAAGATAATGAGCTCTTGATGACGGCTCTCAAGAAGATTGAGGAGCTGCAGGCCCAAATTGCAAAAGATTCTAAGACTCCTCGTGGTGGCCCTGATGTTAAGGGTGCAACCAAAAAAGGTGATACCGACAAGGCTGCCCCGGATGATGAAGACGATGGTCCGGGCGATGAAGGTGAAAATGAAGACCACGATCCACCAATTGTCCATCCAGATGGCACCAAAGTTCTTCACCATATGTTGGCTATAATGTTTAATTATTTCAAATTGAGGTTAGGGGTTTATTTCCCACATACGGGCACACCATGATAGACCACCTATAACATCACCTATAACATCCATAAACAGGAATTTGCCGTGTGTTTATTTATTTTTCATGTTATGGTTTGTTATCTATATAATTATGTATACAAAATTTATTTTTCATCAGATCCTCTGTCCCCTCCCTCCCTGCGGCAAGCTGCAATCTGAGGTGCTTGGGGCGGATGCATTGCGCATGCGTCTCAGACGCCTTTGCGAAACCAAAGCGTCCGGGCGCCAATGGGTGGATCAACAAACAAAGGATGACTACAAGTCCGGGGGTGAACGCCGGCAGTGGTTGGAGCTTGCACTGCTCGAGAGTCTTAAAAAACACGGCACAAACAGAACCAACTACCAGAAAGTCAAGGTCAGGTGTTGTTGTTTTTTTGAGGCAGACTTCACAAGGGGTTTAATTTTATGTATATATATATATGCATAAAAACTTCGGATATAATATATACATATATGAGTGATTTGGTTATATATAGATAAACAGATTCCGTCATCCCCTGTCAGGCAGAGTTCTTGACGCGAGTGGTTCGGGTTAGGGAGAGGATGAGCTCCAAGGAGCAGGAGGTGACGGGCAAATGGTTGACGGAAGAAAAGATGAAGGCAGACTATGCCCCGTACCCCGGTTTACAAAAATCAATATATGACTGCCAATGTTTGGGATGACCGCCTTTGTATACCCTTTTTGATATATACATACATAGAGATTTTGAGGGGAAATAAAGAAACCAATTCGGAGCCACCCGGGTGTGTCTCAACCATCTCAGGCTGACCGTCAAGGCAATCACAGCCTACTGCAGAAAGTTCCCCCAGGCATTGGTGCGTGCCTGGAAATATAACAATGAGGTGGAGGAATTCTTTGTCGAGGATGAAACGGTGGTGAAGGTTAAACGGGCAGACATCTACCGGGAACGTCACACCACTGAGATGGATGACCTTCAGCTGAAATGTCAAATTTGTTCCCATGTGAGATCATATATATGCATATATCAATATATATATATAATCATGTACGAAAGACAATCTTGCTATCTGAAACATTCTGAAACCGTCCTTTATATCTTTATAACAAATATATATATATATAAATGACATACACTCCTCCTATCCCAACTCTCCTGCTGCCAGCTGACCAAGGACATCCGTTCAGAGAATGCTCCCAAAGGACCAGATGCCTTGGATGCCATGGGAGACGAGGACACACCCGCACCGGAGGCTTTGGGAGAGCAGGTGCCAAGGCAAAAAAATAGTGGGTCAGCCAGCCCATGTGAGTATATTTATAAGTCCATATATCAGTGTCCCATTGTGCGAAGTATACCTATGTAGACCCAGTACAGTTCCATATACACATTGATGCCGTAGGCCCCTCCCTTGCTTGCAAGGTGATGCCGGATTTGGAAAAGTTCATGGAAACGATGAACACCAAGATGAGTTCGGCCTATGACATGGTTGAGGTACTGGAAGACCCGTCCAACCCACCTCCCATGGAACGCTACAATGTGAAACTCATCCAAACTATCATCTTCTTGGTGATGCATATTTTCGTTTACATGTCAATATAATATATATATATATATAATTATATATATATAGATAGATGTTTCAAACTATAGACCCAAGAGGCTTAACTATATCCTTGCCAGCCAAGCCACCACCCCAGGATGGCAGATGATCTCAAGAGGATTATCGGCAAGATGGAGGCGTCTTTCAAGACCCTGGCCGGATACATGACGGACATGAAGATGCAAGAGCTTGACAAGAAGCCCCAGGAGGCTAAGTTGATGGAGTTACTTTAAGCTGCACTAAGGGTATGGGAGCGGCTCATACGGAAGCCGCCACTGGAACTTTGAACACACACACACATATGTATATATATATACACCGATACAGGGCATGCTCAAGCACACCGAGAACTCAATCCTAAAATTGAAATTGTTTTCCAGACGGGTTCGGTCGTCCAGGTTTTGCTCAAATATTCGGGGGATCTATGGTTTACTGTATATAGTTTTCTTACTTTCCGAGCCCTGCTGATCTTCAGCTTAATTGCCAATGGATCCCAGCTCCGCATGGCTGCAAGAGCTTGTTTCCTACAACCGCAATGTGCCTAGATTGCATTTCCTGCAAAAAATATAGTTTTTTGAATTTGGCTTGCAACAGGAATCACATATATATATATATATATATTTATGATCATATGTATATATATATAGGATCTCATGTTGGATGCAACGTTATATAACCAAAATTGTTTAATGTAACCCAATTCAGCATCGCTTTTCCCTGTTCTCAGGCACCGTCTCTCCTCATGATGCCGCTGGCGCCTCCACCAGAGGCAAGGGTAGCACAGCTAGCGCCACCTTGCTCGACGTTTACAAGAAAAAGTGGATGGGATTCATTGGTGAGTGGAAAGGGATCAAAGTGGGTGGGAATTTTAGATGATATCACATTTTCTTTGCCGAGGACACCAGATGTTTTTAAGGAGATGGAGGATGACCCATTTGTGAGGGTGTGGCTCCCTCCCAAGAATTCTACCAGTGGTCGTGTCTTAGACCATGCCAAGCGGGTGATCGAATCCACCGACTACAGGTTTGCCCCGATGTCATTCAAGATTGGGTTCACCCACGACCCAAGTTTCCGATTCCACAATCCTACTTTCGGCTACAAGAAGGACAAGTATCAACAAATTATCGTACTCTTTGCCCACCACAATCCCGAAGTTGCTGCATATCTAGAAGCAGCTCTGATCGCACTACATGACGGAAGCTTGTTCCATATAGTTCCGTCAATTTTGATTTTTTGGCATATGTCATATATATATATATGTATATATCATGCATGCTTATATGTTATAGATATATCTATATACATTTATACATCCATGCATTTGCAGTATATATTTTGGTTTTCCTGACGTGACCTCCAATCCCTTTCCGTCAAGCCGCTGCCTCAGGAAAGCAGGGGTTCCAGAATGAGAGGCCTGGCGGCGAAGGGGTCAAGCAGGCTTTTGCCTTGAACGGGCCATTCTTTGTTTATCTGGCATTTCGCAGTTTCAAGACACCTCCTACGCCCCCAAAGCCTGTGGAAATTGTAGAAGGCTTGGGCACATCAATTTTTGAAAATATGGAGAAGAATCTGGAAGCCGACAAGGCAACTGGAAACAAATGACATCGCGTGGCCATGCAGGAAAAGAACACTTTAGATTCCGGATGCGTAGCAAGCAAGTGCACACAGATACACATTTACGCAAACACACATATAAACATATATGTATATATATATATAAATGCACATATATATATATATATGGTATATGAGACACAAAATCGATCACATGCATAGGGCATTCAAAAGCTGAGGTTTCGCGGGAAGATCGAGAAGGTCAAGGAGGACATCAAGCCAGCCTGTGCGGACCTTCTCACCATCGACATCAACTACAAGAGGCTCAAGCGGGACATCACGAAGGCCAAGGCAAAGGCCAACAATGGTAAGGTTCCAGAGGCTGAGACCACTCCGGCGCAGCGTGGCCGCAAGCGTAAGAACAAGGGCAAGACGCGAGATTCACAGGAACCCCCAGCTAAGAAATCCAAGAAGAAGAACTCGGAAACCAAAACGGTTGACAAGACTCCCAAACAGTGCGTTCGCAAATCCCACAAAAAGAAATCTCAGAAGTGAAACTTCAGAGCAAAGTTGGGGTCGACGGATTGCACTTGGCTGTGAGCAACCCCGAACATGTTGAGGAACCCCAAACATTCCATCTTTGGTTGATGCGATTCATTCTCCATCAAAAAGTGTGGTTTCAAATTTTGAGGGGATAGAGCCACAGTCTTTGAGCTGGCTTCCTGCTCGTTGGCAATTTCGATGTTTTGGGACTACATCAGTGAGAACATTGATGTACGCAGCTTAGCAATCTCACATGAACTATGCAGCTCATATAGCAGCCTTCACTCTGGATGGATCGATCAGGGTGTGTGCGCAGTATGATGCAAACTGACGCCAAAAAAAGGGATCTGCCACTTTGCATGGCCAATTGACTCAGTCGATGAATGAAGATATAGCACATGCATGCATATAATATATATACACATATATGCCCTTCTTGAACCCTAGAGGGTTGGATCCCCAATGTGTTTTCACATCCCATCACCATTTTCCCCTGGTTGACATGCCAGGGCCTTCGCGCAAAGCGTATAGGCTTGCATGGCAGTACAGTCGCGGCGACCCCCAGCTGCAAAATTGTCTATGTTCGCAACAGGTAATCGATTGAAAACAGAACACCTTTACATATATATACACATATTATATAAAAAACAATGTGTTGATATACATTTTATTTGTATATAGTGATCTCCACGGTTTTGTTTGAACAAGGTTTGGAGATAACTTACATGCATCATGAGCCTCCTTCACATATGGCTCAGGAGTCTTGCACTGAGATCATCAACTCTGCTATTGCTGATGTTCGTGATGCAGTGGATTCGTTCAGGACGAATTCTTCAAGGTTGTGCCCTGTGATGTCTGAATTGGCCCGGATTCGACATGATGATTCGGAGCCTTGTCCTTAAATAAATAAATAAATAAATAAATAAATATATATATATATCAAAAACAGGTGTTATATATTATATATCTATTCCCGATCTCTGATTCCCATATCTTCCCATAAAGGAACCATTCATATATATATATATATGTATATATGTATATATACACCAAGTATAATACTGTATATGTGTGGGTTGCCCCACCTTACACTCCATCAGGGGTTGACGGTTGGCTGCCCAACCTGCTTGATATAAGGAGGAAGGCGTGTCGGCCACGTTTGCCAAGTTCAACATGAGATACAATGTTGAGATTAGCTTATCCACCGTGGGCTATCTTGAAGAGTTCCCTTGGATCCGCCCGAGTTCATATATTCAAGCCTTGGCTGCAAATGGGGACTTTTCGAAACTACTTGGTGGTATGTCCCTTAAAGAGGCGGCACCAACACTGAGGACCTTTTGGGAACGGTACCAACAGATCCATCCAGATTTTGAGCTGTTCAAAACAACTGTGGGGAATGTTGACTTTTCAAAGTACATCCCCTTCTTTGCTCATGCGGACGAAGGGACTGGCTACAAAAAAAAGGGGGTCCTTATCGCTGCATTTCAACCGGCCCTTGGTTTTGGCAGCAGGCGCTCCCCAAATGTACAGGCCATTTGGGTGAAAGTGATTTGAACATTTTGGCTTTTACATTTATTATATATATACTTGTATGCACATGTAGCTTTGCAACATAAATGGTTTCACAATTTATATAGATGTAGCTGTGCAACAAAAAACCTATGGGTCCCCAATCCTATTCGGATCCTTTTTTTGTCAACCAAAGTTTTGCCCCGCTCCCCTTTTACCAAATCAGAAAGCCATCCTACAGGTTATGGAGACCAGTGATGCGGGCATTCCTATGAATTTCCTCAAGACTGCAATTGCTACACGATTTTTATCCGTGGTGTGCCCCAAGGACTGCCAGGTTATATACTTTTAGCTGACCCATGCATTATACCCCAAGTCAAGTTTGTTTTTCGCTTTCACATGGTTGACCTTTGATTCTTCAGTGCCAGTTGCCGCTAAAACTTTCCATATATATATATATGTATATTTATTTATATCTATCTATCTATCTATCTGTCTATCTATCTATCTATCTATCTATCTATTTCCCCCCTATGTATCTGTACATATGTTTATCCCATTCAATTAAGTCAATATGGGGGCATTTCCACAATCCATCATTCAGGAGCTCTACGAGGATGACCGGGAGGTCTTCGAGCAGATCCAAGAGCTGCTAGCGGAAGATTGGGGTGTTTTGGAGCGCCATGGGGTTGCGCTTGAAGGCACCCAAGTATTCCCAATCCTGTTGGGTCTAAAGGCTGACTGGTCTTTTCATGTTTCTTGGAAACAACAGGGGCGATGTTTTTTTGGTTTTGGCGGTGCTTCATTTTGAATATCTGTTGGTTCAACAGGGGAAAAACATTGGTGAACTTATATGTGTTCCTTTTATATATATCTACATGTGGCCCTGTATAGTGAACTTAGGTGGAGGCTGGCAACCTTCAGCGATCCTATCGACGGGGCCCCAAACATGCAGGTGACCAGGGTGCAACAAAAAAGGAAACCGATCCAGGAGGCATTTGTCACCTCTGCCAAGCGGGATTGAAAGGCTTTGATTGGGAAGATATGCTTTTTGCCTGAAGATATGAAAATGAACCTTTTCATGTATACGCATGACTTTATTCTCTTATATAACTTATATATATATATGTATAAAGGAAAATCTGGGATTGTAGAGAGATTTGTTTTTTCAAGTGGGAATGTGTCCTATAAACCTCACATCCTTTCCTAACCTGAGGAGTGCAGCAGAAGGTATGATTCGACGGTCGTATGAGGAGGAGATCGAACTTCCATGGACTGTGGAATCCCCATGGACCATCTTCCCATATCAAGATACAGCTGTCAACGGCAAATCCCGATTCTATAAGGTGGATATCTGGCACACAGTTCAGCTGGGTGTTGGCAAGGACTTTGCGGCATCAGCTATGTGTTTGTTAGTACGTGACATTTGTGCTTCAAACATAGACGACAGGTTTCAGATTCTTTCAGAGAAATACCTTGCTTGGTGCAAACAATTTCAGAAAACCAAGTACGTGACAAAGCTCGACAAGAAAATGGTTGGTGGTGCGGGGTTGCGGGATGAGCCTTATGGCTCGTGGAACAAGGGAGAGTTGACAGTGACACTCTTGGAGTTTTTGGAGCACTACTGCGAGGAAAACAAAGAGACTCTCTTGAAACATGAGGATTCACGCTATCGATACCTGCTAGTTGGCATACGATCCATCAACAAGTTCATGCGAACCCTCTACCACCATGACATGTGGATACCTGCCAGAGAGGCTAAAGAAATAGCCAAGGAAGGAACCAGTTCTGTCAAATGCTACACCTTTTTGGCGTTTTTGTCTGGACAAAGGGGGCAACCTATGTTTGCTCTTAGGCCCAAACTTCATATGCTGCACGAATGTGCGTATGCACTGAAGTTGCAATCAGAAAGAGGATCCTATGCTTGGAATATATTGGCAGAAAGCTGTAGTATCGACGAAGATTTCGTCGGAAGACTAGCATTTTTGGCTAGAAATGTCTCACCCAGGCTAGTCTCTCAGCGAAGCATCGAGAGATATCTCACTCAAGCTTTTCTTGCATGGACGCAAAGGGAAGTCTAAGGATGGGAAGAAATGGAACCAGGGAGAGTGTGGGCATTTTTGGGTATATATGGAAAGCAAGTGCGACACATACTGCTTGCATGTATTTCATGTATGTTTTTTGCATGTATCTCACATATACTGTTTGCACGTATTTCACATACTGTTTGCATGTTTTTCACATACTGTTTAACTGTATTTTATATGTATATATGTTCAAATACTGTTGCAAAAAATGAAGAAACCCCAGCAGCCAAGGAGTTTTTGGATTGAACTAAATAAGACAAGTTATATATATATATATATATATGTATTTATATATATATATATATATAATATGGATTTGACGGATCCACGTAAAAAAGCGATCGAGAACAATCATCGACGTAAATTTCCGTACCTCAGTGAAAAAGTTTCGTGGAAACATCAATTTGAACAAATTTTCAAAATCCACAGAAATTCCAACATATTCACCTTACCAGGTATCTTTTGGGAAATCATCATCATTATGGATTTAAGTACATTTAAGTACTATAATTCTCATCCATAGTTTGAAGAAAAATTGTTCATTCTCATTTTTTCATATTTTTTCGGGTAAATGTTAGTACATATTCCAGCACCATGGGGCATTTGGGATCGGGATCGGGATATAATGGTCATGTCGTGGGCACATCATGGGGAATAGGATAGATTGAACCAGTTGGGAGCTCCACAATCTTAGCTGAGTTGGTTGAAATAAGTGTGAAAACTCTTGGTTTTACGGTGGATATATAATTCTATCATTCACTATTTTATAGATGGGTTTACAAACCCAAACTGGCAGGCGCCGCCTTGTAGTTGGACATGCCATGTTCACCAGCATAATGTGCGCAACGCAAGACTGCTGAGGGCTGTCACTGAGTCACTGAGGTCAATATACTTTGACTATAGTTTGAAGAACTCTGTGTAGATCTACATCTTAGAATCAGCTTATATACTTGACTGTAAAGAGAGAGAGAGAGAGACATCAAAGACATCTATCTATCTAAATATATATATATATTAGCTATAAATCCATCAATAAAGTCACCAAACCTTCTTCAACGACAAAGACGTTGAGTCCAGGGCTCCGCACGTGGAGTCCACCTCCCGTCGGTAGCGTTGCCAGGGATCCGGGAAGTGTGCGCAGGCGAAGAACAGCTCACCTTCAAAGCGATGGGATGACCATCCGGAACTGGCTTACTGTCAATCCAACTAAATATATATATAATGAATATATATATATATTATGAATATATATATATATATATATTATGAATATATATATATAGATTTATCATGGGTATATTGTTGGACTATATGATAATGTAAAAAAGTAGGCAATCAACTCATTCGACCAAGGTAAATGGGAAGAAACTTATGATTTCTCACCCCAAAGTTGAACGTCACATGAATTTGTGTGAAGATAGGGAACCAAAAAAAAACAAAGATAGTTGCAGTAGATATTGTTTTCACCACAAGATAAAAGAGACCTTTGGGGAGAATTCCCTATCTTCAGACCCGCATCGATTGGCAAGTCGGCAATCTGGGCTTGACTCCATTGAGTTGAGAAACATGATTTCTGAACAAAATGGACCTATTAGTTGTTTTCTTTGCTGGGAATACAATATATGATTTATAACGAATCAATAAACATTTGGGCCTGTCGGAAAAGATAGCACCCAAAACCGCAATGATGTATCATCATGTTCTCAGCCAAGAAGGTGGCTGAATAATAAATAAAACACATAGTCATGTACATTTATAGGTCATCCTGGAGTAGATAAAACATTGCTAATAAAAAAAAAAACATCAACAAAAAGGAATATGAATATGGAATACCGAAAATATCCGAAAATAATGTTCTACCTATGAGGATTCCAAATATATGCCAATATACATAATATATATATATATATATAATATATATAATATATGTATGTATATATATATTATGATACATTATGTATATCCCATTATATCCCCACGACATCCCCATGGAATATCGCCCATGCCATGGCATTCGGGTCAACCTGTCGGCTGTCGACCAAGAGCTTGACGCCACTGGGCGATGTTCACCATGAGATCCTATCGCAGTTGCTCCCAACACCCCAGACACAAAGAGGGGCTAAATGATTAGTTAATGTTAGTCAAAAAGCATTAAAGAGAAGAGATGAAATGACCATAAATGACCCATTTCTCCGCTATAATTGGCTATGATTTCACTTCTAATGGGTTGGAGCAGCCCTATTTATACTGGTTGCTTGATAGGGATTCCCCTCATGTGATTCTCCCCAATATCTAAAGATTAATGGAATCCCCGAACTAAGCATCAACCAACACTGCTCAAATGAGTTCTGCTGACGTTTCGTAATGGATATCACATAAAAATCCCCATTCATTGCTGGCTAAACAAAATGGAAGTCTATCCCGTTATTACTGGGGAAAAAAAACATGAATTCATGAATTTCAATTAATGGTATGATCATAAAACTATAGGGTAAACCAACATACCCTAGTCTTCCTGGTAACCTTTCCCATAGGTAGCTAGAAGGTTAGGGATATCTAACATCAATTTAGACCTTCCGAGCCACAAAAAAGTACCCAGCTGTTCCATCCCTCTGAATGTTTGCGAATTCGCAACTTTTCACCGCGCGTTCGCAAGCGGCAATGGCGGCGGTGAAGCCTTGTGGGCGACGGAAAAGATTATATAGTGAATGTGTAGGGAAACTAGGAAGGTATGGATAGTACATATATATATATAGTTAGATTAGTTAATCTGTAACTAGTGGGATTTAACAATCATATATATATATATCAAACATATCGTTTAAACACGGGTAACTAGTGGGCGAAAATCTAGATTCAATGTATCTGGGAAATCTATCATACTTCCCAATTCTTATTGAAGCCACTTTGGTATATCATCATTTACTTAGTGAAGTCGCCATGCTTTGCCCAGAACCATCAGGCAATGGATGGAGGGATAACTTGCAGGGTTTCCAAGCAACAGGTTTATAGGGCTGGGAAACGCTGTTCTGAATTGTTCTGATATTTTTGCATGTCCAGGCCAAAACCCTGACTTCTAATGGTTTGAAACGTGTATTCATTTTTCACCCTACTAGTAGCATCTAGTAGCTTTCATGATTGATGAGGACCAGCAATCAAGAGAAAGTAGAGATTTGATTCCTAGCTTCGAGATCCTGAATGGACCTCTCAGGAAAGTACCAACCAACTCTTCGTTCTGGGTTTCATCTTCATCGTGTGCTTTACATCGCAATGATTTCAGCACCCCCTCGATTTCGGCAGAAATTCGAAGCACTAACGAGGGGGTATTTTGGGATAGCGAAAGGATGTGATGAAACAAGTTGAAACAACAACGGTAACAAGGATGCTTAGGTCCTAGTTGTTTTTGTTTCACGCATGTGTTTGTTCTTCTTCATATGACCTCGCATGACGGTCCCACATGTCCCGCTTGACAAATAGTTTCGCTACAGTATGCGATTCCCAACCCCTCTCCACCACTTTTTAGCCAATCTTCACCTCTTTGTGGGGCATCAACAGCTCACAACGAAAGATTTTCTAGCGATTCACGGCCTTTTGAAGCCAAAAAGGCATCTTAAGTGGCCAATAACTTATCAAACCTTGTACAACATATAGAACCCACATATAAATGGTGTATAGTATGCTTCGCAAAAAAAAAAAACAAACAAAAAAAAACAACAACCTGGGTCCAGCAGATCCAAGAAGGACTGTCATTGATACGCCCAGCCACTGTGCTCATTGGCCAGGCTGTGACGTGTCATCTCTTCCTGAGACCCGCTGTCAAAACTGTCGGAAAGAGGAGCAGAAATGTTGGTCAATCATGATTAACAATGTCACACAATGGTGATTAATGATTATATAATGATTGGTGTCATCAAACATTGCGGGCTTAAAAATGACCATCCCTGAACTAAATGGATGTTATAGCTGGGAAAATCATCGAACAAAATGCATGATTTTCAAGTTTGATTACAGGAGGGTAATCCCACTATGGGAATCTTATATTATCTATCAGTATCTTCCAGTGGAGAAAATCTTCCAGTCAACAACATCTTAATTCAATTCATTCAATATTAAACACCGGTTGTATTGTATAGTCTCAAATATGTGTATGTAAATCCCGCACATCCACCGTGGTTGATATGAATTTAGATGCAAGAAATATGAATCGGGGCCCAGGAATTCTCTGAGGTGTGTTTTTACATCTATGCAACGTCGAACTTCAGGGGTTCATTTGGCCTGGCCTGTATGTGGCCAAGGGCACAGCTCGTCATTGTGAAGGGATTTTGTGGCTTAATGCTGATTTTCCTTGACCCAAAAGCCCGCCCGAAAATAGCGTACCCCATTCCATCCACTAGTTCATCATCGCTTTCCCTATTGAAGTCGCCAGAGATGGTGCTATACTCTATTTTTCGCCCCACCCAATAATCATAGTTGATTGATTGTATATTCCCATACTACCCGGTCGTAATCTATTATATATGACATAGCTCTGAAAACTTGAACATTGCCATCTTCCATATAGGTAAATAATTTTATAAAACAGAGGTTCAAATTACCAGATGGACATATATGTCATATCCCCAAATTCTATCCCCATATCCCCAGAAAATCTCCAGAAAATCTCCAGTTCCAGCTCGCGCAATATCCCAGCGGCCAACAAAGAACCAGCCGCTTGCCACTCAGAGGCTTTCTCAAGGGCCGCCAGGGCGCAGGTGAGAACCACGCTGTCGGGCTGCATCCTCGAGCCACGAGTTCTTGGTGGATTTATTTACAATTGGAAATCACTGTGATATGTATATATATATACACATATATATATTTATACATATATATATATATACGATTATATATACATATATAAATCATATATGTATATAATCATATATATATACATAGTTATCTTGAAGTAGCTAGAAAATGAACGTGTCCATGATATTTATATGTTTCACGAAACATCATATTCTATCTACTCCAGGATGACTATATATGTATAGTATTTAAAACATCAACCAACTGTTGTGTTTGTTTTACTGTTTAAATCTAGTTTAACGGTAGATTTTGCCACGTATAGACACTTTATACCTTATGTTTTTGTTCCAAAGAAATGTCTGGATGGGATTTGGAAACCCAGAGGGAGATTCCTTGGAACGGTTGGCCAAGAAATGGGTCTAAACTCAATGGACTGGCTCAAGGGAAAAGACTTATAGCCGGAAACCATGTTTTTTTTTCCCAAACAAATATAGGCATACTATCGGGTTTTTTAAATGTTCCGACCAATTCTGTGGCTGGTTTCCGGGATATGGATGTTCCATCAGCCAGAAAGCTAAAAACGTGACGGATCCACATTTTTTTCCATGCCCAGTCGGTGTGGTTTGCTGTTGGGTATAACGGTATAACCTTGGGGGACAATTTGGAATAGATCCGCCTGCACACGGTTGATAAACTCATCAAAACCAACAATCACCAGATCTTTTCATAACTGGTTGGTGTTTGACCTACCCCTCTGAAAAATATGAAAGTCAGCTGGGATTATTATTCCCAATATATGGAACAATAAAACATGTTCCAAACCACTAACCAGATAACCAATGATCAACGCCCCCCCAAAAAAACATCCCCATGGATCCCGCCTCAGATGTGTCATGCCCAGAATCAGCAGTGAGAACTGCCAGTGTTGCCTGGAAAGGAAACAATTTCGGTGTTTCAGCGAAACATACATACGGGGATGTCTTGCTATTTCAATGGTGGACTATGATGGAAAAATTAAAATATCTCTATCTATCTATCTATCTATCTATCTATCTATCTATATTTCTATCTATCTATCCATCAATATGTTTATCTATCTATCAATCTATCAATCTATCTAACTATCTATCAAAATCAATCTATTTATCAAGCGATCAATCGATCAATCTATCAAACAATCAATTTACCAATCTATCAATCTATCAATCTATTTTTCTATCTATCAATCTATTTATCTATCAAACAATCTATTGATCTATCTATCTATCCTATCTAATCTAGTCTAATCTATTCTAATCTAATCAAATCAAATCAAATCTATATGTCTATCTATCTATCTATCTATCTATCTATATGTATATATAAATACGCGTATAGGCAGATTATATCTATAACACATACATAAACCTATCTACCCATCTATACGTATCTACTTATCTACTTATCTATCTAATTACCTCTCTCTATCTACGAGATCTGTCTATTTAAGCCAAACCAAATCAAACCAATCCATCTATGTACCTATCTACCTGTCTGTAATATAGTAATTCACCAAACTTAAATAAAATCATTCATTGTTGGGAGGTGCCCGTGCCCTTACCAATTTTCATGTTTGGTGATATCGCTGCGAGGTAAGTAAAAATCATTCAGCCAGTGTTATGTAAAGAAAAACATACAAATATAGATATAGCCTGCACATGGAATCCCACCTCTGACATTAACTTTCACCAAATGAGCCCCCAAAATGAGTTGATCCAATACAAAGCCAAAGTTTCGTAGAGATATTCGGTTGGAAGGGGTTGTTTGTTTCAATACAAACAATATCAAACATGTTTTTTATCCTGCAACGATGGAATTTTGACAACAAAACTGTTCAAATATGGGTGGTTTTGACCTTGCAATCCCTTGGCTTGAAGTCACTTACCTTTTGATCCTTCAAAAAGGCGTTCAACAGCCCCAAAGTGATGATTTTGAACTGCCAAGTGAAAAGTGTATATCTATGTATATACAAATAGGTCTCTGTAACAGGCAAACATGTGTTCATATATATATATATATATACATATGTATATATATATGTATGTATGTATGTATGGATGGATGGATGTATGTATGTATGTATGTAGACATCACATCATTGTGTATGCGCTCTTTACCATTCTATACCTACATCCTGTCCACCATTCTCGGGTGACTTGTATAAAGACTATGTTTTGATGTCGATGTACATTTGTTGCACAGTTGCTATTATAGTTATTTGATCATATTTTTTGAATACTTGTGCTTTATGCATTCCTATTGTTTGATTCTTATGTATGGGTCAAAATAGGATACACATATGATTGGATATGATTGGATGGTTTAATACTATCTCCTTCGGCAATCGAACATGGCAATGGGACAGACACACCATTTCTGGATGGTTTTCCCATTAAAAAAAAAAAAAACTCCATTGATGCAGGATATCCCAGCAATCACCATGATATCACCATCTTTGTTGGTTAAATCACCATAGGGTATCACACACACATATGTATATAGATATATATATATAATGTAATTCATGTTAACTATCTAATATATATATATATATATTGCATCAAAACTAAACCAGTCCTCTGCCGTTCTTTTTGGGTCCCTTTTTTGGGTCGGCCTGTTGGCGGCCGTCATGGCAGCAGCCAAGCCCTGGAGGCTTCCGGCCCCGGCCTGACGAAAGGATTTCCATGGGGTTTCCATGGTAAGATTTCTGATGATGGCTTATGAACTTATGATGGAAATTAGCTGATGAAATGGCTTATGATACCATTATGGCTTCTGATGATGCTGATTTATGATAAGTTGAAGAACAGAAACTCTCCAATTCCATCATGGCTTATGATACCTGTAATGAACTAGTTCTTGGGGTTTATAAACCAATAAACACAGCTTGGGTGGCCGCAGTTCGGAATGACGTTGGTATATGACTAGCAGCTGAGTCGGATATATGGGATATACATCAAACCAACTTATATCTGGCAGGCACATACCAACATCTTTACATGTACATTGTACATTGTACATGCATATATATATATACACATCTATAGAATACACATATATGTATACACACTTGTGTGTCCAATGATACACAATGAATAAACATGTGTGTGTGTGCGAATTTGTATGTATACATAGTCATGTATGCATATGTGGAGAAGTGCGAATATTGTATGTCTTCGATGTTTACCCCTTCCGTGCATCAGATCAGGTTTTCCCACCTGAAAGGATGCGGAAAGCCATGCCAGCGGCTGCTGCCACTGGCCCTGATGAGCAGATGCGTCGATTGCCTAAGGAGCCGATGTGGACAATTCAATGAGCCGTAGCTTATTTTGAAAAGAAAAGTTAAAGGTGGAAGGATATAGTTGTCTTATTTTAACTACATTATAGTTAGTGGATATGTTAGATTCTCATAGATTATCTTCAACATCTACGTTGCTTATTACTTATTGTTGAAATACAGTCATATTCAATCTTATACATGTATAACAATACGGCTGGTTGCATTAGCTGAGCCACCCTTAAACCGCAGGAATTCGAGCACCAGATTATGAGCTGTCATCAACACTGAATGGAGATAAGGAAAAGTATGCATATATATATATAAATACATATATACAATCCACGTGTTTGCTTAACACATGCGCATATATATATATATATACACATATACATATACATATATATATATATATATGTATATCATATATATATATATATGTATATGTATATGTATAAATAAATAAGTAAATATATATATATATGTATATGTATATATATATACATGGTTGGTGGTTCACACACACACACAAATCCCAGAACAACAAAGAACGGCCTCACTAGTTGTGAATAAACGACCCAACTAGTTACAGGTAGAAGCAGGGCCCATCCTCTTGCGAGTTACTAGTCCCGTGGGTATAATGTTTCCCACAAGATAGATAAGTAAATTGTCATTCATCACGATTTCATTATGATCATCACTATTTCATTAGCATTTACTTTTCTATCTTTTTTGGGTTACTACACTTGAACCACAGACACGGTATTGGACACTCCGAGGAAAAGACTAAAACACGTTTACTGGATTCATTTGGTGCCATGCCGAAAGACCACCCCATAGTCCCTATAGTCACAGTTGATAGGACAACAACTGATAGGAGATGAGCACAGAAAATCCTTAGCTGCAAACTGCCCCAGTCTCGCACTTCAAAGTGCGTTTTTTGGTGCTTCGATTCCCTGTCAACTCTATCATGTTCGAGGTCGTTAAAAAGATATGCTTTGGGGTTCCATCTCAGTTGCCGCGTCCATCCCCACAAAAAGCAGCATCAAGATTAATCAATGATCGATAGGAATTCCCAGTTCATGGACTAATCCGAAACATACCTGTGGATATACTTTTGGATATGGAGGTTTCCTGAAATCGGGGTACCCCTAAATCATCCATTTTTTCTTGGGATGTTCCATGAAATAAACCATCCAGCTATGGGGGTACCCCCATTTATGGAAACCCCTCTACAATCATCAACCAAAAGAACCAAGCTGCCTGGCACAACGCCACCTCCTCCTCCATATCCGTCAGCATCACCAGCGCACGCCAAGGCGCGCCAACGAGCGCCGACGCGGCATTGACGCCTTCTTTGTTGGCGGCTTGGTGAGGGGGAGCCTAGTTGGATGTGCATCTCAGATGGTAAGTGGCTGTAACCCGTAAATCACATGTGTATGTGTATATATATATAACTAGGAACACGGCCTTTATCTGGCCGTGGTGTTTTTGTGATCAACGGGGTGTCATGGATGATGTTTGATGTGGTCGTGCCAATAGGATTTTGGTTGATGTGATTTCAAAGGCGAAAA
>Ga0126342_10000403_pt1 | contig 45346 bp, 41 predicted proteins | sample Cyp1metagenome_FD_92528 | JGI IMG/M metagenome (GOLD analysis project Ga0126342, IMG submission 92528) | Coral microbial communities from Lord Howe Island, Old Settlement Bay, Australia - Cyphastrea 1 metagenome | ecosystem: Host-associated > Invertebrates > Cnidaria > Coral ...
GGACCTTCCGAGCTCAGTGTGCACCGCTGGACCTCAACCTGGGACCTGCCCAGCTCAGTGTGCACCGCTGGACCTCAACGGCCAGATAGAATGCCAGAAGATATGCCAGATAGAAAGCTATAAAATATGCCAGATAGAATGCCAGAAGATATGCCAGATAGAATGCCAGAAGATATATATGCCAGATAGAATGCCAGAAGGTATGCCAGATAGAATGCCAGATAAAATGTCAGATAGAATGCCAGAAGATGCGCCAGATAAAGTGCCAGAATGTTTGCCAGATAGAATGCCAGAAGATTTGCCAGATAATATGCCAGAAGATATGCCAGATAGAATGCCAGATAGAATGCCGGAAGATATGCCAAAACATATGCCAGGTAGAATGCCAGAAGATATGCCAGATAGAATGCCAGATAGAATGCCAGAAGGTATGCCAGATAAAGTGCCAGAATGTTTGCCAGATAGAATGCCAGAAAATTTGCCAGATAATATGCCAGAAGATATGCCAGATAGAATGCCAGATAGAACGCCAGAAGATATGCCAGAAGATATGCCAGGTAGAATGCCAGAAGATATGCCAGATAGAATGCCAGAAGGTATGCCAGATAGAATGCCAGATAAAATGTCAGATAGAATGCCAGAAGAAGTGCCAGTAACAAAATGTATGAATGTCATGGTGGGGATCACACGAAGTAAAGTAATTGGTGATTTTTGCGGGTTGCAATCTGATATTTTAGGCTGTTTGCGATGCAGAGTCATTTTTTTTTGGTTGTTTGCGGTTGCGGTTTGCAGAGTCTTATTTTTTGGTGGTTTTTGCGGATTGCGATCTGATATTTTTTGCTGTTTGCGATGCAGAGTAATTTTTTTTTGGTTGTTTTTGCGGATTGCAATCTGATATTTTAGGCTGATGCAGAGTCATTCTTTTTGGTTGTTTGCGGTTTGCAGAGTCTTATTTTTGGTGGTTTTTGTGAGCTTGCGCGACCAGATGAAAAAAAAACATGCGAAATTTGCGTTGTTGTGATTTTTTTTGCACTGCAGTCAAATATCCCTTTTGGATTTGAAATGACATATTCGTTTTGGCAGTTTTGGCAGTTTTGAAACATATTTTTCATCGATACGTTAAATGAACATAAATTATTTTGAGAGCAGTTTGGTTCAAACTCGGTTCGAGATAATTCCACGATAATTTCACGAAGTACCCACAGTGTCATGTGCAGTTTTCAAGCCATCAAAACAGGTAGCATTTCCACCATGACATGGTGCAAACCCAGGATTCTTGACTCCCGGGGCCATCAGGAGCCAAGCAAAAAAAAGGAGACTCAACCGGGTCCAGGGGCGTACTACGGCCTGGGGCGCCCGGTGTTTGCGGTGTTCAAACGCTGTCATTGTTGAAGTCAGGGATGATTGCAGCCATTCCAACGACAAAACCCCATGCTCCAGGCTCCAGGTGCCAGGTTGTGAAAACTTGTGTTAGGTTATACCCCCTTCATGTGTTTGTCATTGTTTGCAAGACTATTTTTTTTGGCCCCAAAAATGGGTTTTGCAAGGGAATGGTCCGGTAACTGGGGTATCCTGTTTCTATCCCAATCTATCCAACTGTATCCCAAGACTCCCGAGAAGAATCTGTGGGAATCCAGTTATGTCACTTCGCAATTATGATATTCCATCCTAGAATCTCCAATTATAATGTCCCATTGTATCCCACTATATATATATATATACATATGTATAAATATCCAATGAAATCCCATGAAATCTCCAGTTATGTCGCGACAATATAGTGTCTATCCATGTATCGTATGTTTACTGCCTGCAAGAGGAATGGGTTTTTGAATGTAGATACTGTATATCAGCACCGATCTGGGCAGTGATATTCCAGGTATATCCCACTGTAAAAATCATATCCAACATTTTCCAATTATCTCCCTTCTTGTGTATCCCAGACTATCTATAGCTATAGCTGCTACTGATCTCTAACATAAAGGTATCCCAGTCAGCAATCCCATATGCTCCAACAATATCTCATCGCCTGGTGGTTCCCCACAATATAATTTGGTTTATAAACCCCATGAACTGTAGATGATATATCTACCCTAAATCCAACACTTACCCTGCTGAACTTCCACTAACTAACTTAGCTATCCAAAATGGGGGCAACACCTTATCCCATTATATCCGAATGAGCATCCCAATGAACATGAAGAAAGGCCATTAAAAACCCATTAGATCTTATTAAAATCCAATTAACACCCCACTAAAACACAGTAAAAAACCACTAAATCCCATCAACCCCCCACTAAGATCCCATTAAAATCACATTAAAACCCCATTGACACCCCCGCTAAAACCCATCAACCGCCCAAAAACATCCGACCGTCTTTCTCCAAGATCAGAAGAGCGGCTGGCGCAACAGCTCCGCCTCCATCCTGGGCGGCAGCGGAAGTTTGGCCTTCGGTGCCGGCCCCGTGTTTTTCCGGGGGGTTTTTGCTTGGAGATGCTGGTGCTTCAGGTGCTTCAACCAACACACTGATTTAATCTGAGGTATATGAATATGGTTTGCAGATTTATACCATACAGGCAAAATGATGGTGAGTTAGTGGGACTTGAATGAGTGATTTAATGGGACTTGAGTGATTCTTCATGGTGATTTTCCGTGGGATTTGGTGAGGCGATTTTTATGGGACTTGAGTGATTTTCCATGGTGATTTCATGTGATGATATGTGATGTATATATATATATATGTTGTATATGGTTGATTTATACCAGAGGTACTAAATAGGTATGGACTATACCACCCAAGTTCATTGGGCAAATAATCTTAAGTATATCATTATATATGGGGAAATGAATTCCATCAATAGCATTTACCCCAAAGAATCACTTTAAGTCATGAATTTCTCAGTTTTATTTTCCTGCTCTCATCCATTTCACCACATGTTCCATTCAAGAAAACGACGTGCCTTCCTCCACCTGTGGCAGGGAGTATGGAGGCGCGACGTGGCATCAGTGATCCCAAGAAGGGCCAGGTGCCAACCCGATGAGCCTGATGTCCTTACCATTCTCCAATTGGATGGCTGAACCAATTTCAGGGAACCAACGGGGATAGATTGGGCATGGTTCATTACCGATGTCATTGGTTAGCGCATGATTTAATCATGGGTTAATCATGGTTTAATCATGGGTTTTAAAGCCTAGGTTTTACAATTCTTGGTCTAGTTGGGACTTTTGAAACCATCCTGTCATTGCATGGATATGTTCACTCACATGGAGGATTTCGCAGCCCAAGGAGATGACTAAATCCTGCTTGCAGGAGCCTGGGCCTGGCGCCTACTACGATGGGGTCGAGGAGAGCCAGCGACATTTGTGAGTCAATTCTAGGCTCCAAATAATGAGGGATCACAGCCAGATGACAGAACAAATGACCAATATGATGTGTTTAGAGCTGGGATGTGTTGCATTTTCAACAATTTGATGGAGTATATCCCAGTAGTACCCGCATGAGGCGGGGCGGAAGTTGCCTTACGGTTATACTATAAGACTTTTCTCATCTATATATAGAACTTGCATGCGTCGTGTGCCAGCCAGGCCCGTGCGTGCGTGTTTGTTGTCCAAGAACAGGACTTGCGCGCGACCCCGATGCAATGCAACGCCAAGCAATGCTTTGCTTTCCAAAGCTTAGACTTCACCCTCCACGTTGCATCTCAACTTCACACTTCATCTCAACTCATATCGTCTGAGCTCTTCTCACCTAATCTGACCTCGTACCACTTTGTACTACAAAGCTAGCACAAAGTACTTCCCAGTACTACTTTGTACTACAAAGCTAGCAAAAAAACACTTCCCAGCACTACTTTGTACTACAAAGCTTGCACAAAGCGCTTCCCAGCACTACTTTGTACTACAAAGCTTGCACAAAGCACTTGCCAGTACTACTTTGTACTACAAAGCCTGCACAAAGCACGTCCCAGTACTACTTTGTACTACAAAGCTTGCACAAAGTACTTCCCAGTACCGCTTTGTACTACAAAGCTTGCACAAAGCACTTCCCAGTACTACTTTGTACTATACAAAGCTTGCACAAAGCACTTCCCTGTACGACTTTGTACTACAAAGCTTGCACAAAGCACTTCCCAGTACTACTTTGTACTACAAAGCTTGCACAAAGCACGTCCCAGTACCACTCCACTGTACACGGAAAAACACAAGGATTCATGCCCCGGCTTCCTCCCCAACACATGCCCCATGCAACATTCATGCAGCCATTACAATGCGCTGTGCATCCACGCATTGCAGAACACCAAAAGGAGGAACCGATTACGCTCGAAACGATCGCAGCCGCACCCGCCGCGCACACAAGCTGCCCTTGCTGCAGCCACTTTACACGGCAAAACGCTTCCTCCCCAACACAAGTCCCATGCAACATTCATGCAGCCATTACAATGCGTTTTGCAGCACACTGCACACATCCATGCGTTGCAGAACACCACGGAAGAACCGATTGCTCGAAACGATCCCAGCCGCACCCGCCGCGCACACAAGCTGCCTTTCATCGCCGGCTGCAGCCACTTTACACGGAAAAACACAAGGTTTCATGCCCCGGCTTCCTCCCCAACGCAGCATCACTTCCCTCAGTCACCAGCCTTCGTCATCACCACTTCCTTTAGTCACCACCACCACTTCCCTTAGTCACCACTTCTCTTGGGCACCACTTCCCTTAGTCACCACCCTTCGTCATCACCACTTCCCTTAGACACCACTTCCCTCAGTCACCATTCTTCGTCATCACCACTTCACCACCCTTCGTCATCACCACTCCCCTTAGTCACCACTTCCTACAGTCACCACCATTGGTCATCACCACTTCCCTCAGTCACCACCCTTCGCCGTCACCACATCACCGCCCTTCGTCATGACCACTGATGTATTGTTATGTGATGTATTGTTATGTGATGTGTTGTTGTGTGATGTATTGTTGTGTGATGTATTGTTATGTGATGTATTGTTGTGTGATGTATTGTTATGTGATGTGTTGTTATGTGATCTATTGTTAAATTTCACAAGGTCACTTGAATAAAAATAATGTGTAACTCGGAAGATTGCTTCCCAACTTCCTTTGATGATATTTCACATCCCATCCAAACATGATGATGTTTTCTGTCTCCGAGAGAAACCGTGATCATGGTGTATCCTTGGGCGATTATTTTTGAGATTCTTGAACGGGGTAAAAACTAAAGTCTGGCGGGTGATTTCAGAGACTACGAGGACTACGAGGGTACTCCAGGAGTTTCGTTCAAACCAGGAGATTTTGGGAGGATCCGCACCTGCCTACCAGAAATTACTCATTTGATTTGTGTTTTGAGAAAGACCCGTGTTTTCCCACAAGGTTGGCAGTCCTACATATGATTGTGGAGACCAAGTTGGTCGCCCTTTGCCTTTGTCTTATTTATTAAGACATCTTGACCCTTTCCCGCCGTAGGAAGCGTCGAGTGTCAGTGGTGCAAACCCTGGCAGGCAACCCTGTGTGACAGTGGTGGGTTCCTCTGGTGTATCGGCAGGTGGTCCCGTGGTCCGTGTCAAGCTTCCTCCAGTAGCATTCCAGAAGGTTCCAGTGAAATGGTGAAGGCTACCGGGGGCATTTCCATCCCAGCTCTCTTCGATGAAGAACTTTGGACCCCAGATGAGCCTTCAGAAGATGTAACCCCAAAAAGAATCAAACTGATAGAGCATACTAAGCAGACTAAACAAAAATACAGCTCTAACTTGGAGATCTCAAAACAACGTTGTTTGCACTCCCTAACATACTAAGGATACTCAACAAGCACATGTAATGGTAGTAAAGCAATAGTAAACCATCCCGCATATTACAATTTTAATGGGGGTGCTATAAACCGTCAAAATATGGGTGGTTTCTCTTGCTTTACTATACTAACATAACATTACCACGAAACAATCAAAACTGGTTGGTGTGTTTTTTTTCCTCAATTGGGAATGATCCCAACTGTTTTTTTTTTTTTTTTCAGAGGGGTGGCTCAACCACCAACCAGAAAAAGATAAGATTCATATTTTTTTTAAAAATCGGTTTTCCCAATGGCCAGGAAGCCTCGACGGATGTTCCCACCCAGCAGCTTCTTCAGGTCTACTGTGCCCAAGGCGGGATAGAAACCCGAAAAGCAAGCGAAAGAAATCCTACTAGAATAGTGATGAGTGATGAATTACATTTCTATCTTAACAACGGGGTTGTTATAACCTTTTTTCTTTTATCTTTTAATTTTTAGGGTTTCTCCAACCATTTTTAGGTAAATGATTCGCGAAATTGGTGTTTTTTTTCTCCCTCTTGATTTGATCAACACTGGGAATTTCATCCGCAAAAAAGTGGGATTTCAGATCCTGCAAGCTGGTGCCCCAAGTCATTAGCAACGTTTGTAAACAGAACAATATACCCTCTGGTTATGACTAACATAGCCATGGAAAATCACCATTTTCAATAGGTAAACCCAGGTAAACCATCTATAAATGGGCCATTTTCCATGGCTATGTTAAATAACCAGATGGTAGATGAACTGTTTGTGTTTACGGTGATGAAATAGCTATAGAAACAGATGGTAATCCTATGAATCCGATTCAAAGCGTTCCCTCGACGAAGTTGGTAAAGATCACAAAAAATCTTAGGGTATTTATGGTATTTTATGGTTAGTAACCAGATTTTTGTTTAGTTACTGGGATTTATGGTTAGGTTTGTTAAGTTGGCTCTATAAATCAACAAACACATCTGGGGGGTACCGAGACGCACCTTGTGATGTGTCCTGGTGGCGCAGCGCGGCAGGACATCATGGTGGCGCAGTACCAAAAGGATGGTCAAGTCGGCCCGCCCCCGGGCGCGTGCCCAGTTTTTTCCGGTGTTTTTTTTCTGGAAAATGGTGGATGAATGGGATGAATGGGATGAATGGGATGAATGGGATGAATGGGATGAATGGGATGAATGGGATGAATGGGATGAATGGGATGAATGGGATGAATGGGATGAATGGGATGAATGGGATGAATGGGATGTGGGAACGATGGGAACGGGTCACCATTTTTTAATTGGAAAACCCAGGGTTTTTCCCGATTCTGTTCATTTTTTGGTATTCACGATCCAATTTTAGGGGTATCTAATTTTGACACATACCCATATGATTGTGGATGAAGGGAACATAAAGGCAGGAAACTTCCAAATTTTTAATGGCGAGCACTGGAAACATGTACATCATTTTCCTACCCACCAACTTAGAATTGGCTTATACAAACATCCGGCGGTATATGAACCATACGTCCTAGTTAGCCTAGCTGTATGGCAGCTTACCTATCCAAGGGGCCCATTTCTTTGGTTGATGGACTGGTTACTAACCTGATCTCATTCTACATGCCATCGCCGGCTTGTTATTGATCAACTGGTGGATTTACTGGATTTACAGCTGTAGAATTAAATTCCATTTTATCACCAGTTGATCTACCCTCTGGTAAACTAACATAGCTATGGAAAATCACCATTTTTAATGGGAAAATCCACTATTAATGGCCATTTTCAATAGCTATGTTAAATTACCAGAGGGTACCAAATGATTCAACTGAGAAAAAACTGATGTTGTTTCTTCTTTTTTTTTTTGAACAAACAATCACCTAACCAACTATTCATTGTGCATATAATGATTTACTAAATCCATTCTATCACTATCAATATTCGCCATTGCACCAATATAGCTACAATTTACCATTGATGTCAATTTTGTCATGATTCTTGAATTTATAATTCCATCTATCATGATTAGGTTTATTCACATTCAACATATTATCACCTAACAGGTTGGAACAAATGGATTATATCACCTAACTGATTTGACTGGCACATCAACTGATGGATCTTGTCACCCAACCAACTGGAATTCTACCAACATCACCATTTCACAAAAAAATCCTCCGATACCAGTTGGTTCCAATACAATTCTTCATCAATTGGTTTCAATTTCAATGGTTGGAAGTTTTGGTGACTTCCAATTGGAATTCTGACCATCACCAACCATTTGATAATTTCAATCCATAGTTATCGCCTATCATGGAATTGATAGTCACTAACAGTGATAATTCTGTCTATCATATATATATATAATTATATATATATATATATATACAGTTAAAATGGTTAGGTAGATGGAATTGTTATAAGCTATATCGACGATATCCCCCAACCACAAGAAATCATATTATATATACAATGGATCGTTCAATCATCAATTCCCAGGTTCGCTTTGGCTTGATGGTTTACTGTAACATCCCTAAGAATATCCACATATCCACGAGGTGGCGCGCCAGTTATAAATGGGTTTCACACCCATCAACTATAGATATATCACCTTAGAAACACCATAGTGAAATTGGAGTTATTTGCACCAACTTAGCTAAGGATTTGGGGCACTACATATCCCATCTGACTTACTATAGTTGGTTCACATACCAACTTGGTTGTACAGTTATACACTACATATCCACTATACCATGGAGTTATAAACCCAGAAAAACCATCGTGAAATTGGAGTTATTGGAGTTATTGGAGTTATTGGAGTTATTGGAGTTCACCATATCCAATTTGCCAATAAACCATAGTTAGAAACACTTACGACATAGTTGGTAGAACATAGTTCACCACAACATATGGGTATGGATCAATACCTATTAATACCATTTTTAGGGGGATGAACATCCATAAATCCCAGCTATTTTGATGTGAACTACAGGGGTACAAGGTTTTGACACACTGCCATATTGGAGAACCTCTTTCTACCCATGAAAAAACTGCCCGAATTTTTCCGGAGGTACAGCCCTCGGCTCCAGCGGGATCTGGGCAGCGTCCAGCGCCTGGCGCCGAAGGGCGAGGGGTTTGGCTCGGCCCAGCAGCTCAGTGCGACTGGTGACGAGGGGAAAAACCAGAGGAAAACCTGGGAGAAATGGAAAAACCAAGGGAAAACCCATGGGAAAAGCCGTGAAAAACCATGAAAATCCCATGAAATCCATGTCACCGGACATGGGATGAGAATCCCAACTGGCGATTTTATTTTTCAGGGTAGGTCAACCATCAAGTGGATCAAAAAGCCATCAAACATGATTTTTGAAACCCATCAGGTCATGAAATCAACCATAAAAACCCATGGGTTTGACTATATATATAATAAAAGCCATGGGTTTCGCCATGTGTTTTGGTTTCCCAAACTAAGGAGTTTTACTCAGACATGTGGGTTTGCCCCTGGTATTCTGAGATCCCATTTTTTTGCTTTGGCCAACCATTTCGTGTTTCCTCAAGGGATTTCGAAGCCTGGGTGTGATGTGGGTATGGCTCAAAACTATGACCACCCCAGAATGGATGCTTTGATATATTTTGATCTGCTTTGCTAGTTTACTAGGTTTACTGCAATGTGTATATATATATATATGATAATATATATATATATGATAATATATATAATAATAATATATATATATATACCCCACATTCTCCAAAACACATGGCGTGTCCATTGTTTGGTCCCTTTATGGGTCACAGTCCGCCTTCCCAGGGATCACAGCGGCAAGCCGAAGCTGCACCAGTCGGGCCGGGCCCTGGATGGTCTGCGCCTGAGCAGTGCTTTGTGAAGCACTGATGATGCCATGGGAAATTCATGGGAAATTCATGGGAAATGATGGGAAACCTATGGAAAATGATGGGAAAACTATGGAAAATGATGGGAAAATGATGGAAAATGTGGTTGAATATTGTTATATAACGATGATGGATAAATCATGGATATATGGATGTGGGTCAAAATGGAAGACCATTAATGGGACCACAGATGTGAATGTCTAGTTTAGTATTAACCATCCATAATTTTGGGGTACCTAATTTTGACCCATACCCACATACTATTCTTACTGGTGCTTAGTAGGGAATGAGGGAATGATCCATAATCACTAGTAATAATCATCCCAGCAACCCCCATTCCCATCCATTCCCTACTAAGCACCAGTAAGTTTTCTAGAAGTGTGATTGTATCACGGACTGCTCGGTGAAACGCCCTTGATGATTTTTAAGGCCAAGTTCTAGAAGTGTGACGGCTTCATGTTGAAGACTTTTCCTTGCCAAGTTGAACAGTGTATCATCCATGGCCATTGGGATACGATCTTTGCAGACGCTCCACCCAGGTACAAGGTGAAAGATGTCACCGGCGGCAAGATTGCCGGGACCTTCAACCGCCACGCGGTGCGGAGACCTGGAGAAAGTTTTGGAATCCCACCACGGGGCATGTTTCGGTGGCATGTAGGTTTGAGTGATGCTTGGGTTGAAAGTCGCCAAGATGTTAAAGCTACGTTATCTATATCATATTACCATTGGGATGGAACTGATATACCAAATGGTAATATGATATAGATAACTTTAACAGTTAACATCCCAAATGGTACCCTCTGGTAATTTAACATAGCTATTGAAAATTGCCATTTATAGTGAGTTTTCCCATTAAACATGGTGATTTTCCATAGTTATGTTAGTTTACCAGAGGGTATTCCCCATTTTCAGACCCATCCAAATAATTTTTTAAGATTTCATCTGCTTCTCTCCGTTCACGGGTTGGGGCATTTTCCTATGGTCATAGCCACCTTTTCTTCACCCCAAATGGTATCTCTGTAATGTTTAACATCCCAAATGGTAAACTTTATCATATTACCGATGTAATCACACGCAATCCCTCATCCATACCATCCCAGCTGGCCCAAAAGTTCAGGTGGATGCTGCCCCCGCCTCCGGCAAGCCCAGGGTCCGCCCGTGGAGACTTCAGATCTTCGGGGGACGGGAGTTTTGATGGTAAGAATACACATATATAAAATTTATATATATAATATATATATATATATATTATATGTTATATATATATGTATTAGACATATATATGTTATATATATATATAATATATATATATATATATATTATATAGATATATTATAAATGTGGAACCTATATGGGATTTCCATGTCTATATCAAGTAGCTGCATAAACCTGAGTTTTTCTTGATAGATATGGAAACAGATCTTGAAATAGACATGAACATAGAAAAGGGAAATCCAGGGTTGTTTCTGATGGGACCCATGGATAAATGGGACCCCAATGACACATCTTTTCAGTGAATTTCATGTGAAAACTGGATACTTGGATGATCTTGGATGTGCATCCAAGCTCCAGAGTCGGTGATAACTAGCAATAGCCAAATGTAATAGGCCAGCAATGTTTTTTTTCATGTGCTAAACCAATAGTAAACCAACAGTAAAACCATCCCAAGATGACCAACCATTGATGTGGGTGGTTTTCAACCACCATCCCCAAACAGTGTATGGCATATTATGGCATTGGGTGGATCACTACTTTCCCCAAATTAACCTGTGGCAAATCCACCATTTTGAGATCATGTTCCGATGGGTTCCAGGGCCTCGGCTTCGAGTCGCAATCCAAGCGTTTTGGACCTGGCGGTCAGAAGGGCGAGGTGGGGCCTTAGGGGCCGGAAGGGTGGCCGGAAAAGTGGCTATGACCATAGGGAAATACCGTGAACGGAGAGGCAGATGACATCTTAAAAAATGATTTTGATGGGTTTGAAAATGGGGAATACTGCAAATACACCCTGAAAAATGGCAATTTCAATAGGGAAAATGATGTTAACCACAGGATTTTGGGGCGTACCCATGTTTTTGCCCAACCCAGGCGGGGTTTAGATGCCCAAAGATCTAATAGCTTCTGAATAGTTTATGTGAACACATTTTTTTTTTCAAATATTGATGTGAAAGAACGATGATAGAAACGCTATTCCTTCCTGGTCTGAATGCGATTTTCGCTGGAATCACTGGGGAATTCGACCCAGATTGGCCATCCGGTAGGAGGGTAGGCTGCGACGTTTTCTATGGCCAACCATGGCCTCCCAAAAAGATTGAACGCAAGCCATATTGGTCCGAAAATCGATGTTGAACGGTCAGGAAAGCAACGTCGCCAACGTATTGTTGCCTGACCAACACGTAAATTCCGATTGTAAATTCAAAATTGTGATGGAAACCCCCAGAGTTTGTAGCCTTTCTGGGATTCGTGGAACTTTTGGGCAAAACCTGCTGGTGCTGGGACAAACGACGAGAAAAGGGACCGTGGAATTGCTGGTGCTGCTGTTGTCCTGGTGTGTGTCTTTGATCCTTAAATTGGCCGTTTGTGTTTTTACATGTTGGGATAGCATATGTTAACATGTTTGGTGTTAGTTTTGTGTTTGGAAATTTGAGTTTCAAGGTATGTGTCTTTAAAGTAGCACCAGCTGTTTCATAGAAGTAGATGCGTGTGTAAAAAGTATCCATGATTTGATGATATAATTATGAAGGTAGAGAGGGTCGACGAACACACTGTTCCTTCAATTTTATCCTAGACCTAAAAGGACAGTAGGACATAAGATTTGCGGGGCCTTTGCACGTCACTTCTCTGGAATGGAACCAGGTACTACCTGGCCCTGGTACCTACAACACGCGGAAAGACTCCGATTGGATAACTCTGCCACTTGGTTTTGTTTGAAACGCAGACGTAGCTGTGCAATGGTCCATTGGCTTATGGATGTTAATGCACAGACGCTTCGCACCATGAAGCTTTTAGGAATATTTTCAGAGTTTTTCCACATTTCTGCAGAGCTTGAGGACTGATACGTTTTTCGACAGGGCCTTTGGTCATTTGAATTACTTTGAGTGATCCCCGCCACCTGACATCCTATCTGCATATTTTTTGACATTCTGTCTGTCTGATATTCAAAAATCTATTTAGACCCTGATCTGACAAAGGCAAGCGGGGATAAACGTGTAACTTTTCCACCTCAATTTGGGATAAGTAATCAATACATATCTACATATATATATATATATACATACAGAGTGTATATATATATATATATATACATAATTATATACTATATTAAATACACATGTGTACCACCAAGCTGCTTGAATCGCAGCGAAAAGAGCGGTGAGTGACAGTTGAGGACCCACAACATCTACTTTGGCGACTTCGCCTGACGAGGTGCAGCTGGGCCTTTCAGAGATGAAAAGGGTCGAATACTCCTTGACCCCTTGCTTAAAAGGCTTATACAATGTGGTGCCCCCCAGTTATAAGTTGGCTTATAAAATCAATTAACTATACTTGTATTTCCCATAAACCCTAGTTAACCAAGTTGTAAGTCAACTTAGCTAACTATGGGGCACCACCTTATATGTATGTTATGCCATGTATGTATATATTTTTGTGCGGACGCTTTGAAAAATAGTTCTCACTTGTACCAAAGCACACTCGCAGCACAACTGTTACACTGTTACACTGTTACACATTTCAACTAAGACCTATCACACTTGGGTCGTTTTTGATAGAAGACTAAATAACACAGTGAAGTTTTGTAGGGTCTCACCTAATTTTGTTTCTTCCTGACTTCCTGAAGGCCTGAAGGGACTCAGAATTGGAACTCCCGTTCCTACGAACTTCACCATGCCCAAGTAAACTTGGTGCTGTTGGAAGCATATTCCAGACGAATATCGGCAAGTGGCCCTTGATGTTTATGTGTTTCTTGGAAATAACCAAGTTGATGAAGTTTAGGGTTTCATGACTTCACGTGAAAAATACTTGGCGGTTCACACCAGTGGATTCTTACTCCTATGAGAGGCCAACCTTGGCCTATTCCAATCCCATCATTTTCCCACCACTGGACACAGCCGGATTTTTCACCACTCATAGAGAAAGATTGGCCGCAAATAAAGAATTCTAAACCATTCTCAACCACAATTCTACTGGGATGAACGCCAAGTACATCTTCTCGCCAGATCGTGAAGCTGGGAATTCGCGCTGAGCCGAAAACCTGTGCCCCTCTTTAGGAGGGGCCAGTGAACAGGTCGTGGTTTCACTCCGATTTGGAGGATCAATCATGTTTGGGTGTGTCTTAAAATGGTGTATCAGTGTATACCCAGATCCAATGGCCATTTGATGGGGAAACTAGTGACTATCAATTGGATCTGGGGGTATCCTATTTTCAGACAAACCCTTTTTGTAGTGTATACCGGTATGTTAAATATCAAATGATGAATGTAATGGATTAATATTTGTTTATGTACAGTATTTTTTTTCATGATATATCATGTACATGAATTCAATGGATGATTCGATATTGAATAACATAAATTCAAACGCACAATCGATTCAACAAATGATCATCCTCCAAGTGACAGGCGCAATCGCAGCCAGATCGTGAAAAGCGTGAAAAACCGAAGAGGATGATTTGGTGTTAATATATATATATACAAACATAGCACAGAAATACATGACATAAATGAAGATATTTTAACATATGACATATATTATATCAACACACACACACATATATATATATATATGCCACTGTCACATGATATGGATTGTATGGGTTTCACATGGCATTTCCACTCTTATGTCATTCGACCATTGGCTCGGGTCAAATTTTGTCTGCATCCCATTGGCCGGAAAATGAGGCAATTTGCATCAGAAAATCCCTGGATTTTGGGGGATTTTGGGTGGATCCCCGACTTTCATCATCAGCTAACCTCATGTCATGCGCTGGCCACGCGGCCGTTGGTTCCTAGCCATTGCTTGCCGATTTTGCTGGGCGATCACCCCAGCATGGCGGCCGGGGGGCTCGAGGAGATCGGCCGAGACCGGGGGTTTAACATGCTTTAACCATCCTGAAATGGGAATATATAGGAACCAATATATATATATATAGCAATAGAATCTATGAAAATCCACTATATCCCAAATTTTGTGGCCCAATTCAAGGAATCGATCCAATCACTAAACCAGGGTTCCCTTTTTGGAGACATGAACCACCATGGACATGGATAGAACCAAGGGTATAAACGCAACCAACAGTGTACGGATGCCTGTCAGAAGGATCCCTCAATCCCTTCCAAGTTTTTGGATCGTTGGAGAAGGTCTCTGGAAGGCCATCCCTTGGCAAATCTAATCATCAGTATTCAAGTGTTGAAAATAGCTATTGGGCAAGAAAGATTTCATGGGGATACCATTAAGATCAGCTGGAAATGGGTTTTAAGATATTTTTTGGGATATACATTGAGTAATGCGAACCGAGGGTTTGTCTAAAAAAACACCTCCAGTTTATGAACAAGCGGGGAACCCCCTTCAATCGTCGTCTACGAATCCGGGGCTGAGGCTTCTTCTGATCACGGACCAGGGTGACATTGAACTAGCTGCACTGAAAAAACCAAGTGGAGCAAGTATTTTCCATATTTTCAGTCATCTAATTGTCTCACATCACAAGCCCCGTTTGTGCTTCAACAGAGAACCGCATTTTTTTCCAACTCAAATGATAACATTTCATGATTCGCAAGCCTTTCCGGTTCTTTCGCAGTTTGCGGCTGCGGGTGAAATTCTCTTGTCAATCATGTGCCAATCAGCTTCTTGCTTTGGTGCGTAGATCCATCAAATTGTTCACCGCTCCGGATGTTTGAAGGTCAACGTAACTCAACATGACCAGTTTTTGGGTATGTAGTTTCCAGACCTGATTTCAGAGAAGACTGGACGTCAGACTGGAACCTGGAGCTTAGAACTGACATAGTAATAGGAAAACTCATGGGTCTCTTGCAGTTTTTTTTTAGAAGGAAGCGACATCTCCTGACAATCGATGATTGTTTTCCATATTATTTTCCTGTTTCAATTCTCACCTATCATACAACATGCTAGATGTTTTTTCCGATGTCATAGAACCCATTTCTACACCACAGAATTTTCGAGGTTTACCAACAAATGTCATCCATCTGGGTCTCGCTTAAAAAACGCACGACATGGCGACATGGTCCCAAGTTCGCCGAGGATCTGCTGTCTGAATGCTGGTTGGGGACCTCGATTACGCCTCAACTGGTCAACTCCCCCAGGGCGAGATTCCCCCTAGATTTCTGGTGGCAAAATCTCCAAAGTCTCAGTTGGTTGGCCAATTTTTTCTGCGGTTAGAACACACTTTCCAAGTGGTGAAACGTTGTGGGATGCCCCGTTTTGTTGCTTCAACCCAAATCTGCAAACCGCAGGTTTGTCCTCCCAAAATAATGAAAAAAACATTGGTCCCACAGGTTTGTCCTCCCAGGGCAATTCCCGAAAAAAGCGTATTCTTTGAGCCATTATACATACACACACATATATATATGTATGTATATATTCATATGTATATACATATATATCTATATGTATGTATGTATATATATATATATATATATATTATATGAACATAGATTAAGATCATCTAATCCCCCAACTTTCATTCTTCTAATATTCTATAATGATTTCCTCCAACGTGTCCGTTTTTCAACGGTGAGTGTTTCATCGCTTCGAGGTCAGTGCCAGTCAGATGCGTTCGGCGGTGGGGATTCCAGGTGCCGTTGCCTGCCGAACGAAGCATCCAACGGCCATGGGGTATCCACTTCAGTATCTTCAACGTAGCTTGTATAACTAGAAATAACATGTTGTTATATCTATCTATATGACTATCTATATCTATATATCTATATAACTATCTATAACTATCAAATAACTACAAATAACTATATGACTATATGACTATCTATATTAATCTATATGTTGTTATATATTGTTATATACTATCTATGTACATGATCAACATTTATCCAAGAGGTTTATGATAGTTTATCCACTTTATAGCTACTGTATAGTTTTTTTTTTAAAATAAAGTGGATAAACTATAACTGGATGGCCCCCCCCAGGTTATAAGAGGTTTATAAACCATGAAATAACCCCCATGAATACCATAGTTATATCTACCATAATCCATAGATTTCAGGCACTTTTTTCAGGCAACTGAACGCTATCGTTTACGGGGGCCCCCATCCGAAAATGGACCATTTAGATCCATTTAGTTGGATGATTTATAGATGATTTACCTTTCAAAAATATGGTGATTCGAAAACTAGCCATGTTAGTTTACTGGAGGCTACATGTTGAAATCTTCCTGTGAAGTTGGGAAAGTACTTGCAGCTTTGAAGTCACCTGCAGTCATCCATTGTGATTCCCTATCCTATTCGAACAATTTGATTCTTGATCATCTTTTGATTGCCAATAGATTCTCATTGGATTCGCAATCATTAGATTTCCACTAGATTCCCCCTAGATTCACAAAAACAAAGGTTTCACAGCTGCACCCAAAATCCGTTATTCTTTTCAATGTTATATAAATCCACGTCTTACCCATTATCCGATGGTTTCAAACATCATTTTATCATTAAAATTGCCATACTTTGTTTTTTTTTGGCAGCGCCGGCTGCTTCCCATCTAAAGGAGATGGAGAATAGACGTTCTGAACACTCATTTTTACAGAATTCAACCTCATTTATCATATCATACATACAAATATACACATCGCAATCTTATATACTCATTTATGTATACTGGGTATGGGTCAAAATGAAAGACCTTGGGACCACAGAAGTTAGTATATTTCTTATTACTTACTGGTGCTAAACGTAGGGAATTTTCCGGGATGATCCACTGGCCAACTATCAATAATCATCCCAGCAACCCCCAGCAACCCATCCATTTCCTGCGTTTAGCACCAGTAAGATTAACCATCTCTTTTAAATTATTGTTAGGTACCAATAATTATTATTGGTATTTAAACCCCATTTGAGGTACCAATAATTTAACCCCATATTATTAACCATCTAATTGTTGGGGTACCCAATTTTGATCCAATCTGACGAAAACCAGGCGCTCGCCAGACGTCCCGGGCGCGCGCTCGCTCGCCGGGCGCGGTGTCTTGCCCAACGGTTGGTCGCCACGCTTGTCATGCAAAAATGGTGATTTAATGGGATTTCATTGGGATTAACAAGCAACAAATTAGATATAATGACATTTTATAATTCAATGGGACTATATAAAGTGATTGATGTGCAACCTTTGGGATAGGAAAGCACCAAAAAGGGGATGCTAATGGGAAACTAAGGGTGGTATTAATGGAGATATAACCAATTTGATATTTGGATGTGTCTTAAAATGGGATATACCGGATATACCCTTAAAATTGTGATTTCAATAGGGTAATCTCTTGATCAACCAGTGGATCTGTTGGTTCTGCTCAGAAAATGGACCTGTTCCCAGGGTCTAAAGTTACCCAGAAAGAGTTGTGTCTGAACATAGGGTACCCGGACATTTCACACTTGATCATCATTTGCCACATGAAGTAGCCACTTTTCAGGTACGCCCCATTTTCAGACACACATTCAAAAATCATATCACGTTTGTTATATTGTTCATCCATATCCCCATACAGTAGATACCCTCTGGTAAACTAACATAACTATGGAAAATCACCATTTTCAACGGGAAAATCCACTATAAATGGCCATTTTCAATAGCCATGTTAAATTACCAGAGGGTAATCCCCATGATATCCCCATTCTGGTTGGTATATTCTACCAGCTCATGCTGGTCACAAATCGCCGTGCGAAGGTGATCTGTGGTGGCAAAGGGCAGGCGCCAGTGGACGGGTACCCTAAGACCCGATTTTCAGGTTACCATTTTGAACAGGCGTCCAACTAAAAAAACCAATGGATCATGAATGTGGTATATAGGACAACAAAAAGGGGCACAGAGCTTACTTAGTTCCCATTTTCCTGCTCATATTTGTTGGTTATATAGAATTTGCAGTATATATCCCCACAAGCTTGTTGGTGTTATACCCTCATCTCTTTGTTGGTGAATATCAATATCTCCATCCATTGTTGCTGGTTCATATCATATCATATCATATCATATCCTCATTTTGCTTTGTTGCATTCCATGATTTTTGCATGAAGCATCCCCCCATCCAACAGAAGTCCATTCAGCACATATCGAAGAAAGCCATCACAAGTCCGAACCGAAGCGCTCGTCCCAGGGGCCATCACAGAAGACAGCCTATGGCTTTCAGGGTCCCGTGGGCGGCCGCAACTCGGTGAGTGGCACCGGCAGGTGGCGCTGGCGCTGCAGGGGTTGTGATGGAGGGGAAATCCCTGAACTGAATGGGCACTTCAATGCGGAAACATCATCTATCATAGAATATCATAGAATATCACTATAGTATCATATTATCACTATAGTATTATATCATTATAGTATCATAGAATATCACACACTATTTATAGATGGGGACTTTTAGGTTGCCATGTTTGAGTGCCGGAGGGTATCATATTTTCCAGCTCGTGTATCCACTGGCTGGGGAGGAACACTCCAGGCTTTGTCGCAGAATTTGTGGGAAGATGGTATCTAACGGCAATTTTCTCGGGGAAAATCATGATAAACCGTAGGACTTTGGGGGAGCCCTATGAACAATACAACCATATAATTAGTATGGCGGATCCGAAACAATGAACGATACCCAATGACCTACCAGTTGGGAGATATTCTAGCCCCAATTTTTGGGGTAGATTTTTTTAGACTTACTGCATTGGTCGAAATTTTCGACTCCCAATCTCTCCGCGTGGTAGCGAACAGATTCGGCGAGTCCACTTCCGCGCAGCAGGTAACACTGTCCCAAGCAGAAGTGGACCAACGAATTGTGAATTTGGTTCCGTCATGGTTGATCATATGGTTTACAATATGATTCACAATGGTTAACGGTGGATTCAGCATGGTTTATAAATTTGAACCATGGTTCAGTTTGCATCACCAGCCCTGTGACCCGGTCTCTTGCATCGCCAGTGTCTCCCTGGCCTGTGGAAGCCGGACCTTGAATCCCACGCGCAACAGCACTGGAAATGTGGCGAACGCCTGGGACCCCGGGGGAGACACAGGTGGATCGCAGCAGTCCGATCTCATACTTTCAGCTTACGAATGGTGTGGACTTTGATCCCATTTTTCATTCAAAAAGCATAAAAAGCACATTCAGTGCTCGGGTCTGGGATGTGAGGGCGGCCCCGGCGCCAATTCAGCAAGAGTATGAGCTTAGGCACAACCCCTGTCGGAAAGCCTCGTTTTGGCACACATCCCAAAAAATCCCAAGGTCTACATATATCTAGTAACCCCCCCCAAAAAGGTACGACACGTGATTTACAACTACTTTGAATTTGGTTTCTATTTTCTGCATCAATAACTGGTTGGTGGTTTCAAACATTTTTTATTTTCCATTTCATATATGGGATGTCATCCTTCCCATTGACTTTCATATTTTTCAAGATGGTTAAAACCACCAACCAGGTTATAGATGTATAGCCCAATCATCAACTATTATATATTTTCTGCATCTTTCTTGAGTTGCTACAGTCGCCTCAGGCGCCCGCTGAACCCAAGACTGCAGCCGCGCCGCGTACTTCGCGGCTCAGCGTGGTGGTGCGAAAGCGGCCCATGAACAAGCGCGAGGCGGGGAGAACTATGGGAGAAACATGGTGATTCCCCCTCAACAATGGTGATTTAAGAGGGATTTAACGAACAACAATGGGATTTAAGAGACGGGGAGAATGAGTAGCTCCGGAAATCAAACATGGCTTGCTGGGCCCCCCATTCAGTTCGATGATCTTCCCATTGAATTCTCGATAAAATGGTGGATTTTCCAACCGGTGGATGGCACATTTGAGGAAAAGCCAACTAGGGACCTAATGGCGGAATTTCGGAGAGTTTCTAAAGTGCTTTGCCAAAGAAATAGGGGACAATTTCGGAATGGAGATTTTTCAGAACCGACATTTGGAGGAAGAGTTCTGTTTCGGAAAAACCCATGGACTGAAAAACACTCTGATGTCGAAAAAAACATGGGGAAACCCGTTGGAAAATGATCAAACCAATGGTGGGTTTCTTACACACATCTATGTCAAGGTTCGCAGGAGGCGTGATAAAAAAATACCATAAAAAATCAATTTCCACCAGGTGTTTTCAGTTGCTTCAGTAGGGGGTGAAACAAGAAACACCCCCCGTGCGTTTGTCCCTTCCCGATCTTCCCGGACTCTCTTTTCTCATCCTCGATTTCTCATGGAAAATCCATGACAGTCAGAATCCATTCCATCACCATTCAAGCACCATTATTGAGGATGACCCCCATTCAACTCATCCTCGATCTTCTAAACCATGGGATTAAATAATGGGGCCTAGGCTTTCTGAGAGTTTTGAGATTTTCGGTTCCATTGAGATCTCCAGGTGCAGACCGCGCAACAAGACGTGGTGATGTGCAGGCGAAACTTTCATCACACAAGGGGGGATGCAGAACTGGGGGGTTAGGGCCACAAAAAGGGTATCACCATTGGGATTTCCAACCAGAAGTTTGGGTACAAGCCTTATATACCGTTGACTATGGTGAACTATATCCACTTACAACATCTTATATCCTCTGGTAAACGTTTACATAACTATGGAAAATCACCATTTTTAACGGGAAAATCAACTGTAAATGGCTATTTTCAATAGCAATGTTAGTTTACCAGAGGGTAACTGGAACTCCCCAAGTATCATGCCGCACGAATCCGATGCCACTTTGACATTGCTGTCAACAAAAAATCCGTTGGCCGATTTGATCCTGGTGAGTGCAGCATGTGCCGTTTGCAGATTTCGAGGCCCTTAGTCACAGGCAACCAATCAGCCTCAGTATTTTTGGAGCACAACTGATTGTTTCTTATTACCCTCTGGTAATTTAACATAGCCATTGAAAATGACCATTTATAGTGAGTTTTCCCATTAAAAATGGTGGATCTTTCCATAGTTATGTAAACGTTTACCAGAGGGTAGACTTCCTACTCAGGAAGATGTGCATCACAATAAATTCAGTGGCTGAATCACCATGGATGAAAACCGCTTCCAGGGAAAGCGCTGTGGTCGTGAGGGAACCGAAACTGAAGGTGGACCTCACCAAGTACGTTGAGGACCGAGATGATCTCGTGGCTGAGGTTCCCAGGTTCCACTTTTTTCAGTACACGACTGGGAAATACCATGAAATACATATGGGGATGAAACCCTGGTACCCCTGTAGTTCACATCAAAATAGCTGGGTTAAAATGGATGTTCATCCCACTAAAAATGGTATCTATAGGTATTGACCCATACCCATATAAATGCAGGTCTACAGGGAACAAAGCGGAGGATTTTCCAATATGTCTGGTTTTCCCGGAGGCGAAAAAGGTCAGCCCGCTTTTGACATGCACAGGAGCACAATTTCCTCTTCGACCAAGCTTTTGATGAGAATGTCACTGGACATTTGTTGGGACTGGGACCAAAAAGGTTGATGGGGAGATCGATCCCAGGATCAGGGGAAATGTTTGGGCGATCTTCGCATGTTGGTTGGTGTTGGTCAACATTTTCTGTTTGTGTTTGCTGCTGAAATCTTACTTTATATATATATATATAGCTTTCTTCCGGATACCTTTCTTGGAGGGTTAAGACATGTTAAGCCTGTGGAACAGCCCCGTTGTTATGCAGCTTCCAACGCTTCCCAGGATTCGCACAATTTGGGCCAGTTGGACCCGAATTCCATCTGTTTAGCTATATCAAACATCAAATCTTGGAAGACTATGGGACATGTTTGACCCCCGAAGCTCTAAATTTCATGGCCATATCACACATGTCCGAAATTGGTTTTCCCATCATTTTCCATAGTTTTCCCATCATTTACCATCATTTTCCCATCATTTTCCATAGTTTTCCCATCATTTACCATCATTTTCCCATCATTTTCCATAGTTTTCCCATCATTTTCCATAGTTTTCCCATTTTTTCCCCATCTTTTTCGCATCGTTTTTCATGGCCCCGGCTTTTTTTGCGGCCGCTTGGCCCCTGAGGTGACCAACGAGTCGCTCTACAAGAGTTGCGTGCAGCCGGTGATTGATGCTGCCTCTCGGACGAAACCAAAAAAAGGTGGGAAACGAAGTCGATGATGATACCATGGTTGAATATTATTAACGATGATGGATACCCTCTGGTACTTTAACGTAGCTATTGAAAATGACCATAGAAATAGTGGATTTTCCCATTAATAGCATGGTGATTTTCCATAGTTATGTAAACGTTTACCAGAGGGTAAATCATGGTTATATTGATGATAATTATGATTTATATGAACCATGATAATTATACCATAAACCATGATAAACCATGATACCATGGGAAATTCATGGGAAATTATAGGGATTGAATTGATTTAATGGGAAATTATAGGGATTTTTCATGGAACATGATAGACATTATATTGGGATATAGTATGATATACTGGTTGGTGGTTTCAAACATTTTTTATTTTCCATTTCATATATGGGATGTCATCCTTCCCTGATGGTTTAATATAATTAACGATTATGGATAAATCATGATTAGCATATTATCAATGTTATATTGAAGATAATTATGATTTATATGAAGCATGATAATTATACCATAAACAATTTTTTTTCCAAATAATTTAGATAGTTATCATATCATCATGATATAATTATTGGTGAATGATTATGATATATTAGTATCATTCTTGATAATTTGAGATGATAATTGAGATGATGCTGCTGATGATGATGATGATGATGATGATGCTGGTGATGATGATGGTGGTGGTGGTGGTGGTGAATGAGGATGGTTATGGTTGTGGTGGTAATGGCTATGGTAATGGTGATGTTGCCCCCGCTTATCAAGAACTCCTAGCTTCGTCAATCCATGGGACTCTCTCGGAAACAATGCTGACTCACATCTAAATGCGAGAATGACTTGCAGCTCCCACCGAGTCGAATTGATCTTCATTCCCCAAAGAATTTCTGAGGAAGCGCTTCATGATTGGCACATATTGGTACTATCTTTTTCTGACGCCGATGGTAGTTAGCTCCAAGAAGGTTCCCCTCATGGAAATCAACAGCTGCAGACGATGATCTTGATGGTTTTTCAATGCCTCGACAGCAGTGTGGCGTACTCAGGTGTTCCACAAGGCAAAGTGCACTTGCTTCGCGTGCGCCAGGGGGGAAGGACCTCTGGTGATTGACGTCACCATGTATCAGATAGGGCTAGGAGTCCTGGCAACTCCCCGGTGTTCGCCACGTCGCTTTGAGGTACGGCCAGACGGGCAGCGGCAAGACCTTCACCATGATGGGACCTCCCAAGCGCCAGGTGGAAATCCAAGGGTCGGTCCTCCCCAAGGAGACCCTGTTTGGAATGGGGGATTCCATGAAATTAACATTACCCTCTGGCAAACGTTCACATAACTATGGAAAATCACCATGTTGAAGAGGTAAATCAACTATTTCCATGGGGTATTTTCAATAGCTATGTTAAAGTACCAGAGGGTAACATCCATTATAAATAACCAATTTAACATGAGAACATTCTACTAACTAATTTATTACCCTGTTAACATTTCAGTTAATGCATGAAATTTAACATTCTACTAATTTAAACATTATGACATAATGAAAATTTCCCAAAAACATTATTCCATTAACAGTCTACTAACTAACATACTATTTCATTAGGGTAAATTTCATTAGAATGCCAATTCCATTAACATTCTACTCACATTCTATGCCATCAGAACACGGGATTTCATGGTAGTATTGTCATCCATTGGAAGAAAGGGTAGCTTTATTTTCAGATGCCGAAAATTTTAGTTTTCGATGAATCCCTCTGAAGAATATGTGAACAATGTGTTCAAAAATTTAGTGAGGGGATGGTTCTAGCAGCAAAGTTAGATGCCTAAGTACGCCCATGCCCCGTTCATGTGGTTCCAAATGTGTGATTTCATCCCCTAGGTTTTTACCACGGTTGTTTGGGGCATGTTTGATATTGGGGGAATGAGATCATCACTCGGATTTTTTTTCCCACCATTCTAGTAAAACACAAGCTGACTTCAGGACCCCCCCCATGTTTCATGGGAAAATCCATGGTTCCCGGTGAAGATTTTCCCAAGAAAACCAAGCCATTGACAGGGCTGGATCCATTTCTCCGGCGCTGCAGGTGGAGAACCTGCTTCCAGAGGAAAGGATCCCCGGAATCTTCCTGCTGGCCTCTCAGGCGCTGCAAAAGGGATGATTTTTCGGATGATCGCCATGGAAAACAAAGGGCTTTGGGGATGATGAAGAGAGATGATTCTTTTTTTTTGGGAGAAGAATCAAGGAATCAAGATATTGATTTGGGTTTTGGGCGACAATGTCATTGTGACCATTTTGAATGGATGGTTTCAGATCCTAATGTCCAAAATCGCTGGGTTGCTGGCCTTAAGTTTTGAACCATATTTTGGGATGTCGTATGTTCCTGTGAATCGGCAGGTAGGTGAAAAGCGACTCACATTTCTTTGCCCATTTTGATGTGGGAATATACTGCACAGCTAGACGCACTTTTTATCCCCCTGGGTATCTAGGTTTGCCACGTATTAAACACACAGGACATGTACACTCCCCTTATCTATACGCGATTTCACTCTTGTCCAACCAAGAAAACTCTGAGATTGAATCAACTAGTTGTCACCAAAGCATTGATGAAAGGTAAACTTAAACCCCATACCGCCCATACCCTCTAGTAATTGAACATACTGTATCTATGGCTTCAATGGCCCCTTTCTCCGTGGCCGCCAGGATCTCTTCCGAGGGGTTGCCAGTAAGGTGCGAGACGTAGATGGGGACAGACTCAGCCATGGACGGGGATTTCACGTACCAAAAATAGGGATTTGACATGATTTAACCAACTATCAAGGAGATATTGGAAAAAAAATATGAGGAGACATAAGGGTTTGTTGCATATCTAGGGGATACCCCCCCCCAAAAAAATAGGGACACTGCCGACAAAGCAGGTTTTTGTTTTTGGGTAGCCCTGCAAGCACGCAGTTTTTGAAGGAGGTTTGGTGTCTAATTTTTATGAACCCCCCAACTAGCTAGAGCCTAGAACAATAACAGCATAGCGTCATATAACTTCCATGATATTCCATCATGAAAGTGTGTGGGAGAAGTTCATTCATCGTCTTATTTGTATTCATCAACATTGAATTCAATGCTCAAACAGGGGATCTAAAATATCATTGTCTTCATTACAGTGAGTATCAATTGTATCAAGCATTGTGTTGCTCAAATCTAGCATCACATTCTGAATATTATCATGACCCTCTTCGTCATCAAAAAGAGCGACTGGAATAGTGTCAAGTGATGTTGTAACATGATCTTCGTATTTATCATTACTTACACTTCTGATTTCGACAGCACTTTCAATCAATACATATATCTTAGTTTTCGTATTAGATTGGCAACATATTGTATGACTCTGTTGTAAGAATTATATATACATTATTCATCATTATTCTATCACCCTGCTTTTGGATGATTTTTTGTGATAATCCATACATCAGGTCCCTAAAGAGTTTCTGATTTGCCCATCAGCGCAGTGACTGGATCCAAGTGGATCATTTCTCAGCCGAACTTGGCACACCGAAAAAAGGTCAAAGACTCCCAAGTCTGCAGGGAAGGAACGCCTGCCCATTCTCCAGCTTGTCTTCTTCTGCGTGGAATGTGCATATTTTTACCAAAAATGTGCTCCATCTTCAGCCAGGTATTCTCAGTGTAGATCTTGGAGCTGCAGTTTTTTAAACGAGGCAGGCTTTGTGGCAGGCTGGCTACAATCCGGTGAAGCCCTGGATAACTTGATCGGCGGCATTCTCTTCGGTTTCTGCACAGATCTCGTTGCAGCAATGAGTGTCCGCTTCATTTTCTTTGGGCTCAACAGTTGGATGGTTTTACAAGGTCCTTGTGCCATAGCTTCAGCAGGATGCGACCGCCAAACAGAGGTGCTCGGAAGTATGTTTGCAGCTGCAGCTGTCCAGCTCATAGGTCCAGCAGCTGGGGGTTGGACCTATGACATGGTGGAAGAATTCCCAGCGTTGGTGCCCAACCTGACTGGATGTGAGGCGATAGAGGCGGAATCCGATTGATATCGATCTTCTCCATGAAAGTCCAAGTATTTGATTTTCCAATGGCCCATTCCACTGATCCTCACGATGTGATGGGAGGATGTGCCATAGACACCATGTTGCCGTGCCATTGTGATCCCTGACCTCGGCCTGGGAGGCCTCGGAATGACGGAGAAGTCTGTGGGTTCGTCACCTGGTGCAGATCTGGTGTTTGGAACATCATTTTCTTCACCTGGATCGTGCCATGGTCATAGCTTGCTTCTTGCCCTTCTCTCCCAACATTCCAGTGGCCAATGTCTTGCACCAAAAATGTGGGCGTCTGCCCAAACGTGTCTGCCCCGACTTGCTGAATGCTACCGAAACACCAACTTGATGGGAAAGCCATTGGACCACTGAGACCGGCAGGGGGCATGGACATGGCTCTCGGGGTGTTTTTCCGGTTTTTCATCCTGGGGCTCTCAATGATGACCCAATAATTGGTGTCCTTTGTCTTTCCAGCTATGTTGAGTCTAGCAAGCAACCTCTGGAGGAACCATCAGAAACTGGCAGCGTGGATGCTTGAGCTGTTCGAAAGGAGGGAACATGTTTCTGAAGAATGTGCGGGCAGCCCAATGCCACAAACCTTCCGATCAACCAAGCATGTGGGGGTAATTTTACACCATTACCCTCTGGTAATTTAACATAACTATGGAAAATCACCATTTATTCCGGACAAATTCCCATGAAAAATGGTGGATCTTTCCATAGTTATGTGAACGTTTACCAGAGGGTACCATCCATTACCAGGTTTCACCTGTGTATGGCGTATCTTCAGGGCGTTCTCTGCGGTTCAGACACGCTCCAAAGGTGCACCGAAAGAAGGGCTGCCCGGCTGCCCGTTTGAGTACTGTAGAGGGCTAGCACCACAAGGGTTAGACTTGGAAGAAATTGCATGTGGCGGTTGGCAATCATGGTAGGTTTATTCAAAATATTATCTGACATGATTTTGGGATTTTGCTGTTGACACGGATATTTCTTGATGCTTGAACATGTTGGTTGATGGGTGCTCAAAGATCCGGAGCCATTTTTCTACACCTAACGGACCTAAGACGTCATGAATGACAAACACATCACACAGGTTCCGTGCAAAGAAATCCTGACATGTTTGAAAAAAACCGGGATGAATTTTGAACTTAGTACCCTTCGGTAATTTGACATAGCTATGAAAAATCGCCCAATAGATGACTTACCTATTGAATATGATGATATGATGATATCCTTAGCAAACAGCACAATTAGAGGGTAAAAGCTTAGTATCAATTCGTAAAATGGGACCTTGATCCTGATCTTCACAAAAAACAGGGGCCTAAGTTCCTCGGGGTAAACCACCCTTCGGTGTCACGGCTGGAAAATCCCTGATTTTGCCTGGGCAAAGCTTCGGTTCGGAAATGTCCCATGTTTGATGACTGGCTTTGACACTTTCCTCAAAAACCACTGTTTCAGTCGCAGGAGTATTCCCACTTGGGTGTTTTCATTGCCTTCTACGAGATCTATTGTGGGAAGCTCTTTGACCTGCTCAACAACAGGTGCAGTGACGAATCTCACAGATTCACAGACGTCATCCCGGCACGACCACGCAAAAAAGGTCGCGATTTTTTATGCCTTTGAGGCAGAGAAAAATGGATGTTACCATTGGAGGTTGCGAGGTAAACTTCATTTTAACGGGTTTTCATCGACTTAGACTGGTTGGTGGTTTGGAACATTTGGATTATTTTTCCATTCGGTTGGGAATTTCATACTCCCAACTGATGAAGTCATATTTTTCAGAGGGGTTGAAACCACCAACCAGATATGTTTTTCACGGTTTTTCCCAAGTGTTGTTGAACGAATCCATGTAGGGCTCAAATTATTGGTCCCACGACAATCCAGAATCGACAATCGATGTTCCCCAGTCTTAGATGGGCCCCTCATTTTGGAGGAAAAAACATAACACACACACAGATGCGTCTATAGAATATATATATAATGTATATATATATATATGTTATATGTATATATGTTATATGTATATATGTTATATGTATATATGTTATATGTATATATGTTATATATATATATGTATATATGTTATACTGTATATACAATCAAACCATGTTTGCTCTTCTTTTCTGCCAAACTCGGTGCGTTTTTCTTGGTGGAAGCCATTTGTTTGATCCGTTTTTTGATCGCAGGCAGATCCTGCATGCGCGGGAGAATGCCAAGGGCAACGTGGTCATCGGAGGGCTGCAGGCACGGGCTCCGGCGGTCTGGTCATTTCTGCACCGGAGACTTGGGGGTTTTATCATGGTTTAATGGTGGAAAACCATAAGAAAACCATAGGAAAATGGTGGTTTAATGGGGTTTAACCAACAAAATGGTGATTTTAATGGGATGCACCCTCTGGCCATAGAAATAGTTGATTTACCCATTGAAAATGGTGATTTTCCATAGTTATGTAAACGTTTAGAGGGCAATGTGGGTAAAACAATAAACCACCCAACACGGGGGAAGTTTGAAAGGGTTATACCACCCATTGATGGTTTTAATTGCATTGTTTTACCCACAGTAATAGTTTTTAGTACTAAGAAGTGACTTATCTGATGGTTTTTAGTACAAGTGACCTGTTTTTCCCATTTACTACTAAGAAGTGACTTATCTATCTATGTATGTATGTATGTATGTATAAATAAATAAATAAATAAATAAATAAATAAAAAAACACTATATATATATCATACACGATCATATAGATATTTATAATGTTTATGCTACCTCGTTTTCACACGCACACCAATGTCCATTTTTTGATGAAACCAAACCAAAAGCTTGCGGTAAGTGCTTGATGACTCATTCCGCCGATAGAAACTCGGGATAGCATGATCCTGGTGGTGAGTGGCTACTTTCTTGGGTTCCCGAAGAAGTAGCAATCTTGATTTCTTTTGGCTTGCATTAATGGATAAAATCTCCCAAGCCATGAAACAAGTAACCATTATATCTATTGTAGGGTTCACATCAGGGATGACATCTCCTGCATTTCTAGAGGAAACGATGCTGTGTCAGGACCATTGCATTGGAAACGTGCAAGATTTGATGGAGGCGGGGGTTTGGAAAGTCAGGCAGCAACACGGGAGAAGTTACACCTTCATGACGAGACTGGGATGGGTGGATTTTTAGATATGATCAGATGTTTTTGATAAGTTGGATGGCTAAGGACACGATGGTCTACGGTAGATATCTCTAGTTAGCATGGCTATCAAACTCAGGATTTCCCGGCTACGAACATCACCTGAAGGTTGCATCCCTGCGATTCCCTTCAGACGCAAGTTCCACTGATGTGGTTATATATAGTTATAATGTTATACCCTCTGGTAAACTAACATAGCTATGGAAAATCACCATTTATAGTGGATTTTCCCATTAAAAATGGTTTTCCATAGTTATGTTAGTTTACCAGAGGGTATAATGCCAACTTAGGGAGGTTATGATCCGCATGGTTACACCCATAAAACTAACCCCAGCTGCCCCAAGTCGTGTAAATTCCAATATACACCCCATCATATACTATCCATAGTTATAAGGCTATTTCACATTAGATGGTTTTACCCACCAATAACCCCACTTGCCAAAAAGGTACCCTCTGGTAAACAAACATAGCTATTGAAAATGGCCATAGAAATAGTTGATTTACCCATTCATAGCATGGTGATTTTCCATAGTTATGTAAACGTTTACCAGAGGGTATGGTTCAACATCTCCCATTTATAGTAATGTTCTTCGCGGTGAATTGCGGGATCCAAAAAAGGTCATCGAATCGGGCTTGAACAGCCGCACCACCGGCGTGACTGGTGCCAACGTCGACTCGCTGGGTCCCTGCAACTGACTGGTTGATCATCGTTCTCCATATTTATCAATGGCCATAAACAGAAACAGGAGTATGCTGAGTATCTTCAGACATTTTAAATGCTGGGTAGAAAATCTCTGAGACTGAAACTGCTCTTCTATATAGTTGGGGAGGCAGTCTCATCTGCCGGGTAGATGTACTAACTGTCTGATACCGTGGAGCCCTGTGGCGACCTCGCTGTGACATCATTGGAGTTATGGTATACGGGAAATCATCCCCATTTTGGGCCGCAAGTTTCAGGTCAGTGAATTCTGATGACTTACTCAGATACCTGGACGATTTTTAGCATGAAGAGAACCAGCTGTTCACCCAGGAAATACCCTGGAATCCTTATCGTCATATTCCTCATCAGTCAAGTCATGCCCGTCGATCGCTTTGCGTGGCCAATACCCGCACCACCCGCACGGCCATCGGACCCCTTTTGGCTTTTGTATTATCAGTATGGAAAGCTCCACCCCAAAATGGGGGTCCCTTACCCTCTGGTAATTTAACATAGCTATTGAAAATGGCCATTTATAGTTGATTTATCCATTAAACATGGTGATTTTCCATAGTTATGTCAACGTTTACCAGGCCGGGTAACTTGAAATCTCCAAGTCACCAAGGGTTTCAATGCTAAAAAAATCCTCGAAGGACGAGTCAGATTCGCTCCGTGGCCACCTGAGGTCGCGGTCGCACGCCATCCTTCAGATCAGTTTGAAGGACTTATCTTCCAAGGAGGCGGGCAGATGACTGGGAGGTACCAAGGGTAGAGATGCATTGAACATCACCAAGATGGACATATATCCATTTGACGGTCATTGGTTTTTAGATCTATCTTCTGGGATTTCAACATGTTGAAGCTCGTTGCGAGAGTTCATTCAAGGCTGGAAACACATGTTTTTCTTGGTTTTGGAAGATTTCGCAATTTTGACACCAATATTTTCTCATATTTTCTCATATTTTCTCATATTTTCTCCGGAGTCCTGTGTTAGATGCTCCGGAAAAGGGAGAGGACTAGGAAAACGATAGAAGGAGAGAGAGAAGGGTGTCCAAACGCACAATCCCAACCGTTTTGACACACCAACCAGAAATTTATTGAATCCACACCTATAGTGGTTGTGATATGGTTGGTATGGGTTTCAATCTCCTGTTGTGGGGGCATCTCGATGTTATGCCAAACATCCTAAGCTTGGGTTTTGGTGGGGGGAAAAAATGTAACTTACAATAAACTGTTGGGGGGGGTAATATATAAATTGTAAGTTACAATTTTCTTGGCCCCGATAAAGTAGGGGGAGGGGTTCAAAATGTAACAATCGACGTGGGACATCGTTACTTCCATTTTTAGCCACCCGACCTCCCAAAATTTTCCATCTGTTAGATGTGACAAGATTCAAATCAGGCTGGTCAAAGCCAAACAGCAAGAAACATTGGCAAAACGTGTCAGAGAAAGTCAAGTCCCTGACTTTGTTGAAGCACAAACAAACAGGAACCGTCCCTTAGTTTGAGACGAAACAATGGGAAAATCCTGTGGATTTGACCCACTCCTGGCTTGACGACCGGATCCAGCCATTTTTTCGTTTTTTTTTTTCCGTACTTTCCTTGGTGAAATCACAATGTTTCCCATGTTTGGTCGTTTCAAAACGGCCGAAACCTCCGCATTTTTCCAGTCCATGGGAAGTTCCCCCAGGAGCACGGCAAGATCAGCTTCATTGACCTGGCTGGCAGCGAACGCGGGGCCGACACCTTGGACACGGACCGCCAGGCGCGTTTCTGGTGGATTTTCCCATGGGATCTTGGACCGGAACACTGGTGATGTTTCCGATGCGGTTTTTAGCCTCTGGTAAACATACACACAACTACCCTCTGGTAATTTAACATAGCTATTGAAAATGGTCATTTATAGTGGATTTTCCCATTAATAGCATGGTGATTTTCCATAGTTATGTTAGTTTACCAGAGGGTATGGAAAATGGCCCATTGATAGATGGTTTACCTATTAAGAATGGTGATTTTCTATAGCTATGTTCAATTACCAGAGTGTACCACATGGAGAATGGTAAATGACATAGGGAAAACCAATGGACAATGTGGGTTTTAGCCAATGCCATAGGAATGGCACTCTGAAATGGAGCAATGGCTTCAAAGGGCGGAAATCATCTATTGTGGCATATTTTGTTTGGATGAATTGAGATAGTGTAACGACATGTAACGACCCTAAGCCAATTTCGACTCGTTTGTGGTGGCTTTGAACCTATGAACTGATACTGTAGACGGACGATGAAATCACCTCCTGCTTTGGCAAGTACAACCCCCAACTCCCCAAATTTCAATGTTGTGCTGCTGTGCGCGTTCCGCAAGATTGGACACTATTTTGAAGCCCTCAATTCACAGGGCTTTGTCGATGTCGAAGGTCATGGAAACAACATGAAACAACACTGGATCAGTGCCATTCCCTCAGCATAGACCCTGAGAATCACCCATTTTCAGAGGAAAATCATCGCAACCAATCCCTAACTCATGGCAGGGTCGATTTGTTGGGGATCTGGTAAGCTTCAACCATTGGGTGCAGTTGCAGTTAAGCATAGCTATCAGGATTCCCAACTTGTAGGGGGCATCCCCATGGAATATCCCCATTCTCTTCCCATTTGGGGATATTCCCCATCTTTTGAGGGTTTTTTCAGCACAGAACCATGCCGCGTTGCGCTTGCAGACACGTATGGACGGTGCCGAGATCAACAAGTCCCTGCTGGCCCTGAAGGAGTGCCGATGATATTGGGGGACTGCTTCAGATTTCCATGACTTTCAGACCATTTTTTTTCCAAGCACTTGGGATAAAAGGGGCTTCGACGGGATAGCGCAGCACATTGGAAACAACCAAGAACAACTCGGAAAGAAACCCAAGAGCTTCTAGGTACTACAAAAAGCAGCCGTGTTATGTTGGGGTGGTCTCGATTTTTGAACTACATGATATATATATACACATGTACATATACGTATATATTAGACTTTGACACACTGAATTGCTTTGATTACTGATGATATATATATATGATATATATATGATATATATATATATATGTATGATATTATATATAATTATATATGATATATACATATATGATATATATATACATAAATATGTGCTCCTGACAATTGTACGATCACACAAATAGCTGGAGAAAGTTTTTGATGGCCTCACTGGGATGTCGTGAGGTGAGCCGAAAAACTTCATCCCATTAAAGCTTTCTGCATCCCGTCCTTCGCTTCGGTTCCGTCGTTCAGGAATGCATCCGTGCGCTGGACCAGCAGTTGGACCACACGCCCTTCCGAGGCTCCAAGCTGACACAGGCGCCGAAAAACCACGGGTGGACGTTGGGATAGATGGAGGTTTCCAAAGGGATGGGTTTTATCATGGTTTAATGGTGGAAAACCATAAGAAAACCATAGGAAAATGGTGGTTCAATGGTGGTTTAATGTGGTTTAACCAACAAAATGGTGACTTTAATGGGATGTACCCTCTGGTGAACTAACAGTTTGCAATTGAAAATGGCCATAGAAATAGTGGATTTTCCCATTAATAGCATGGTGATTTTCCATTGCTATGTTAGTTCACCAGAGGGTACTGAGAATGGAAATAGAGAGTGATTTAACATGATTTAACTAACGATCATAGTGACATAGTGGACATATAGTTGGATACAATGTAACAATGGGATATGGGCACAAGCATGGGGAATAATGATAGTACATGGAGATGATATACAATGATAGTGATGAACAAATTCAGACCTGGAGACCAGAGATTGGAATGTTCATTTTTCGTATTATCAAATGATTGGGGTATTGAAATTTGACACCCATTTGAATGATGGGTTGTTGTGGATCATAAATCAGTTAAGGGTGGTATAATGGGGATATGAATGTCATATTCATGGGAACCCGCTGATAATCTAACATGGCAATGGAAAATCCTCTATAAATGGAGGTTTATAGCTGGGAAAATTATCTATAAAATGGGATATGATATACCCGCCGGTACACTAACATAGCTATAGAACAACCACCAATTTTAATAGGCAATGCATCTATACGCGGGCGATTTGCCATAGCTATGTCAGTTTACTGGAGGGTAGGGGATCATTATCACTTGTGAAAAAGGCTGATCACTGGGATTTTATCTCCCCATCATATTATAGTTAAATATTTAAATTATGACCGCCAAGCTAGGGATATTTTCTGAATTGGTGAATTATTTTCTGAATCCATTCGTTTAACTTATCCAAGGTAGGATATCTTTTGTGAGTCATGGTTGCGTGCTTTAATGTCAACCCCGGATTAATATTCCATGGTTTATGAAAATTAGGGGGGGTACTCCTCCAATAGTCATTTGATCCAATACTTAAATGGTACCCCCCCAATTAAGATATTTTTGAGTCATTATTGGAAATACGAAAACCAGGTTGATGTGTCACCCGTCAAAGAGGTAGGGAATTCTTCGTCTATCTTTTCGACGAAGGTTGAAGCCATGAAGACTTGACGAACCAACGCGGAGGGTTTGAGGTGTTCAATGTATTTTTATAGGGATGACTCGTTGACTTGAATGGGGTTGGGAGACAAGAATGCATCTTTTCTCATTGGCTTCGCATATTGAATTACAGCCTGAATATTGATTTACAGCAGCAACAATTAGGACAATAATGGATATTATCTAAAAGATCGGCGAAATCGTGAAACCACAGCAGTTTGGATATGAATATATCTAACAGTTGCTTGAAACATCTGCTTTGGGATACCACTCGGTAGTCATTGCCATGGCTGGACACCATCGCCATCCGCAGGTCCTTAAGGATTCCTTCGTGGGTGCCAACTGCCGAACGGCTGGAGCCCAAACACATGGGAGTTGCGGCGAAGTTCGGATGGTGATAGGGACATCACTTGGGAAATGGGGATTGCATGGGAGAGAACGGAACAAAAACTGGGTGACTTGATATACTTATACTCTCTCTCTCTCTATATATATACACTATGTACTTCATTTACGGGGTGATTTACTGATTTTACTGGGTATAACTACCGTAGTGTTACTCCATCAGTTTGGATGGCCTGGGCCATGGTTACTGGAACTGCATCCTCAAGGAGGTGAGGGATCAGGGGGGGATACATCTGACTCGATCGACGTTTCAACACATGCCTTGTGAGTTGACAGGTATATAATATCATATAAGTGAAATAAAATGACACAAAATAAAATGAAACAATATATATTATATAATATTTTAATCGATGGGCTGAGGACATCTTCCCTGTTCGCGCGTTTCATATCTCAGTTCCTTGCTGAGATTGGAATGGCTTGTCTCCACCGTGCAGCCATTGGCTCAAGATTTAAAGAGCTGGTAAGTGGGTTCGCACTATTTTTGATTGTCTCATTCCTGCTTGACAATGTAACACCCAATTCAGCTGTATAACATTGGATGGATTAGAACCTTTCAGATCTAGTCTGGGAATCATTATTTCTCCGGTCGAAAAGCATGCTTGCCGTGAATGTTTCGTTGCCAAGTGGTAAGAGGAAATCCTTGTCGCTTCCGCAAGGCTCTACCGTCGGCGACCTAAAGATTTTGGCCCAGAAATCTTTCGAACAGGGGTTCCTGAGACTGGTTACAGAAGAAGGACGTATGCTGACCGACCTTATGGAGACTTTGCCATCTGCGATTCAAGATGGAAAGCACCTAACAGCCATTGCCCAGCAACCAAAGCTGGCGGCATCATGCTACGCTTTTGCCATGTGGTGCTGTGGAGGTGACAGAGTTGTGACTTTGGGATGTCCAAATCATGGTGGTGACAGCTCCGCAGTTCGAGGTCAGTTGAGGAACGTGCAACAGATTCATGCCACTATTGGTGCATTTGCTGCCATTCTGACCGATGGGTCAGTTGTTACGTGGGGCGATCAAACATATGGTGCTGACAGCTCTGCAGTTCAACATCAGTTGAGGAATGTGCAACAAATTCAGGCCAGTTCTGAAGGATTTGCTGCCATCTTGACCGATGGGTCAGTTGTTACGTGGGGAGATCAAACAAATGGTGGTGACAGCTCCGCAGTTCGAGATCAGTTGAGGAACGTGCAACAAATTCATGCCACAGGGAACGCATTTGCTGCCATCCTGGCCGATGGATCAGTTGTTACATGGGGTAATCGAGACTGCGGTGGTGACAGCTCTGCAGTTGTTCAACATCAGTTGAGGAACGTGCAACAGATTCAGGCCAGTTCTGCAGCATTTGCTGCCATCTTGACCGATGGGTCAGTTGTTACGTGGGGCGATCAAGAGACTGGTGGTGACAGCTCTGCAGTTCAACATCAGTTGAGAAATGTGCGAGAAATTCAGGCGGCTTTTGAGGCATTTGCTGCCATCTTGGAAGATGGGTCAGTTGTTACGTGGGGCCATGAAGAGAATGGTGGTGACAGCTCTGCAGTTCAAGATCAGTTGAAGAATGTGCAAGAAATTCATGCCACTCTTGATGCATTTGCTGCCATCCTGGCCGATGGGTCAGTTGTTACGTGGGGTGAGCAAGAGCGGGGTGGTAACAGCTCTGCAGTCCAACATCAGTTGAGAAATGTGCGAGAAATTCATGGCACTCTTGATGCATTTGCTGCCATTTTGGCCGACGGGTCAGTTGTTACGTGGGGCGATCAAACATATGTTGCTGACAGCTCTGCAGTTCAAGATCAGTTGAGGAACGTGCGACTCATTCACTCCACTCGTCACCTCGGAGGGGGATCTTCGGGTGCTTTTGCTGCTGTCGTGGGCGATTGTTCAATCGTGTCTTGGGGTGATCCAAGCAAAGGCGAGGCCAACTCTTCAGTTGCAGATCAGATCCTGTATTTGTAGTTTGCTTGCCGCAATAGCCCAGACTCAGCCTGGAAGAAGTGACGAATGACTTGCCCTGAGGATACCCTGGCATAGCTTCTGCAGTATCAAAGAGTACTGGCGAAAACATGCATAGATTGTGTATATATATATACATGCATACATATTACACATTATCTAAAGCAAAGTAATTTACATCTATGCATAGATTTTATCTGTTTATATATATATATATCTTTAATTGTAATTTACACATTATCCAAAGCAATGTAACATCGTGATTGTGATGATGTCCCCGCGATCCCTGTCCTGTGGAGACAGACCATGCTGACATATCTCCAAAAAGTGGAGTGCTCGCCTTGGGGATCATCATGGATCATCACTGATGGCGATGAATTAGAGAAAACTATAGTTTTTTTTTTTAAAGCCAAGGTATATAACTTATACAACTAATGAATATAACTTATAACTTATATATATATATATATAACTAATGTCATCAGTTCTAAAACACTTTTCCGGTTTGGGGAATTTTCTAATGATCATCACTTGCCCGGATTTCTTTTTGTGGTATGGTTTATGGGGTTACCCCGCCCAAGAAAGATGGGAAACGTTTCGCCAGGTGATGATCGCCAATGTGTCACCCTGCAGCGGTGCCGTGGAACACTCCTTGAATACCTTGAGGCACCGATGTTGGGCTCCATTGGTGTCGGTGATGTTGGCTTCGGAACAAGACAGAATGCACATGGGTGTGTCTGAAAATAGTGTACCCCTAAACCCAATGGTTAATGATCATTATCCCTATTAAATGGCTATAATTGGGAATATACCCTATTTTCAGACAAACCCACATCCCTTTTCTGGAGGGGTTTGGGGTTTACGACCTTTTACGCTTAAATGATGAAATTGGATGAAATTGGTAGGCTCATGGGTTCGCAATTCTGAACCAAATAGCTAAATCGTCATCTCTGATCAACTGACGTTTTTCGTACTACTGACATAGATTTCAGATGATTTCAGATGATTTCAGTATATATCATGATTTATCTCAGCATCTTCCCTATTCATAGGCTTGTCGAAGGGTGGGTTACCCCATTCCGCTCCATCCAATGGTTAAACATTGCACTCTTCCCTCCAAAATTGCCGCAAAAAAAACCGTTCTTTTTGTTGGTTGAATCCAAATGCCGCAAAAAAAACCGCTCTTTTTGTTGGTTGAATCCAAATTGTCGTGTTTTTTTTTCGAACATCAGCAATTTTGGGATGATTTCCTCCATTTGTTCATCCGAATAGCAGGGTTGCTCCAAGGATTTTTAGGCCGGCAGATCATGGCCAGGTACGCCTACCGCGTCAAGGAGCTCCGCAGCGCGCCCAGTAAGACGGTGAACGTGCCTGGAGGCAGGATATTGTGGGGCCTTGAAGCAATATGGGTATGGGTCAATACCTATAGATACCATTTTTAGGGGAATGAACATCCATTTACCAGTTATTTTGGGGTTCACCAGGGGTACAAGGTTGTGACACACTGCCATATTGTTTATTTGAAGTTGCAAACACAGGGTAGAAATGAGGGGATTGTGAGTACATAGATTTACTGATAGGGATTACGATCTACCAAATCTGATGGCTTTTCCTTGGATAGATGGGGTTGTGTTTCCAGATCTGAAATGGATGGAGGCTCCATAGGTTAGCAGCGGTGAACACCTCGCTGATTTTTTTCAAACGACATGTGACCTGCGGTGGTGCTCCAGTTCGTGAACGCTATAGCTGGCAAATAACTAGGTGAATTCGATTGGGTTTATGGATGTAAAAATGGTAGATTCATATCCTTATTGGAGGTATCTTTGCTTTAGTGGGGGCCCATGCATTGTTGGCAAATGCCCATCAAATCTGGCCGGTGAATCCCTATCATAAACAACACAGCCAGTTGATAATTCATGTCCCTATCATGGATTATAAGCATTATATTATCAATTACACAGGATGAACTCTGAGTTGATGATAATCATCCATGAGCCATGGATTCATCATCCAGATGACATGACATCTATGATGACATCATAGATCACCGGTGAGCCATTAAAGGTACTCCTGTCCATCGCATTGCACTTGTTAAGTAATAGGGATGCCAATGATGTATCCCAAATCAACCAGGTTGTACAGCACCCCTTCTGAAGAAATGAATCAGCAATCATTTCCTACATCCCCGTTCTTTGATACTTAAGCTCCACAAAGCCCAACGAAAACGCGTGTTATAACTTATAACATTAACCGATATCATTTGATAGCCACTATGACATGGTTAATGATGTTTATGGGTATCTCAACTTCATCATTTGTCCACATGTTTACACTTATCCCATTATTACCCTGTGGTTATTTAACATAGCTAGGGAACATCACCATTTAAAGTTCGGCAAATCATCAGGATGTTTATCATATATATATATATATATATATATATAAATGGACCAGTTTTCATAGCTATGTTAAATATCCAGTTTGGGTAATTTTAATAATTAACTCAATAGATTGGTTGAAGAGACAATTTTCAGCGGAAAAGCAATGATCATCTCATGGGAAACTCGATGGTTTATCATCGCTTATCGATGATGACTCGTGTGCTTCGAATGGCCCCATTCTATGGTGTATTTATCCCCATGATTCCATGATCTATTTATGGTCATGGTTAATGATCAATGGTTTATTTATTCTTATCATTGATGTATCACAATTGATGGTTATTCCCATGATTTGTCAGTTTACTTATCCAATGAATGATTCATAGGTTCATGGCCAATCCCATTATAAGTTCTTTATCACCATCATTTCCTCTTAATGCTTAATGGTTATCTTAACCTCATCATTTATCAACATGGGGAATCCCAGTTTTTATTAACGGGAATCAATGGTAAAATCCTAGAAAAAATCATCATCCCCCATATTAAACATCCCATGATCAAATGGTGAATCGAGCACCCATTTTGGTAGTTGATCATGGATTGTGATTGTCATTCATGATTACTCATGCTTATCATCCCCGAAAAAACACTCTGAAAAAAATGTTTACATAACGAACTGGAAAGATCCAGCATGCTATCTAGCTGGGTAAAGCCACTATTTCGACTGGGTCATTTTCAATAGCAAACTCTTCTTCCCACGACCCCATCCACCAGCCAGGCACCACCCCCTCGGGCCTGGAGCGTGAGCCACTGCAGGTGTGCGCCACGCAGGTACGATGGCCGCGATGGCCGTGATGGCCGGTGGCCGGGGAATGGGCCATGGGCCTTGAGCGACGACCAAAGGGACCAAGTGAAGCAAACTTTTTTTTAGGATTGAAAGGGAAGAAATGATGAGGATAGAAACAGCATGGGATTTTCCAGAGGCTACCACCACCCCCCACACATGTCATGGCATGCCATCACTTCGCAGGGAGATTTGGCAGTGAACAGCAGCAGGGCTACCCAATTTCGGGGTCGTCAGCTGGGACGGACCCTGGTGCCATGTGAGCATGTGGTGATGATTAGCACGTCACTTTGAAGTGGTTGTTGAGACAATAACAGAAAGCTTTATATGTATGTATGTATGTATATATATATATGTGGAATATGGAAAGAAAGGAAGGTCCCGGACCCAGACGAGGCAATACATGGCTGCCATGGCGAGCCTTCCAAGGTGACAGTGAGGATGATGCGCAGTCCGGGGCACCCGATGTGGACTGAAGGTGAAGGGATAGCAAATGATGTCCCCACCCAAGACAGCTGGAAGATTACTTTCCTGCAACGACAATCCAAGTTTTTTGAGCCTATACTCAAGTTGATTCCAGTTTTTTTTCTATGGACAATCCCTATACTCAAGTTGATTCCAGTTCCCTTCAATTGCAATCCTGGGTAGTTTATATTCGCTATAACCCCTATCCTGTCTCTTCTTGCTGTTGGATGGCCCACAGTTTTCATGATGCCATTCGTGGCAGGTTCTGGGCTTTACATTGATTCAAAGATACATATTGAATGTTGATTATTAGATATTACATACTATATTACTATATTACTATATTACATACTATATTACTATATTACTATATTACTATATTACTTGCTATATTTCTATATTACTATATTACTATATTACATACTATATTACTATATTACTATATTACATACTATAATACTATATTACTATATTACTATATTACATACTATAATACTATATTACTATATTGCTATATCACTATATTACTATATTACTATATTGCTATATCACTATATTACTATATTACTATATTACTATATTATACTATGGTCAATCTATGAATAGTAGATGAAAAAAGAGATTGATCTATTCAAAAAATACTCCAGTTTACTAATCATCATAGTTTACCTATAAAAAATGGAGGTGTCCATAAATAGAGGTACTCAAACATGGATTTCATGGAGGTACCCCAATCGCTGGATGGTTTATTTCATGGAAAATCCCTGCCCAATCGAGGCCACGGACCCGCGGTGCGCAGACGCCCACGGAGGTTTCCGGCGGGGTGCGGGGTTGGCGAGGTTCGAATGGCCACGTGCGAATGTTTAATATTAATCTAATATGATATATGTGGTAAAGCATGATGGATTAGTAGAAAACTAGAGTATATATAAAGAATATATCAATCTCTTTTTTCATCTACTATTGATAGATTTAACATGATTCAATATGATATGATATATATACATATATGAGAATTATTTTCGGGATCGGATGGAAAAGAGCATGACCTAATTAGACTTCAAAGTGATAAGAAAGATATTTAGCGCCTTTTTTCCAGAGACTTCCTCCCGTGATTTTGAGTTCGGTTGAGTCCGGGGGGAAATCTTCGCGATTTGGATATGACGGATATGCATCGCTGGGATGTTTTTTTTGGCCGCAAGAAACGATAGCTTTTGGGGATGGGTGGCTCATAGATAGTATGATAATCAATGGAATAATCATCTCATCTAATGGTTACATTCATGGTTACTAGTGGTTAATACCCCTGGGGTGTCTTCTCAATTTGGCTTCTCCTTTCAGTGTCGGCAATCGTTTCGGATCTTTTCCTTCGATCGCTCCATCAGATCTTCCGACTCTGGTGGAAAGGATGCCATGTTCAGTGTGAGAGCCGGTCGGTGGCTCTCCCAAGAGGTGACGTCTCGACAGCTGATGTTCCTCAAAAGTGGCACTGGCCAAAAGCATCCCAGTCTTTACCCTCTGGTAATTTGTTACATAGCTATTGAACATGGCCCAGTCGAAATAGTTGATTTTTCCATAGAAAATGGTGGATCTTCCCATAGTTATTAGTTATGTGAACGTTTACCAGAGGGTAGTTGTTAGTGTACGCTTCAGGATACGTTTCTTAAAAATCTCAGAGGATCTAAAAAATCTCCAAAAAATCTTGGTAACCGATGAATTATTACCATCTGATTCCCATGCTGACAATAATAGCAATCATATCTACACAGTGACACACAGTATCTTGATATCTACATTCATGATCATTCATGATATATCTCATTCGAAAATGATAATTATAAAGACCTTAACAATAGTAATAATAACAATGAAACTACTGGTTGGTGGTTTCAAACCATCTTCAACCATATGATTGGATATTGATCCCTAATTATAGTCCTTTTTTCAGGGGAGGTGGCTCAAGCGTCAACCGGATCAAAAAACAATAGCTAAAGATAACAATGATAGCGCCCCCGAGAACTAATAACAATACTGGCCAGAATAATCATAATCACACTCATAAACATCATGATGATGATGATATTTACCATCTGGTTATTTAACATAGCCATGGAAAACCACCATTTTTAAGAACGGTAAACCATGTATTTCTATGGGTCATCTATACCATGGCTATGTTAAATAACCAGATGGTATCCCATGGTTTATCACCTGATTTTTTTTATCGCTTCAGGCGAGCCTTGGCAGCTCCTGGAGCCAAGGGCCCCAAACCTCCCTGGGCGGTGCTGCAGCGCCGGCACGGCCGCAGTCGGCGCAGGCGGGGGTTTGGGTTTTTTAGCGTAGACTTCAGCAACGAAGATGGCCCGATGACTTGGGAATTTATTTTGGATCGATTTATAGATTTATATCATAGAATCTACATGGATCTTAATGGATTTGGTACTTAACATGGTATTGCATGGGTTCATGAATGGATTTTTAAACGGGTTGAACTGAAGTTTTCGATGGATTTGTATGAAATAGTTTTCCTGAAACCTATATTTTTCACCCAATACATCTATTTTTGATAGGACAACACACCTTTGAAAATGCGTTGTTTGTGATTCAATTTTTGTTTTCAAGGAGTTTTTCAGCCATTGGAAAAGATGGGGGAGATTAGCGCACGTTCTCCCAGCAAACGACCTGAAAGCCTTTCGAAAACGACATCGGAAGATGATATCCGGGACATGAAAGTAGTCAAGTGGTTGGTAATGGCTTTGTCCCAAACAGAGTAAACTACCCCTAACTCCACCAGCTTGATAGATTGCAGCGGGGAGAAATCCATGGTCAACTTGTGTACATTTTATTTTCAGACATTTGCACATTTCCCCGAATCCATTCCAGACCCTGTGTGAACATCAAAGCATATCAAGCATTGGTTGGCCCACAAGTCCACTCAGTTTTGTCAAGCGGAGGCACCTCGAATCATACCCCGAATCATACCGCCGAATAATCATACCCCATAAAATCCTCTCTTTTTGTAACATACCCGTCTTTCGAAACCTAATTATTTACAGCAACCAGCAGGACCAGCAATAGCAAAAGAGCCACATCAATTTATCATTGCTGCCCCTATTGCTCCTGCTCCTCCCGCTCCTTCTCTCCTTCTGCTCATTCTCCTTTTGCTTCTTTTTCTTTCCTTCTCCTGGCCTCGCTTCTCCTCATCCTCCTCCTCCGCCTCCTCGCTCCTCCTCATTTTCCTCGCCCCCCCTGCTCACTCGTCCCGCTTGCTGATCCTATACTCGCTCCTTTTGCTCGCTCCTTTTGCTCGCTCCTTTTGCTCGCTCCTTTTGCTCGCTCCTGCTCCTACTGGCGCTACTGCCGCTGGTTCTGCTGGTTCTGCTGGCGCTGCTGCCGATGCTCCTGGTGCTGCTGCTGCTGCTGCTGCTACGACTACTACTATTACTACTACTACTACTACTACCACCACTGCGACTGCTACTGCTACTGCTACTGCTACTGCTACTACTACTACTACTACTACCACTGCCACTACCACTACCACTACCACTGCTATTGCTACTGCTACTACTACTACTACTACGACTACTACTACTCCTACTACTACTAGTACTACTACTATTGCTATTAGTTTTACTAGTGCTACTACTATTGCTATTGCTATGGCTTTTACGATTACTATTGCTATTACTACTAGTTATTACTACTACTACTACTACTACTACTACTACTACTACTACTACTACTACTACTACTACTACTAACTACTAACTACTAACTACTAACTACTAACTACTAACTCCTAACTCCTAACTACTAACTACTAACTACTAACTACTAACTACTAACTACTAACTACTAACTACTAACTACTAACTACTAACTACTAACTACTAACTACTAACTACTAACTACTAACTACTAACTACTA
>Ga0126342_10000404_pt1 | contig 45307 bp, 42 predicted proteins | sample Cyp1metagenome_FD_92528 | JGI IMG/M metagenome (GOLD analysis project Ga0126342, IMG submission 92528) | Coral microbial communities from Lord Howe Island, Old Settlement Bay, Australia - Cyphastrea 1 metagenome | ecosystem: Host-associated > Invertebrates > Cnidaria > Coral ...
AATGCCAGATAAAATTACAAATAAAATGTTAGATAGGATGCCAGATAAAATATCAGATAAAATGCCAGAAAGAATGCCAGAAAGAATACCAGATATAATGCCAGATAGACTGCCAGATAGAATGTCAGATAGAATGTCAGAATATATGTCGGATATAATGCCAGATAAAATGGCAACATATATGCCAGAATATATGTCAGATAAAGTGCCAGAATATATGCCAGAATATATATTAGATAAAATACCAGAATATATGTCAGAATAAATGACAGGTAGAATGCCAGAATATATGTTAAATGAAATGTCAGAAAATATGTTAGATAGAATGCCAGATAAACTGCCAGATAGAATACCAGGTGGAATGTCAGGATATATGCCAGATAGAATGCCAGAATATATGTTAGATAGGATGTTAGAATATACTAAATATATGTTTAAATATATGTCCTGATATGTTATGGTGGGGATTACACGAAATAAAGTAATTTTTTCCGTGATAGGTGTAATACTTGGTGGCATTAATTTTTATTTTGTATGATAGGTATGGCAGATATGGTATTGGGCTGGTTCCGGTAACGCGCTTGGATCCGGCTGGTCGCCGTAATTAATGGCGTTTTATGTGGTAGATAAATACTTGGTAATATTGATTTTTTTTTGTATGGAAGGTGTCGTATATATGGTATTGGGTTGGTTCCGGTACGGCGTATATATTAAATTAATCGGGATAATTGCCGCGGCTATTGGTATGGCAGATATGGTACTTTGCAATACCGATTTTAGTTTTATATAATAGGTGGGATATATGGTAAAATCGACCTTTAATTTGTATTATAGATATGGATATATATGGTATTGGGCTGACTGGTGGTGCGTTTCGACCGGGATAATTATCGTGACTACAGCACGGTAGGTGTGGTACTTTAGTATTTCCATTTTGTTAGGTATTATATATAAAATAAATTATTTATTTTTAACATGTTAACATTTAATTTCTTATTATTATATGCGTGATAAATACTTATTCCCATTCAATTTTTTTATTTATATTTTATTTATAATTTGTTATTTTATATTTTGTCTATATATAATTTCTTTACAACAACTTATCCTTAACTTGTCCATCCATACTTAATTTGTCCATAAATAACATGCAATCGGCCTGTCGCTGCGGGCGTAGTACTTTTGTTCGTCCCGGCTTCGATATACCTACATACATTTATTTTAATTTCCCTATACAACTTATTCCACCCAAATCCTTTACTATCTCTTTTTTCTTTCCTGCTTTCCCCATGCCATCTTTTCCCCTTTTGCTGCTTACTGGAAGAAATTGAAATGTATGGAATTATCCGATCCTTTAATTGGTTGGATGAATTGCTTGGATTTTTTTTTTTTCATTGTATTTTGTTATTTTTTTACTGGATGGACGTAATATTCGTAAGCTTAGCTTTTACGAAATACATTAATATATTTAAATAAATTATTATACTTAAATTGCTATTTTAATGTCGATATACTGAAAAATCTATGTTTATTTATATTTCTCGACATTTTTATGATATAATTAATTTTGATTTTGTATTCCGCCTCCACTTTTACACCCAACTTTAGTATACCTTTCACGACACGATTTTTCATCCACCCTATTGTTACATACCATCTTTCATCACATCATTTTTCACATAAACCATTATCACACACAAACTTTCCCCATAACATTTTTTACCGACACAACTTTTCACATACAATTTTGTCACATACCTTGCACTACACCATCCTTTTCATGTACCTTTTTCACACACCATCTTTCACCATACCTTGTTTCACGATGTATTCTTTATCACATACTATCTTTTTCAATACCATCTATATACAACATTTTGTCACATACCATCTTTGACCCACCACTTTGTCACACACCACTTATCACCACACCATCTTTGATACAACTTTTCTCGCACAGACGATCTTTTACCTCACGATTTTTCAAAACCTTTCTCACACCCTTGCACAATATCTTTCACACCATGTAGGCGTTGCAAGCTTGGCACTTGGTAGTATCTATTGTCGATTTGTGTGGTACGTGTGGAATTATGGTCCCCATCCCATTTAACAAATAGGTCCAATGCATTACACCGGACTTTAGGTCCAAGGACCCCCATGTTACATGGAATGTCCACTATGTTGTCGTTTTCGTCCCTGCATGGATGTTACCTCCTATGTACCCCAGCCTCCGCCGTGAAAGTATTAAAAACACAGATTCTGGAAGCGAGACAGGGGTCAAATCTGTTCCTCCCACCGGTTTACCTCATTCTGCTGAAAACCATCCTCAAGATCACGAAGAATACTACAGCTCTAGTTGGAAAAAAATGGCCATCCAGACCAGCGCGGCACTGCCAGTAATATGCTGCGTAAGCTGTGCAGGGACGGTAAGAGCAGGACAAAGGTACAATGATGGATAGGACAGCGGTTTTCTAAAAAATTACCCTTGTCGGAGCCCACCATAAGCACAACATGAAACGAGATTGTATCTTTGGGTGGTTTCTTTGAACGTACAAAATAAAAAAAAAGAAAACAATGAGGAGAAGTAATTGTGCAGGGTTTCAAGATCATTCTTTCAGGTCGGGTTGAAAACCCCAATGCTCAACTTCAAAGTTTCCTGGTCACCCAGTGTGGGGATTTCTTGGGCAAAGGTAACATCTGGACATCCTTGCGCCCATTATCACAAGCCGAGAGGAAAAAAATAAATCTAGTTCGTTGTTTCATTCACAAAGATTGTGGGACAGGCCGCAGCGGGGATAACCCTGTGAAGGAAGAGGACGAAAAAAAAGCGAACAAAAATTGCGGGCAAAAGGGCAAAACAGCGCATGGGAGAAATAAACGTAGCTGCTCTGTCCTCGAACCAGAAGGATCTGAGAGAGTCTTAGAGCGAGAGCCTGAAAGAAATGAAGGGATACAGGGGACACCTTGGGGGTCACGAGGGCTTTAAGGCAGGCTGATGCCTGTCTGTGTGTTTGTGCATCCGTGTGTGCCCACTAAGTGTTCAATATAAACGATTTTTTTTTTGAGTGTGAGTTTTTTTTCTGCATGACACAGTTACATGGCACAGGCCGGCTGTACAAGCGATTCGCAGCAGGGGTTATACCTTGTGGGCGGAAAACACGATGTATATTTATTCTATTTATTTATATTTTTTAATTGGGAAATACGAAGGTGACGAGGCCGAAGCTACGCCACATTAAAAAATATCTTATTTCAGGTCGCCAACCAAGCAAGAGGTTGCCTTGTTGGTGGAGCGCCGAAAGAAGGAAAAAAATGCCGAAATGAGGACCTTGGAAGAATTGAAATATACCTCAATATATTTCTTGGCTTGGGTGGCCTGCTGGTTGCTGGGGGTCGCGCTGTGTTTTGCACAGCGAGCATGTTGTGAAAGCCTGCTCGTTTCCCAAACAACGATTTGTCTTGGTAAAAAAAAATAGTAGATATACTGGACAAAGATTGATTTTTTTTTTTGCATGTCCGAAAGAGAAAAATCAAAATTCAAATGCCAAAATCGAAGCAGGGAGTGGACGTTCTCTGAGTAAAAAAACGATTGTCAGCGGAAGACGCTAGGACAAGTGTGCGACGAATCAACTGACAAAAAAAAATCATCATGCTTTTCAAAAACCTGTGTTTTTTTTTAAGAATCTTTATTTCAAAATGGAATTGAAATCTTTATTAACACATCAGGCCAAAAGGAGAAAAGCCAGCAATACCTTATCCTCGAAAAGTTCTCCCCTACACACAACAACCCCTTCCTCTCTTGAACAAGCTATTGGAAATATTTTTGAATTCCTGCTTTGTCTTCGCTGGTCTTTGCAGACAATTTTTTTTCTTAACACAGATCCGCCGTGATAGAGGGAACACACATCAAAGCACAAACACACACACACTGTTGCACACAGACACACACATTTAGGCGCAAGTCCCTAGCACATAGCGCATCCAAAAAGAAAACCCTTTTTTTTTTTGTGTCCTACGCCCGTCCAAAGAGCAGCATGCGCCAGAAAGTTGCACACGCAAAAAAGTTGGCAAGGGTTATGGCCTAAATCCAATGGGCCTGAGGGCCCCCAGGTAATGCCACAATTTTTGTGGGCTAGCAGCTCAGCCGGGTTGTCACGGGAATTTTCCTTGGTTGCTGGCAGGAAGGGCATGAAAAGTCCTGGGTGTAGGCAAAGCCGTGTTCGTGTCGGCATGTTTTGGTCATGAATTGGAGCCTCAGTGCCTCAGCCGCAAAGCGATGTGGGCAGTTGATGCGGGCAGTCGGTAGGCTGGTAAGCTGCTAGTGGGTAGCCGTAGGATCTGTGTTCCTTGTCCGTTGCGATTCTGGAGAAGCTGTCCATCCAGTGCCTGTCAAGGCACAAATAGTCTTCATTTTCATGCCGCAGAAATCGACAATCCACCATGCCTTTCCACTCCCCTTGGGTGCTGACCTTGGCATTCGCATCCTAGAATGGATTTTTTTGTAGCAGTGCCGTCCAATTTTCCCTGAGGTCCTCACCGCGTCCACCTCTACCCCTGTTCCTTTTTACATTTTGGAATAAGAAAAGGTTGACCGTCTTGCAGTCTCAGCAATTGTCTTAGTGATCTCTGGGTTCAGGACTTCACCTGATGAGCGACAATTTTTGAATTAGAGCGAAAGGATCCACAAAAGAAGTTCCAGACATCTCAGACATCATCAGCTGGCAGGCTGCCCACTGCACAGCTGGCGTTTTCTATTCCGGTGCGCTGTTGCCTGTGCGCTCGGGGTTGCAAGGTTCCTTTAAGTTGAAGGGTTTCAAAAATGTTGTTAGGGATTCCTGCGGCCATAAGGAGGCAACGATTGGTCACTGTTCCTTTTCGAAGGGCTGAATTTTTTACACGCCAAGGCCCTAAGGAGGCAACGATTGGTCACTGTTCCTTTTCGAAGGGCTGCATTTTTTACACGCCAATGTTTTCGTACAGCGGATAATCCTTCGCACCGATCTAGGCGCTTGCAGCTGCATTTTCAAAGGAAATAAGCCGATTTATCCCACTTGCACTGGAGTGTAATGTTCTGCAAGGATCTGGCAGGAGCAGGTCAATCCATCGGTTCGTGAGATGTGGTACAGCAGTTCCATTCAAGATTTTTTTTGTTCGAATGAATGGAAAACAATACTTTCAATTGGAATGAATCGTTTGTGAAGCGCACTTTCAACGAGGATGCTCCATGCCTTTTTGAAAAATGAGCATGGCTGGCACACTCTTCATCAGTTCCAATGGTTTGTGCCCATACTCTGGGCGTTACATTTGCCCTACCTTCTATTTCCTTTTGGGTCTCCACCATTAGCTTGCCATTTCTCCTGCGAGATTCTTTTAATGGTGTTTATGAGCTTTTTGGCATTAATTGCTGGGTGGCAGCGATGAACGCTCACTTCGTGACTTTGGGCAGCAACCAAGCAGTGCAGGGAGATGAGTCGAGAAATGTGTCCATTGAATTTTTTGGATGAACGCCCCATCAACCGCAGATCTGAGCAGGCTCCTTTTGCGGACGTTGTGGCCGATTTGGCACTCGCCGTGGATGCGCAACAGGAAGACGTTCGCATCGACACGAGCTGCGTGATTTCGTGTCATTTCTTGCTCTCCAATTTGCTCTCCAAGGATCTCCAACGGTTTTTTTTTCAAATTACCTCTGATTCACCTGTGAGGATGAGAACGACCGCACCCATCTGCGCTACACTTTTGGCTAGGAGATTGAAGCGGGTCGCGAACATGTCCAATTTTTTCATATCCGACAGCCTTCTTTTGGGGATTCTTTGGAAACTTTGGGGTTGTTGCCATTTTCTGCCATTTGTTGCCATTTGTTGCCATTTGTTGCCTTCAAAACCAGCAATGGTGGCAAACCCATCGATTTGGCAGTCTGGGCCATGATCCGCGATCAACCAGGATTGACGGAAGACACTCGGTTGTACATTTCTTTACCAAAGAGCCAACCTGGGCAGATGGTTCTCTTGCACACAGTTAATATTTATTTTGCCTTCTGGTGCGCTTCGTATTTCCTTTCACCTGCGAAATTTCACAGGTTTGTCCCTTCAGCTTCATAGGTCTTTTCATGGTTGCAAAAGAGAAAACCAGAGACACTGTCATTTTAGCTTGTGCCCTGGCAAGATAACTATGCTGCATGATTTTCTTCTTTCTGTGCCTGCTGTTCACAACGGAACGCTCCGTGTTGTTTGAGTGCCAGGGCGGGCTCGCCTTTTGAACGCAAGGCCTTTCGTCCAGCCCATGGCGCAATGCCAGGGTGTGAGAATGTTTTGGGCTTCACTCACGCAGTCTGGCCTAAGATATCTGATACTGATGTGATTACAACATTCAAAGGAGTAGGACTGACACAATGCCAACAATATGCGTGACTTGCAATCCTAGCTTCGATCCAAGTTTTGAACCCATTGGTGTGCATCGGTCCAGTTCGGGGCTCCAAAGGGCTCTCAAATGCCTTGCTCTTTGCGCATGGACCTCAGTTCCCTGAGGCTCACAACAGAATACAGAAAGAATTCTGTGAAAATTTACCTTGATGAAGTAACTGTTGAATGTTGTATCCCACAGCTGAAATGACTCATGAGCGAGAATTTGTGGAGCAAGTTCCTGAAAAGCTGACAACCTCACCTTGGTTTTTTTCACTGCAACTTCAACTGAGTTTAGGCTGGCGAGGCCTTAGCCTGTGGCCCTTGAGAGGACGGGGATGGGTCTTAAATTCCATCCTTTCAGCTGGGATTCCGTCCTGCAGGATGCTAAAACGGTCCCCGCAAAGACGAGGCCGGAGGGGAAGAAAAAAGGCCGGTGCGTCAAAAAAGTCGTTGGATCACCAGCAGCCAGTTCAAAAGTCTTGACATGCTGAGGGCCATGCGGGGTTGCTTCCCGTTGTACCTCTATATTTGGGTAACAATGCGCTTGTGCCGATGAGAAAGACAAATGTGGAAATGAACGAATAAGTTTCAGACAAAATTAGTCGAAATCATGAATTTTTAAGTGGAAATTTAGCAAAAATGTATTGGGGGCCATTGCAGTGTTGAGATCAGGAAGCATGAACCACTGCCACGTGCCTGCACCATTGTTGGTGAAGTGCAGGGACATGACTGAGAAACGGAAGTTCATGCATCTATAAAGATGTCTACAATTTTTGCATTTTTTTTAAAAGATGCGCAGCGCCACACCGCCACCATGGAGGGCACAGGAAAAAAAAACCTGTCCATCATACCCATTACAACTACCACCGACCACGAACTACTACCACTGTATAACCAGACCAACTCCTGCCACCAACTGCCCTCTCTGTCCACTTGAGCCAACTCCATCACCCCCCATCCATCCACAAGGGGAAGGGGGCAATTGAGCGACATGCTATGCTGCAACATTTGAAAGATCTGTGTTTATCTTAGTGTAAATTTTTGTGCCCAACACTAACACACCTGAACATTCATAAACCAAAATCACCCAATATCACTGTCGTACTTCCTTTTCCCTTGTTACTTTTCTGGGCTCACTCAAAGTATTTTTTTTCCAATTCAAAAATTATACATTTTTTTTAAATTTTGTACATTGTATATTTCGGCAGGTCTGGTAATATATAAAAATATATAAATATATACATATATTTAAAATTTTATCTAAAATAAATAAATAAAAAATAAACAAATAATATATGAGAAAATTTTGAAAAAACAATATAAATAAAATAGGAAAAATATATAAAATAACCAAAAATATATATAAAATATTTTCAAAAAAACAAAATAAAAAAAAAAATAATTTAAGATAAAAATATATAATATAAAAATAGTTTTTTTCAATTCAATATAAAATTAAATCTCGAAAAAAAAAATACAATCAAAACTATAAACAAATATAAGATAAAAAAATATAGTAAAAGATAAGGAAAAAAATATAATATTTAAAAATATAATTTTTAATTTTAGATAATTTTGGCATCATCGAAAAGACATAAATAATTAACCAAAAAATGACCAAAAAGCGCCCAAGAAAAACCTCCAAAACGCATAGTCGAATTTAACCTGTTTTTTCGGTTGTCGGTGATGTTGTTGTCCTGGTTGTTGTCCTGGTTGTTGTTCTGGTTGTTGTGTGTGGTTTGGGATTTGGGGTTTGAGGTTTGTAATTTGTGGTCCGTGATTTATTCTGAACCGACTGCAGTTATATGGTCCATCTTGGGGCTATGTTGGACTGTGTTGGCCCGTCTTGGAGGTATGCTGAACCATTTTGCGGCTATGTTGGCCCATCTTTGGGGCCATGTTGGCCCATTTTGGGGCTATGTTGGCGGCTTTATTGGTTCATCTTGACACTATAATGGTTTATCTTGAGTCCCATATTGGGCCATATTACCTGAATTTTTCCAAATATCGTCAAGGAAATTCCAAAAATTTCATAAATTTAATTTTTAAGAAAAATAATTTTATTAATTTAAATATATATAAAATAAAATTTTCGGTTTTGAAAATATTTTATTCAATATTTTTATAAATTATTTTTATTTGGAATATTTCATATATATTAATCCAAATATAATATTTATATGCTAATTAAATAAAATTAATTAAATATATTATAACCAGATATTAATTAGAAAATTCAATAAAATAAAATAATTATTTTATTTCGTATGATTTCCATCATGATATTTATTGGTAAATCTTCTGGTATTCTTTTTGATATATTTTTGATATTTTATTTGATGTTTTATTTGGCATTTTTTTTGGCATATCTTCTGGTATTCTATCTGAAAAATATTCTGGTATTTTATCTAATATATTTTCTGAAATTTAATTTGATAATTTTTTTGGTATTATATAATATATTTTTTGATAATTTATTTGATATATTTTTTAGTATTTTATTTGGTATATTTTCTGGTAGATATTTTGGTATATGTTTTTGTATATTTTTTGGTATTTTATTTGGTTGGTATATTATTAAAAAAAAATGAAATTTTATTTAATATTTTATTTGGTATTTTATTTGATATATTTTTTCGTATTTTATTTGGTATATTTTTGTTATTTTATTTAGTATATTTTTTAATTTTTTATTTATATATTTTATGGAATTTTATTTGATATATTTTTTGGTATTTTATTTAACATTTTATTTGGTATATTTATTGATATTTAATTTGTTCGTTAAGATCTAATAATATATATTGAGCTGGGGAGGTCCCCGAATGAGGTCCAGCGATATACCACTGTATTAAATAAATCCTAGGTTGAGGTCCAGCGGTAAATAGGAAATAAAGATAGAAATTAATACAAATATGGTCGAACAAAAACTAAAAGAGGAGGAAAAGAATAACTGAGGAAAAGGAGGAAAATTTAATAACCCTTACCTAATAGGTAAGAAAAAACAACTAAAAATTCCTTCCACGAATAAATATAAACCTTTATTATTTCGGAAACATACCTCAAAATATTACCATATTTTTTTTATAATCACAATTTTTTTTTAAATAAAAACCTCCAAAAACACTTTTCTTATCTACCCTATTAAAAAAAAAATAATCATATATACTTTTTCCTTCACATAATTTATAACAAACAAATTTTACATATGTTTTTTCTTTACAAAATATATTTTATTTTTATTTAAAAATAATTCTTACCAATATAAAATTACCAAATCCCTCGAATTCCAATTACCTAACTTTAATATTAATATAATTCCCAATTATATTTTTAATTTTAATAATATAAAAAAAAAATAGTATAACCAAAATAAATATTCATATTATTTTTTTTTTTAATTATTTATAAAATACTATATAATTATTATTTTTTAATATATTATTTAAATATTCCGTAAATATTATAATTCCAAATAAAAAAAATAAATACATATTTAAAATTTTTCAAAAAATATTTCAAAAAAAAATCGAGCCACAAAACATTATAAATACTATAATTTTTCATTAACACAAAACCACAAATATCAATATATTTTTTTTTCCAAAAATATAAAACAATACACAAATATCACCTATTTAATGGTTTTTGGAAATTCACAAAAACCAATTATTTTTTAATAAATTAAAAAAAAAATAAAAAATACCAATTACAAAAACCAAAAATAACAATAATACGCTAACAACAAAAACAACATCAACAACAAACACAATAACAACACAAATAAAAAACAAAAACAAAAACCAAAAGCAACAACAACAACGACGACGACGACAATAACGATAACAACAACGAAAATACAGCTCGCAGCATATCACAGATAAAATGCCATTCTTTCTTTCCCTCCCCCGACCCCTACAGGCATCGCCGGTATACGAAGCTCTACAATTATTTCTATAAAAATAATATTATTTATATTCAATATAAACCAAATATACAAGGAATACACCAATCCAATACAATAAATATATTATATATTTTTAAAATAATTAATTATATATTTTTAAATTAATGTAATTACTTATCTATTTTTTTTTCGGCGTTCTCGGGCAATCCGAAAATTGGTAAGCATCAACCAACTACAATTTTTTTCAGTAAAGTCAAATTTATTTTTGAGAGGCGCAGTTTTTGTGAGTATCCTATCGTTGGGTTTTCAGTACTTGTTACAATTCAAAGGGCTCACAAAAAGATTTGTCGATTGCCTGAAAATGGCACAAAGGGTATTAATTGTTAGCAAACCGAAAATCATTTAACCATTCTGGAAATTAGGGTTCTTTGTACACTTCTTCCTTTCCCGGTGGAAAACATTTAAAAAAGATTTCGGACATGCAATCGCAAGCACCCGTCATGGCACGCTGGAAGTTTCAATCACCGACAGCATGAGGCCTAGACCAGTGAAGAAGCCAGGGGTCAGCAGCTCCGTGTACTGTCAAAGATTAGAAAGAGGCATCCATGTTAACATCTTGAAATCCACACCCTTCACCCTCGCTGTGGATCGAAAGAATTTGCTAAGGACACCTGGTCTCAACAATTTAAAATTCACGATCAGTAAAATACAGCACAGCTGATATTAAGGAACAGGCACTCCAGAAATTCTGCAAAGGAGCTTCTGCAGGGTTCACAGCCTCAAAGAAAAAGACAATCGTCCCCTTACCAGGAGTGGCTGGTCACACCCGGTGGAGCCCCTCGAAAAGCAAACCCGCTCCCAGAAATGAATTGGTGTGGGATGCACTAGGATGCATGAATGTATGGGTGGGTAAAGGATCGGCGGGATGAAATGAACTGACATGAAAGCAGATGGAATCAATGAAGCAATCAATCAACCAATCACTGAATGCGGGCAGGACTGAATGGCTGGGTGACCTGAAAGAATCAATGACTAAGTGAGTGAATCCACGAATCAACGCATTTGTGAATACATGAATGGACGAATGATGAAATGATTGAACGAATGAATTCGTAAATGAATATGAATGAATGGAACATGCATATGAATGAATGCATGAATGAATGAATATGAATATGAATATGAATATGAATATGAATATGAATATGAATATGAATAAATATGAATGAATATGAGCAAATATGAGTTAATTTGAATGAAAATTAATGAATGCATGAAAGAAGGAAGGAAGGAAAGAAGGAAGGAATGCGTGAACGCACGAACGAGCGAAGGAACGAATGAATGCAGCAATCGATGGGAATCAATGAATAGATGATTGAATGGAAGGAATCAAAGTGAGTGCTTGAAAATGAAAGAATGATTGAATGAATGAACGCATGTATGAGTCAAGGACTGAATGCATGAATGAATGAATGAATGAATGAAATGAATGAAAGAATGAATGAATGACTGAATGAATGAACGAAGATATGAATGAATGAGTGGATGAATGAATCAATAAATCAATCAGTGCATGAATGAATGACCGGAAGATTGATTGCATGACTGAACGAATGAATGCGTGAATGAGTGGCTGGCACGGCATGACATGATGTGACTAGCCTACTTCTTCTCTAGCCCAAGCAATTTCTCAGCCAGTTTCTATTTCAGCCCACTCCTTGGACCTGCAAGCCCTTAGAGCCACATCTGCGACACAGGTGCAATGCGTTTAGCAACCTCCAGCTGCAATCCTGCATCGCATCCAATCAATGGCCAGTGCAGGTACCTAAGCTGGAGGTACTGCACCATAGAAACAAGATGCAGCCCACGAACCCGAATGCTCTCACACGTATGTTAATGGTACAGATGTCGAAACACATGGAAATGCAGTCGCGCAGAACACTTTTCTGAAACAGTTTATTTGAACAGTCTCGTACATTTTTCTCCTGCTATCATACCACCAGCGCACCGTAGACTGTGGAATATGGAAGAAGGTGGCGTGCTAAGTGTGGAGTGTGGAGTGTAGAGTCTGGAGTGTAAAGTATGGAGTGTAAAGTGTGGATTGTCAAGTGTAAAGTGTAAAGCGTGGAGTGTGGAGCGTAAAGTGTAAAGTGTAAAGCGTAAAGTGTGGCGTGCACAGTGTGGAGTGTAAAGCGTGGAGTGTGAAGTCTAGAGTGTGGAGTGCGGAGTGTAGAGTGCATAGTGTGGAGTGTGGAGTGTAAAGTGTAGAGTGTTAAAGTATGGAATGAGGAGCGCAAAGCGTAAAGCGTAGAGTGTAAAGCGTAAAGTGTGGAGTGTAACAGGAACCTTTGCTACGCATTTGGGAAAAAGCAGACGCTGCTCTTAATAACGGTCTGTTTTTCCAGCTTCGACATGCCGCAGCTCCGTGCTGTCATCGCAATGCTACGAGCGACGGCAGCCGCCTCTGCAGCAAAAGGGATAGGGAATGGCTTACAAAACTGAAACTTACATCAAAAAAGTTACCGACGTGTCAAACAGTCAGATTGCACATGTGTAGCTGCTGATACTTTGAAAACATGTCCCCGAAGACAATAGCTAGCTGTCTTTAAAGCACCGCAGGCTGCTGTAACCAGTCCATCCAGCGTTTCACCAAGACAACGGGGACAGCGCCGCCAGTTGTCGCTCTGTGCAAAAAGAAAAGCATCAGCTGTGCGGTGTGATGCTGAGCAACAGTGACGAACCACGCTTCCCTCTGCCAGGGTTCGATCCTGTGTAAAGTGTGGATTGTGAAGTGTAAAGTGTAAAGTGTAGAGTGTAAAGTGCCCAGTATGGAGTGTGGAGTGTAAAGAGTAGGGTGCAAAGTGTAGAATGTGGAGTGTAGAGTGTGGATTGTGGAGTGTAAAGCGTAGAGTGTAAAGTGTAGAGTGTAAAGTGTGGAGCGTAATGTGTGGAGTGTGAAGTGTTAAGTGGAAAGTGTGGAGTGTACAGTGTGGAGTAAAGTGTGGAGTGCACAGTCTGGAGTGTAAAGTGTGGAGTGCAAAGTGTAGAGTATGGAGTGTGGAGTGTAAAGTGTAGATAGAGTGTAAAGTGTCGAGTATGGAGTGTGGAGTGTAAAGTGTAGGGTGTAAAGTGTAGAATGTGGAGTGTAGAGTGGGGAGTGTAAAGCGTAGAGTGTAAAGTGTAGGGTGTAAAGTGTGGAGTGTAAAGTGTAGAGTGTGAAGTGTAAAGTGGAAAGTGTGGAGTGTACTGGCGTGTAAAGTGTGGAGTGTAAAGTGTAGAGTGTGGAGTGTACAGTGTCAAGTTTGGAGTGTGGAGTGTAAAGTGTAGGGTGTAAAGTGTAGAGTGTATGTAAGGTGTAGAGTGTGGAGTGCAAAGTGTGGAATGTAAAGTGTGGAGTGTGAAGTGTAAAGGGTGGAGCGTGGAGTGTATAGAGTGTGGAGTGTTGCACCTGCCACGCAAACTGCAACTCATCTTGTGAAAACGAGACAAAAGTATTGCGCCTGCAACACAAAACGACTTTCGACACGTTGTCAAAGAGGTTGGAATGTCACAAAGTGCCGCAATTGCCACGCAAAACGGCATGACAACCTGCTTGGAAACTTTCGACAAGGAAAAGTTTTGCAGCTTTCCCCATAGACACGGCGAAGCCACAGGAAAATCAGAGACTCGAGACGAGACACGTGGGATCGTCAGAACGAGCATTTCGTGCGAGACTTCCTCCAGTTTTTAGCTTCAGAACCGATGTTTTCCTACGAGTTTTCTTATGGACCTCCAAATTTGCTACCTCAAAATCGATGTTTCGTTCGAGGCTTCCGTCAATTTTCATCACCTCTCACAAAACGCCACGCCTGCCACAGAATTTGCACCTTGTTGCCACTTGACGCAGCCCTGACAATGCGATTCGCACAAAAACATGCAACACGACACGTCTAAAGTCTCGCGGCTGCCACGCAAAATGACGATGGACACGTTCAAAGTGCTGCGCCTGCCCTGAAAACTGCAACGCATCTTCTGAAAACGTCGCAAAAGTATTGCGCCTGCCACACAACGACTTTCAACACGTGACAAAACACGTCTGAATGTCACGAAGTGCCACGCCTGCCACGCGAAACGAAGCCACGCGATATTTGAAACCTCCACGAATGTCCTCTCTTGCAAAACTTACCATAGGCACGGCCTATAGGCCCTCACGCGGATGGTTGCGAACGGTCGCGGACAGTTGCGAACGTTTGCAGAAACCCTCAACCCCCAAACCACTAGAGTGAAACGGGGGCCCTTGCTACACATTTCGGAAAACGATATTTCCCGCGCTTACATCGACCTTATATATAGTAGGTGCCTCCAATTAAGGTTCCGGAAGTGGCCGCTGATCGCACCAAATCTAGAAGCCTCACTCGTGCAGCGTTGGCAATGCGTTTAGCAGCGTCCAGCTGCAATCCCAAAATAATGCCAGCACCAAAGCTTTCCGCGTTGCAATGCCCTTTGAGCCTAAGTGCAATGCGCAGCATGGAGGCACCAGCAAACCAACGCGATTTTGCAACACATATCGCCCACGCGCAATTTCTGCACCGACAAACCGAGCTCTCGCTACAGCCTCGCGCATATTTTTTACGACCGTATCTTCATGTATCTTCCAAAAGTGCTCCAGCATGCGGCATATATGCATTCTCCATTCTATTTGCCCAACGACTTTTCCAGATCGAGCTCAACCTCAGAAACACAAACCCGCCCTTCGGCAACCCCTGGAGCGACAGTACCTGTAAAAACACGCAGTGATCGTGCACTTCCATCCTTCCACCAGCAAATTCACAGGCTCCCTGACTCTTCCTGTGATCGTTTGTTTCCAATGGCTGCTGTGTCAACTTCCCAGCGCTGACGCTGCATGTAAGATTGAAATAGTGAGATGAAAGCTTTCCTACTACCTTCTATCTACTGCAATTTGCCCGTAAATCGGAAGTTAGCAAACTGAACTTCCTTTGACCATGATGATGCTTTGTAGCTGCCTGTACATGTCTGAGAAGCAGGCACTGAAAAGTAGAACGAAAGCAGTCACATCAATGACCTTGAGACTTCCTTGACTGCAAGTTGCAAGGATCATCCTTTTGGGACCGCAACACCATAGCAATGTTGGACCCAACACCCAAGGACCACACGCCAAAGGTATCCAGCACCAAAATCAGGACGTTCCCCTGGCCATGGCCATACTGTTGACAGATCAGGAGAATTCAGGAGAGCCGTGCTGCGCCTCGCAGAGGTGATGCCCGCGCTCCTCTGCATACGGCAATTGAACTGAACAGCGCATCTCGCACCAGTGATGTCCTGCGACATCTCGGATGGAAAAAAAAACACAAAAGACTCACAAGTTGCAGACAAATTGCATCCTTGGAAAACTTTTAAAGTGAAGTGCACGAGTATTGCGGAGTCCTGGTAGAGGTTGCAAAGGGGCTGGAAATACCAAGCTTTCGGTGCTTCTATTCGGATCTGGCACCGTCCGAAATCCGGTTTTCACAGCTTCAAAGCCACTGCAATAGTTTGACAAATATGTTTGAAAGTCCCAGATCAAACTCCGATATGCAATTTCATTCTTCGCGGCTCGACTAGTGTGATATATCTTCTTGATCCTTGTTGTGCGCGTCGAATGTCCCGATCCAACATCAATCCACCATTCTTTTTCAAGGCGCCGTGCCTTTGCCGGCAGCAGTTTGAATTGTGGGAACCGCTCGGTGGCTGGATGGCCCAGGTTTGTGGCTGACCCAGCACCAAGTCGTTGCGACTCATCGAGAGCCACAAGCAATGTAGTCAACCAAAACGATAACCCATTCCCAATGACTTACAGGAATTGTGTGGGATTTCAAATGCATCCCCTATTGGACGTTTATGGGATTGAGTTTATCACAAGTTGAATCGTTGGAAACTCATAGGTTTGGAAATGCGGAATTGACCACAACTTTCTCATTCCTAGCATCTAGAGCATCTACTGTCTGTCTCAGGCATTCAGCAAGGAGGCTGCAGGGGTATGTCCTTAGCAACCAACCAGCTAAACTGACTGGTGGGTGGTTTCAATCCATCTCAAGAATTAGACATTTCGGATCAATATCCCAAGCAAGGATAAGGATTCACAAAAACTTGTTTGAAAACCTAAAGACAGAGCCTAAAATTTCGAAATCTCAGCTTTCATACAAAACACTGAGACAAACGCGCGGCCCATCCAGCGCCACGAGGCAAAGTTCTCAAAGAATTGCGAATTGTCACCTGACAAAAAATCACCCAGAGGACCCCGGAACAGAATCAACATCAATTTTCTGTTCGAATATGGTTTCCTTGATTAGTTTCGAGCTGCAACAGTGAAAGCTGAGGCACCAACTAATCAACACTTGACCCGCCAATTGCGAGCTTGTTGAGGTTTCCTTAGGCAGCTGATTGTTGCTTGAAAGATTACACCTTTCCATTCCCGGCTCTGCTCGGCGCACCCAGGATGTTGCAGAGAACCTCGGCGTGTCGATGGGTGGCTTGGAAAATTTGGCTAGTCAAGCATATTTGAGCACCGAGCTGAAGTGGAAACAACCGACGCTTTTCTACCTCACTTGGTCAGCGCTAAATGCCAAGCCAAAAAAAACAACACCTACAATATCTTATCATGAATGCACAAGGAGTGTCTACCAATACCACCACTCGTAAGTGTCGTATATGTCGTATATATGGCTACCATCTAACGCTAAGGTTTCGGGCTGGTGCTTCCACACCTTCCACCCTGGCAGATCTGAAACTGGGAAGGGCCCACAGATTCACAACCTACCAATCACTTCAAACAAATTGTGGCTGTCTTGAAAAATCAGAGATTCCATGGTGTTCGCCAATTTATGGCTCAAGGAGCTTGATCGATGGTAAACAGCTGAGTTTTAGCACTTGGATTTAAGCGATACACTTGCAAACAAACCGAAATGGTGCTATGTGGCAAATTTTGGCAAACACGTGCCAGCTTTGCAATGGTCGCCATGGGCAAAGACCTCAAAGCAGAATCGCGGCACTTTCGTTCATCGATTTGACTGTTGACTTTGCTTTTTTGTCCAGCGGCTAGAACACAAGGCCACCCCGGGCCATGGCATTTCTCTGCTTAGCCATATCTCAGGATGACACTCAGCTCCCCATTTCGGTCGCGCACAACTTCCCCAACACCTTGGTGCAACAGCTTTTTAGCGTTGAAGGCTGTGGTGTCATAGTTCACCATTTTCACTGTTTGCTCTGAGCATGTCACAAGTCACGCGCGAACCATGCAGAAGTGCACTTTCACAAAATTCCAACGTACCTCCCAGGCACAACTTCGTCACAACTGGCGTGTCAAGATCAATGGCTGCCTTGGGAAAGAAGCATTTGCAGATCACTATTTCGGAAGCAAACTGACTAATGCAATTGACTGACTTGTACGGAAAAAGTGGGCCTTGTGCTCCAAGATCCACGCAGCTCATAGCGTTGCAGGAAGCATCCTGAGAAATTCTACTGTCAAACGCGACTTTTGCTCTGGTGTTTTGCATGTCATTGCTTCCAAAATTGATTCAAAGCGAAACAAATACATTAAACTCTTTGATGAGAAACAAAAATCATGGTATGCTGTGAACTTTCTCTTCCAACATCTTTATTTGAAGTGTGTTTCGCGCCACGTTTGGGCTGAGAGGGCGACCACCCCATGGATGAGATGCGCCAGCGCGAAGCCACGCCAGGGCTCGGGCACTTCCTGAAATCGTCCATCGATAGCTTGGACACAGCAGTGGTACGATCTGGGGCCCAGACAGAGAAAGATGCTTCCTTGCAAAAGCGCCTTGAAATCTGAGAGAAACATCAGAAACACCTAGACACTGATGCAACTTCATCAATTTCATATCTGGGGGAAATAATGCAGGGATTTCACACTACTGTCAAATCGTCACGCATCTTGATGGTAACCATGTATAGGTGTGTTTACTATCCCATGAATTTCCGAAGTTGAATGTGTGAGCAATGGCAGGGTAGTCTGAGATGGAGTCCCTTGGCTCATCTGGAAGAGAGAGACATCGTGGCCGTGAACGGATATCTGCAGACTTGCTGGGCGAAATGCCATATCATGATGCTGTACATGGGAAAACCATGGACTCAAGATGTAAAATCACTGAGGATTAAAATAGGCAATAGGCGAATGCATAACAATGGAGAACTAGCAGGCAGTCAATGCAAGAGGATTTGAAGCGAAGACATATTGAACTTTGTTGAGATTCGAAAGCTTTTGCCTGCAAAGGTGTTGGTCCCTCCAACCTCGCTCGTACTTTCAAGGCTGTTTGCATAAATCCGATGTTCCAAGCTGTTCTCTGTGCATCGCAGGGATCTTCTTGGAATCACTTTTTCATTTTTTCTCTGCGGCAGTAACGTCTATTTGAAAAAAACAGACCCCCTGGCTGAGCTTGAGACTCTATGGCGAAGTCTGAACACGCAGCATGGTAAGCCAAGGGAGGCTGATGAACTCCATCCTGTGTCCAAAGATATCGAGCTCCCTTGAGAAAGGTGCCACTTGAACACTCAACAAAGGTGCCATATCAACGATTGTTTCTTTTCCTTCAAAGTGTTGCTCTGGGAGAAGTCATCTACCATGTGATCTAAGTTCAAAATTAGCGGCCTAAAATCAGCGGCTTCCCTTCACTTCATCGATTTCTTGTTGGTTAAAGCCACTATGAAAGATATAAAGATATACATACACTATTATATTACACTATCATTGCCATGGTTGGCGAAATCCCATGCGATCCCGATGTCATTTCGTCCTGACGCTTCTGCGAGGCCGAGGCCGAATACATCACACACTGCTGGTCGCTGAAGGGCGTAGCCTGAGATTTTGAAAAGGCCAAATGGGCCAAATACTTTTTGGAGATGCTATGGGGACTGGAATACTCTATCTGCTTTATCATTCTGATGATTTCGATGTGTTTTTTTCCATCTGAGTATCACGATGATTTCGCGATTTTGACTGTTTCCGAGATCCTGAGATCCTGAGATCCTGGCCATTGTCTGCGCATTTTTTGCTACTACCCGTCCTGGCGGGTCCCACTATACATCGTAGATGGATACATATATATATATATATACATACATACTATATTTGTTGGATTGAAGTTTACAATTTATCCCGCTCGGATTTGGGTTGATATCCAAGTTGATGGACATCATCTCCTTGGATCCTCGTAATGCCCAGCTTCCTCGATGCCGTGCCGCCAGGTGAAGAAACATCACTTTTCTCCGTATCAGTTCATGCAGTTCATGATGCAAACCACTGAGGAATGATGAAACCAGATCCATCATTTAGAATCATTTAGAATATGTTGAGCTAGCATCTTCCCAAGTTCTTTTCATGGGGAAACAAAACCTGTTTCAGTGCTACCAAGGATCTGCATGGAGGGGTCCTTTGGTGATTCCTTAGGAATCGCAAAAAACATTGTGCAACTGCCTGCTGCGCTGTGCTGTACCAAGGCTGCAACGAATTGATTCAGCAGTTCCTGGGTCAGGACATGGAACACTGTACAGACTGTACCAACATCCGATTCCATGCCCATCTGCCCATCTCTACCCATCTCCCATGCGCCTCCGCAGATTTCACGGAAAGCCGACTCACCTCACAACCCGACAAAGCGGCAGAAAAGTTGGAGCCAAAATATGCAAAAATGATCAGAACAAGTGAAGTTTTGGACCCTTGGGTATCCTTGGGAACCCTTCACCAAAGCCAAGAAGTAAGTCCTGACGACGGCAGCACCGTAGGCCCTCGGACCAAGGTTTGCAGCTCGCGGTTTCCATCCTCTTTGCTATTTTGGAGCGCACACCTGCGAGCTTCGTGTTGCAGCAAAGTTAGCTCCAAAAAAACCTTGCAGCTCTGAAGGAGGGCTTGGAACTCTTGAAAAACAGTTGAACAGATTTCCCAATGATTGTATGCATCTCAACGCCATTGTCCTAAAAGCGACCCCCAAGACAGAGAGACAAGTTAACATCCTACAAAAAAATGGTGCATTACCATAGTTGCCATGGCTCTGTCCAAAGGTCTCTGTGCATTCGAGTGACATGCCAAGGAGCAAGATGAACAGCAACACCGAGACAAAGACCAGCATCCAGCTGTGTGACCTGTTGATCCCACTGAGAGTGAAGGATATCTATTCGTATTACATATTTTGTACAGAATATATATATATATATATATATATAATATCTCTTTCCTAGATATTAGATATTAGATATTAGATAATGATGTTAGTTCGGTATAGATATAGGTTTAGATGTAGATGCAGATGTAGATACATAGAACCATGGATACATAGGTAGATACATAGATAGATAGACAGATAGATACATAAATAGATAGGATAGATAGATAGATAGCTAGCTAGCTAGATAGATAGGTAGATAGATAGATAGATAGATAGCTAGCTAGATAGATAGATAGGTAGATAGATAGATAGATAGCTAGCTAGATAGATAGATAGAAGGATAGGATAGGATAGGATAGGATAGCATAGCATAGCATAGGATAGGACAGGATAGGACAGGATAGGATAGGATGGATTAGGATAGGATGGATGGATGGATGGATAGATAGATAGATGGATAGATAGATAGATAGATAGATAGATACATACATACATTCGTTCATACATTACATACGTACACATGTAAGTTTTCTATGAACATTTAGCCATCCATCAGATCCGTTCTTTCTTGGCAAGACTTCAATAGATTTCATTGCAAATCTGTGTCTGGAAGCTCCACCCCGACTGGGCAGTCAAGCATCAAAGTCTCATCGCTATCTGACTTCACTATCACCTCAACACTGTGGGAACATGACCGCACGGAAACAACGCTGTGTCGGAGCCAAGATGTTTTGCGAAAACCAAGATGTCTTTCTGAAACAAAGAAATTGCAGTTTGCCAAGGAGTCACCCCGTCAACATTCACCTTTCCACTTTTTCAAACTTTCAAAGTTTTCAAATAACTCAGAATCATGGGAACCCTGTGGAACATCCCAAAACTGAGGTCTTCACTGACGGCATACTCACCTCATCTACCTGTTGAAAGATGTCGAGCTCAGACCGAACGTTCAGCCCGTGTGATGTTTGTGTTTCGAGGAAACCATTGGTCCATATTGGTCCATATTGGTCCATGTTGGTCCATATTGGTCCCTGAGTTTTTGGGACCCAAATCTGCCAAAGGCCATTCTGAAGGCCCAAGGCTGCCCAAATGAGACATAAATCATGTGGCCCATCGGCCTGAAAGAGGGATGTGGCATCGCTGTCTGCAAGACTCCTGACGTGGCACACTCCGAAATCCCCGGTGGCATTCTGCCAGGTTCATCTGCAGTAAACATCCAGGGGCTACAAGTTTTTCATCGCAACTTCATCTGCGAAGGCTTGGGCTGCGAACATGTGAGTAACTTTGCGATGTTTTATGTGGAAAGCCATTCAAACCGAGTTGCTCATGTTTTTGCGAAAAGAATCCGTTCAAAAAATGTTCAAAAACTCAGCAGTCGACTGGCATATTATGATCCATCTCCACTACCATGTGTCAATGGATTGATTTAAAGGAAAATATACAGGAAACCAGGTTCAATTTACACCCAACTTGATCGGGGTTTCCGGTTTAAATTTTCCCTTCAAGCAATCCATCTATCTTCATTATATCTCATAAGTAATGGCATACACAGCCATTTATTATGGTTAAACCAGCATCTTTGGTTGGTTTAAATCACCATTTTGACACTCCCCCGCCACCTGCCTCTGGCTCTGTTTCCGCGTGGGCCGCGGTCGCTGCGGCATGGCGAGCAACATCACGTCGTCGCCTCGTTGATCCAAAAAAAAGGAGTGATACCAGAAGTGTAGCGATATACCACATATATAGACACATATTTATTTATACATATAAAGTTATATGTTTATACATATATATATATATATAGATATGAAATGTAATGCAATGCAATGCAATGCAATTTGGGTCAATATATGCATACATATATATATATATATATATAAATATAATATGTATATTGTCGTAATAGCATGGTTGGTTATACCGCTGTTTCTGAGGTCCTGGCCCTCTTCATCGACATTTGCCTGGAACTGAAAATAAAATCTACCCTGCCGGTTTCAATACCAAAATACTCAAAGTTTTAAGGATCATTTAGGGCTATACTTATGGAAACTAATGGAAACATGAACTTTCCAGATAGTCATTTAATCTTATTTTGATGTACCAATCCGTTATAGGTTTATCAACAAAAAATGGTACATGTTTTTTTTGAGATGCCATCTGGATGGATGCCACAATTTTATGGGTGAGCCCCATTCACCAGCACCTGGAAATAAAACGGGGATGCAACTCAGAGATTTTTCATTGGTAGATCCCATCAACTATCCCACATTGCAAGCGTCTTGCCTGGACCGTACGGGTGCAGCTATCTGTTGCCTCAATGGACACAATGGACACAGATGGATGAATGATTCTTCCATCGCAGGGGCCAAGCCCCTGATTTTGCTCTGCACACTTGCTAAAATTTGGCATCTTATGTTTTAAAGATCCAAGAAGAGAGAGGAAGGTAAGGACAGCATGATATTTTCACATGCTTTCACATACTTTCACGTACTTTCACATACTTCTTCGACTGGATATATCTACTTCGGTAGCACGCAAGAACATGCAAGCACACTACAATTGCGAACCTCCGCATTGGCAAACTTCTCTCAATGAAATTCAAACTTGGCACAAATAATCTTTTCGGTACCCTTGTGAATATTCCAACAGTATCCAACAATGAGCACACTGGTTGAAGATATTCGCAGCGCATTTTTTTGTGGCAGACTTGACTTCATTCATCCCCACCCAGTCCAACGGCAGGTGAAGTTGTTTATCTCCGGTGACAGACTAAGGTCCCAAGCCAAGACCAATTGATTGCATGAAAGAAAGAAAAGCCTCAGCAAATGGTCAATGACCAGAATCCACTGCTGTGGTAACAGAACTTCCAGTCCTTGGAAACGCTTGGATTTTTATGGGGCACCAGCTACCAGATGAGACATTTGCAGCTTTCCGTTCCTTTCATCACTGTGTCATTGCCCAACTTTCACCACGGCACCCAAGGTACCACAATCGATCCATCAAACCTGGGCGCTTGGGGCGCTTGCGATACCGATCCTTTCTGCACACTGAAAGCAGCGTGGAAAGGGCGAAGTCGTTTCACTGTTTTGTTACCCCTGAAATTTAGAATCCCTTTTTTGGTTTTAAACATGTGCTGACATTTAGAGTAAAGAACAATCGGCGACACAATCGACACTTGACAGACATACACTGAATGAAGCAAAAAGCAATAAAACACTCGTGCTCAGACATTTCCTTTCAGCTCTCCTTCGAAGTCGTGTTAGCTTGTCTCAGCTTTGAAAGTTCACTGGGAGCCACGCTGAAAATTCTAGCGTTGTGACCGTCAAAGGGTAATCCTCAGTGAAGAAAGTGCGAGAACCCGACAAATGATAAAACCAACAGGCAAGTGATGGTCCCTTGATTCCTCTTGATTCACGGTTGAGACTTCGGCACCGGCACCAATCATGAAGAAACATGCCCAATAAGATGGATGGCTTTCAAAAAACCAACAACCAGTGGGAAAGTTGCCAATGAATGTGAGGAAGCATGGGAAACATAACATTTGGTGGAAGAAATCCTGCAATTGCTAACTATTGGTAACTATGAAACACTGGATATAACACTGGATATGGGATAAAGTGGATAAACATGGATAAACCATCTACCACCTGCAGGATTTGGCCACAGATCCTTCGGCTTCCGCCAAGGTGCTACATACGAAGGGGTTCAGTGGGCTCAAAGTACTGAGCCAAATACTGCGGCACGGCATTTTTTTTATCACCATGGCAGGCATCATCTTGGAAGTGGCAAAAAAAACAGTGGTGTCATGTCTTTTAATGTGAACTTTATCCATTTTATCCACTTTATCCATCCAACTTATCCACTATAAATTACTATCTTTGTCCATTGATGAAATGAGGATCCCAAATTCCAATCCGTACCTCGCTGATGGGTTGATCCAGCAGCAGTTGCTTCTGGAAACGCAGCTGCAGTCGAACCTGATCGCACATGTCCCTGGGTGAGATATTCCCTTCAGCAAACATGGGACAAACATGGGACAATTTGGACAATTCTTGGTTAGCGACTTTCGGTTTTTCATGGTTTGTTTACAGGGAGTACTGTTTGGCTCTCCCGCAACATGCAGATTGGCCATGGAAAGAGAGACACCGCTCCGTGTGTCCAGTAAACATGAGACTGCTTCTGGCAAATGACAGTCAGTTCTGAGGCTGACATGCAAACTTGATATACAAACTTAACATTGAACTAATGAAGGATTTTGCCTACGAAAATCCTCCCAAAAAACATGACACATTTCGGGTCACCTAGACCCCCAAGCCCGGCACCTCATTACTGGCATTGGGAGCCTCAGAAATCACGTGGCGAAGCGCATTGCTGGTGGCACATCATCAACATTCACTAGCATTAGCATTGGCATCAGCATTGCTATTGTCGGCGGCATCATCATCGTCGTCATCATCGTCATCACCATCACCATCACCATCATCATCATCATCATCATCAACAACAACAACACAAACACAACACTATTCAATATACATGTAACTATGTATTATAGTTATACAGTTGATACACCTAGATGCTCAGTAACAATTCATCATTTCAAAGTCCAGTCTCTCTTCGTCTCTTTGCAAGTCGCAAGTGTCCTAATTATGGAACACAACCTGGAACATCTGACCTTGCTGGTCGAATTTGTACATGATCCCCCAAAGCGGGACACCAACATCAAAATAGCACTGGTATCTTCATCCCCGAAAACAAGACCAGAATGCTCGACCCCTAAGTTGAGATCCCCCAATATGGTACCGCTGTGGATTGGTTTCAAAACCACTAACCTATGGCATTTCTATTCAAAAAAACCATCAAGAATGGGATTCACAGAGAATTTCCCAACAAAACATGGGGATTTCCAAACATCCAACTCAGAAAACCGGGATTACACAAGCAAATTACCATTCTTGCCGGTAACCCCGACTGTTGTAGCTTGGTATCCCTCCCGGAACCAAATACATCAAGTCTGTTTACATCCGTCCCTGTGTCATCCCCATTGATTGCATTTTCCCATGTTTTTGCTGGAAAATCCACCATAAAATTGGTTGGCTAAAATACCCCACATATCCAATGATAGCGATTAATTATGTCTCATTGCATCCCCGTTAGAACCTACTGCTTTGTCACTATTTCTTTTACAAGCTTTACATGATAACCACCGTCGCCTATATTACATAAACATATATATATATACATCATATATACATCCATATATTCCCATTTATTGTTGGTAACATTTTCCTTTGAACCTGAAGACTTCGGCCACTTTGGGATAGTTAAAGGTGCTCCCCTTCAGTTATCAGTTTATATATAACGCCATTAACTATAGCATGTATATATATAATATACTTAGCCATAGGATATATAATCTATAACAATAATGAAATATGAATATATCATCAACTATAGGTATATAGTTTTTTTTTTTACACACACATATCTATACTATATATATATACAAATATACATCCCCCTAATTAACCCATGTTCCCCAACCACAATCGATGCCAGGCATTGCCAGTTCAGCGGAAATGTTTTGCAAGAACTCTCCTAAAAATAGGGATTCAATGTCAAAGGAAATCTAGAAATATGGATTTCAGATACCTACAATGTCGATTCGATCAGCGAGATTTCATCAACTAAATCATGTCATCAAGGTTTTCACCACTGCAAAGTATGGATAACTTACAAACATAACTTTGGGATCTTACCGAATGTTCCCAATCAGTGGGAAACGGAGAGACATGGACCAGCTCACTGGGAATCCTGCAGCAACTATAGACATCGGGATTCAACGAAAAAGAATAGATGCATTACGAGAAACAATGTCTGGAAAATTGGAGCAACAAAACATGGAAAAGAAGTTGGTGATCAGAAATGATTATGGATGATTATGGATGATTAATGATTAGTAATGACTAGCTATGATATATAGGGGCTATACCATGTTATACCATGTTATACCATTCGACTTTCCAGGTCTTGCTGAGTTTTTTTGGACCAGCCACCATGGCAGAACTCCACCGTGGTTGGGTCCCACTCAATTCGTAGCTCCAACGGGCTCCCCATTTTGTGTTGGGAGCGTGCCTTCACCGATCGTATTCCCTTAGATTTTCCTTAAAAATTCACGACTATTCATATTGTATTTGTTTATCATTCATGTCAATTCATGACTATATCAATCAATGTCCAAGTGGGTCACTATTAATCCCATGTCTATTTTCATCCCATTATCAGCATTAATCACTATTACTCACCATTCGTATTTTTTTTTTGATCTGGTAAACCCAATGATAAATCATCCCCAACGGTTTATTGTATATTATCATTGGGTTTCCCCGTGTTTTTTCACTCAACGTATCTGTCCGTGACCCCGAAAAGCGCCGAAAAAACGGTCCTGGGTTTCAAAGCCTTGGCTGTGGAAACTGCCATCGATGAAGCTCAAACAACCCCGGCCTCAGCGCATCGACCAAAATGTGAGATATCAATCATAAAACCCAGAGAATCTTGGGGATGTAAAGGGTTACTACACACATATATATATATATAATACATATACCCCTGTATCGATATATATATATATATTTGTATATATATATAGATGTATGTATATGTATATGGAGTAGTATTATGATACCGTTCTTGAAAAATGTTAGTCAAATATTGGATCACCCGTCTCAAAAAAACTCCTCACCCCCAACTGCGACTGTCGCTTTGTTTCTGCGTTTTTTTTTCCCCGATCTTCTTCATCGCGAAACGATGTGCCTGGGAGGAGACGTGGTTTGATCTGGCTTGAGACCTGAAACTCATCGGACATGGGAAAACGATGGGACCATCAGTTTATGGAGGTTGGGAAAATCATCAATCCAATGTTTTAGAACCGACATTTTCTGTACACATCTGAGGTCTGGTAACACCTTCAGGTCGTTACTCGTATGTATCCGAATCTCGTTTCGTCCAGGACACAGTTTTCAGCCAATTTGCCCAATTTTTCCGCCAGTTGGTAAAATCCATGGTGATCCCATCATCCACCTGGCCATTTTCGTCAGCCGCTAAGCAATGACGCTTCAAATCGGTGCGGTAAATCACTCAATTCTTGCTGATTATGTTGATTCTTCGAAGAAAAAAAATACGTTTGTTGGTTCTTTTCCCATGATATCTCCCAAAAATTGTTCTGTTGGTTGTTATCCCCAGATATCCCCAGTATATTCCCCCCAAAATGGTAAGTTCTGCCTCCATGTGATGCTTCATCATCGGCTCAGGAGAGTAGCGTCCAGTCCTGATGATCTGCGAAGATCATGGGATACCCAAAAATGGAGGATTTACCATCTGGTTATTTAACAGTTCGCCATGGAAAATCACCATTTTTAATAGGTAAACCATCTATAAATGGGCCATTTCCTATGGCTATGTTAAATAACCAGAGGGTATAATGGAAAATCCGAATCTAAATCATGTATATATGGAGGTTTCCATAAATGGGGGTACCCCAAAATAGATGGTTTATAATGGACAATAACATTAACATGGATGATTTGGGGGTACCCCTATTCTAGGAAACCTCCATATCACGGGGGTATAACCAACAATAAGGAAAAACATAGTAAATACGTTAAATATACTGGGAATAGAATGGACATATCATGAATACCTTCCGGTAAATCAAAGATGGCAAGCTGGGAAATCCCCCCATAAAAAATGGGGAAATCATCGAACCAAACGGGGAATTTTCCATTGCAGGATGGTAACCTGAAAGAATTGGATCTGAACAATGGGGGTTGAGCTATCACCTTGATATCATGGGATAACCAGCAATTTATGACATATGAGTCTGCGGCAAAAGGAGGGATAGACCCCGCCTGTTTTCATAGTCATTTTTCCATGGCAAAATGATGATTTTACCAATGGATTCGATGGAACGAATCTATCAATGGAGCTTTGCTGCGAAAATCATCCAGCGAAATGGTGGGATTTTCCACATCGGACCATGTTCGCCTCACATCTGCGAAGCACGTCCCTGCTTAGAAGTGGTGCTTCTGGTGGTTTATGAATGCCCTCTGGCGCTCACATTCCCTGAACCCTGGTAGCCTGGTGACCAGCAAAACAGGTCTTAAATGCAACCCCTCAAAGATCAAAGGTTTTGATTCGAAGTCCCAGCAACACCACAGTTAGCGCTGAAATGAAACATATTTGATATCAGCAACATTACCTGTAGCATATTTTTTGCCGATGATCTTACCATTTCTATGGGAAGCATGATCCATTCATGCATGAACCAACCCACTCATTGTTGGTAGTTCACAAATGAATGGTTTCATGAAGAGTATGGAAACACATTCCCCAAAAAATGATTCCAAAACAAGCCGTTTATTCTTTACGGGGAAAAACTACCATATAAATTTCGCTCAATCTTGACACATCGGACCTTGTTTGGATGTTTACAAAACATACAAAACCCATAGATATGCCGATTTACCCTATACTTTTCTTATCCCCAACTTTTTTTGGTCAAAATTCCAATGTTTGACCCAGATAAATTGGTTGGTTAACCCCCCCATTCCAACCAACCACTTGGATGGTTGGGAAACTCGGCAGTTAACCCATGATATGTCTGGGTCTTATTCCAATGATCAAAATGGATATTTTGGGCAAATATCATGGGAATATATGATTCCATCAATGATATATTGGCGTATTATTCATCTATGAACTGTTGGCAGCCTGATTTTTGATGGCTTCCAGCCTTGAGCTTCCGTTGCTTCAGCCTCTGTGCGAGGAGCGCTTCGCGCTGCTCCAAGGGCACTTGTGGGTGCCAGAAACGCACCAGCAACACCTGCGATGCCGGTGATTCTGACGGCATCAGAATCTGGCAAACAAAATCAAACAACTTGGATTGGGGGATGTTGGGATGCAAACCAATGCGCATTTTGTTTGAGGCTTGAAAAACTGTGCAGATATTTCGACAGTTTTGGGCGATGTTCGTGTACAGTGTCTACAGGCTTCAAAATTTGGTGGTCTCGAATGGATGCGTCAAGCGGTTTCAAGGCGTCAGGATGGTTGGGGGTGTCCGCAATACCATGAAGTTTCAACCGAGTTGCAATACGCGTGGAGTCGCCGTGATGTTGCACCTGCAGGATTAACATTTGTGCCCACCCCAAGTCCCCTCAGTTTTCACATTTTAACAATACATCTTGACTGGAAAGGACCCGGAAGCATCTTGATACACAAATGATTGTATGATGTATTGTCTTGGTCAGATATTTCTGTCTTTTTGGATTCATGTTCATTCCAGCCAACGAGCGCCTCATCTTGCACGCTTGGTGAGATTCCAATATGTGCTGGGTAATATTCCCACTTTGGCTAGTTCCATAGCAAGTTCGGTTTGAATCAGCATTTTTTGCTGCTTCCACCACTTTACTTGTGCATTTCTTTCCCCATCAAAATCACATTCGAATCTGCTGGTCAAAGCCACATTTAGGCTGTTGTCACCACAATTTTGGCTGGCAAACAAAGTTGGAGAATCATTGATATAGCCCAAAGTTATTGATGATCAACTCAGCATAAACTATGATACTTTCCATTGTCATCCCATTCTGGTGAATACTTTCCCTGTTTTTTTCCTGCTACACCAACATTTTATCGTACTCATCCCCATCATATCACCATTATGTTTGGTAAAGCTTCATTATCAACCGTTACTACCTACTACATCATTGTTACTATTATCAGCATTATCACTATTATCATTATTATGACGATCATTATTATTACTACTATCACTATTATCAGTATTATCACTATTATATCACTATTATCAGTATTATCACTATAATTATTTTTCCCAACTTTTTCCCCTCATAATCTCGTTGGTTCTCCATGGCCACCCGCTGTACGCGCGTTCCTCGTGTTCGTAGGAGTCGTCAAAGACCAGACACTTCCCCGGCTGCCAGGTGCGCCACTCGCGGCCCACGCGCAAACGGCAGCCCGTCGGCACCTGCGGCCCGTTGTGTGTGGAAAGGGTGAGCACATGTGTGATGGAAAAGATGGAAAAGTAAACCACAGTTGAAATATGTTGAGATATGTTGAACTATGTTGAAATGACCAAGCCGACCCGGAAGGGTGTTGTTTTTGGTTGTATCCACAGTAGTTTTGGTACCATTGATCGTTGGAGAACTCCCTATATGCTTTTGGGTCGCTGTACCACACCATTTTCACAGGTGGACACCAAACATGTGCGAAACCAGCAACCGAATCGAAACGCACACGTGTTGGCTCAATTCCCACTATGGATACTATGGCTGGTTTGTTTGTTGCATTCTCAAACCAACCAATTCATTGTGGCAAGACGCACCTAGATTCTAGCAGCTTCAACAAATCCAATTTTGATCGCTAAACCAATCATCATTAAGCACCAATAACCATCACTATCCATACCTAACCCTTACCATCCAATAGTTGATAGTCAAAATTCTTCCTACCAGTCAATATTTGATCGTCAAACTAGTGGTTAGTATTTTGATAGAAAAAACTGGGTCAATTATTACCGTAAAAAGCTAACCATAATCCTAATCAATATTGGTGGATTAATTACCATTACTTTTCATTATCAATAATGATGATTTATATTGATGATTCATAAAAATGATGGTTATGATGGTTATTTTCATAAGCTATGGTTACTATGGTTATTGATGATGATTTTTCTATTGATTTCATCATGATTTTTCTCCAGGCGGACTGCCTCCAATCCCAGGTGGCAGGTAAGGTGGAGATTGGTCGGCCCGCAGTGCGGCTTGAGGCGCGTCCCAGGCGTCAAACCTAGGGATGGTGGCTGTTTCGGATAGCGAATGAATATGGAAAACACCTGGATACACCATCATGATTCATCATTAAATTCATCATTCCTAGAAAATTATGACGAATTAGACCCATGAAAATTGGACAATGAAACCGTGGAATATCTATGCCTTTGAGGAAAATGCTTATTAAACAGTGGATTTGGGAAATCCTCTGGCATTGATTTGGATACAGCTAAAATATGTGCATCCCATGGGATGCGGTAACCAATGGATAGCCAGACATATTCAGATTCAGTTGCAAAAAAAGCAAGTTATCATTCACTCACCCACAATTAATATAGCTTATACTTGGTCATGTACATCTCATATTATGGCTATACTATAAGGCATTCGTCGCCATCACCGGCCGACCCGGTCGCCATCCCGCTTAAGGCGCGGGAAAAGAGGGCTGTCTCTTCGTTGGGACAGAGGCGCCAGTGGCTGGCGATAGCCTCAACCTGGCGATGTAGCTGACCCAGGAAATTACGAGCCTCGATGGCCTCATTGATCAATATTTTTGGGGTAGCTGAGGTAGCTGTATGATTGTTTTTTTTTCCATTTTTCTGGGGAACCTTCCTGATTTTACTACAGTAAATAAACATAGATACATGAAAGTAGATCATCTTCGGAAAGCATCGATTTTCCCTATGAGTATGGGTCAACACCTTGGACTTCTCACCAAAATTGCTGAGAAACAGCTTGAACATCATCTACTTGCTCTTTCCATGGTCCTTTGCATCGTCCCTGTATAGGACAACCGCGATGGGGTCATTCAGGATCTGACCCGGAAACCATCTGAAGCTGATGCAGCGTCAAGTCGTCAGGAAATTTCCCGTCTCAAGAGCAATGTCTCCGTCACGGATCGAAACACGGATCGGTGTCATCTTGAAAGAAGATGTGTGCTTTAGGCCAAGGGTGTCCATGATCTTGAATTGCCAGCCAACCATTGTTGGCAACAAATAAATTGAATTGCTCTGTAGGGCTTAAGATTTGTTGTGCACTGCATGTGCGAGCAATGAAGCCCTGGACCTATGTATGCGAGTCTCTGCGCAGGCACCCTGCATGCACTCAAACATGAGCGTGACACACGCTCAAAGAATTTCCATGTAAGACATATCACACTTGCTGGCATGTGATATAGAACATCAAAGGTTTTGATCCGCAGTGTCTGTTTTGTCCCATAATTTCGAGAATTATTGCATAAGTAGCAACCTTAATTTGCCATATGGGGGTGGATGAAAAACATTTTCTTGGTTTAGTATCAATATCTACAACCAATATCTTAACTCTACTGGTGTATATATATATGTACACATATGAACACCATATTTATCTGTCTATGTATATATATATATATGTATAAAAGCTCTAAATAATAAACAAACCATCTGTCTATATCTCTATCTATATCTTTCTATATGTGTCATATATGTTAAATAACCATTTCCCCACTGCTACCAACAATGGCACCTCCGTTAGCAGCTGCCAGGTGCGCGGGCAACGGCTCTCAGTGTCCACCTGCAAACCCAGCAGAGGGAACTCGCGCCAAATGCCCGTCCTCGGCGACTCGTGGGAAGCTTCATTTTTTTTGAGTTGTTTGGATGGGATTGAGATTCATTATAAATGCTACGTATGTACACATATATATATATATACATACGTCGCTGGTATAACTATTTTGCTAGGATTATGTGGTAACCCGATGCCACATATTTGCCTTATCTGATTCTCAGTACTGACTGGGAACTTATGGATACCCCTCTGATACCTGCGTTATTTTATTGGGACAAAAAGATGGTAAATGTGGAGAGATGGGACGGTTCATTGGCTTGGTTTGTTGCGAAAAAAACGACGGTTGAAACTAGCAAGTGTGGGTCTTCGAATGACCATGTACTGTAAGGATTTTGTTTGGAACAAACATTGGGGATGCAATGGGGATGTCAATGTGGACTACCACCAATTATTGCGGGGCTATTATGCCGATGAATGCGGGATACCATCAGCAACCCCAAAACCTGGGATTTCAATCTTGCATTGGTCTTAAGGTTAGGAATGCAGATATGGGATACATGGAGGATATCAACAAAGGAAAATGGGGGGAATTGGTGGCCGGTGTATGTTGTATTGCCAAGGAAACTGTTTCTCAGGTTTCTACTTTAATCCATCATCCCTGAGGCCTTGCAGCAGCCATGACATCATCTGGGAGGAATGTACTGCATCATTGGCTTTCGTTTGAAACGAGCCTTTGCTTTCCATGGTCGAACCGCTGATGCCGACCATCATGCCTTTGCTATCGATTTTTCCGGTTTGTCAAACATCAATATCGTGGTTGGTTGCTATATCAAGTTGGTGGGTTGGCTTATTGAAACCGCTCAATCAACCAACTTGAAATATCAACCCATCCACTGTTGGATAGATTCTTACTTTTCGAGGTCCGAGTCCAATTTCACGAGTAAAACCATCCACCTTTCGTGGTCGCCATACTTTTCGGGGTTTCCTTAAAAATTGGGATACCCCTAAGCACCAAGTGTTTCCCCACTCAAGAATGATCAGTGACTTGGATAGTTTGGGGAACCATGTTAAGAAACCAGGGATATTTCCATGATATTTGAGTGACATTCCATTCTATTCCCATTTATAGTTGCTAACTCACATCAACCCCTCCTATTCTTGATGGTTGACCTCTATATTTTGTCGCTGAAACCAACATAACATCACCATTTTGGCTGGTCAAATGGCTATTCTTTACCCTTATTAACAATTTTACCCACTGGTAAACATACAAATAACTATGGAAAATCACCATTTTAATGGGTAAATCAACTATTTCTATGGCCATGTTCAATGGCAATGTTAGATTACCAGAGGGTAACTATGGATGATGAATCTCCAAGAACATCCCGAGTATATTCTCCCCTACTTCCATGACACTTCGATCTGGCGCTGGTAAAATCCCACATGATTCACCGATAACCAGTATTGATCATTGCTAATCATGATTGTTGGTGCTTAGGGGTATCCCACTATTCGTATTGTTGGTAAAATTAATATATACTATTAATATCCCACTTAGGTAGGTATCATTAATATATACTATTAGTATTGTTGGTAAAATCACTATGATGAATCAATCAATCATTCAACATTATTCAACATTTATTCTCCAATCACCAGGCAAAATCGCCCATCATTAACTGGTTGGTGGTATACCTACCCCTCTGAAAAATATATGAAAATCAGGTGAGGGATCATCATCCCCAATCTGGTTGGGGAAAATAACCCAGCCATGTTGCAAACCACCAGATAAGTGGTTGATAACCATAGTTACAACCCATTTATAATCATTGATGAACCAGTTATAGTTAATAACCCATTTATAATACCATAGTTATAACCATAGTTATAGTTACTAAGCCATTTATAATCATAGTTATATCCCATTTATAACACATCTATAACCCATAGTTATAACCATAGTTAACAACCATCATTTATAACCACTTTGGGAATCTCCACGTCTCCGGTCCAAGATACCCCTCCGCCAGGCTTCGGTCGTGTCCCCTGACCTCCGGCCACGCGGACGCGGCGGGTTCCGCGTCTGCCGCATCGAGCTGTCGTAGTTCAGCGAGGATCTCCTGCCTCGGTCACAATCCCACTTGGTAAATGGGTTATAGCAGGTATATATATGAACTATCACCAGTTATATGTATATATATGTATATGTATATATGTACACATAATTAATATATATATATATATATATGAATTATAGTAAAGTATATGTATATATATATATATGTATGTAATTATATGTATATAGGTTATAAGCCACTAACTAACTGGGATGCACATCCAAGTATGGTCTATATGGGGATTATATGGGGATATGTATGGGGATTTTTGATGGGGACAAATGAACAATAACGGGAATGGTGATAAAGCAATGAATAATGTGGGGAAGGATTGATAGACAATGGCACTAATGCGCATATAATGGAGATAAGCTGGAGATAAATTTTGAATATAAGTGGATATACTAGCATCAATAATACGTAAACTTCATTTTTACTATGAAACCTACTTTTGAGCAGGATTCATAATAACAAACAATGCTCAAGTATCATTCATAATTTGATGATCGACAAATGGACCATATATGGAGCTTAAGCCACAAACATAGTAGACTTCAGCAACTAAAATGGGGATCGTAGACAGCAAACAATGGGAGATGACAAACAAAGATGGAACCTTTCAATGAGGAAATGGGGAAGATCACCAAAAACGGAGGCATAGTGGAATAGTCTTGACTTGGGGAAAATATGATCAACTAAAGCCGGGGCATCATGGGTACTGGGTAGTGCCGCAGATCCCGGATATGGGGCTATCCTCCAAAAAACAATTACCTGGCCCCCGGTCTTCTCCAATCTTCCTGGATGGAGCCAATCTATTCCACTACGTAGCCGACCTCCCACCTTCTCTTGTTGATTGCTTATCTCTTCTGACTTCTCTCATTTCCCATTCCACACCGTTCCATACCCCAGAACAGTCCAGAGGACAGTGAAAACCATGGCCCTTTTCCGTCAAAAAGCCCTTCCAAGAATCCATTGTTTACCCTCTGGTAACTTCATAGCTAGTGAACATGGCCATAGAAATATAATGTTAGTTGATTTACCCATTAAAAATTGCGATTTTCCAGCCATTTATAGTTGATTTGCCCATTAAAAATGGCGCTTTTCCTTCGTTTTTTCCTATGTCAATCCATTGGTTCAGGGCTTTCTGCCGACAGGCGAAGCCACCAATGATCTTCCAACTTCTTCATCCATGGAAAGTCTTCCACCTCTGGCGGACACCGATGGGAGCACAGTCCAAGGGCAATGTGGGGCTGTATGAAATTCAGTCATGTGGTAAACCCAATTTATAAATCATCTCCAATATGTCTTTACAGTAATGTGGCAAATCATCATTAAATCATCATTCAGTAATGTGGTAAATCCCAGAAATGTTTTTTTTTGGGTTGTATCAACCATCCCTAAATGGTAGGTTTACGCCATTGGGAGAATCCCGCTGCATTTGGAGCTGGAACTCCACGCGAAATGTGTTGTCAATCCCCCATGATGCTAGTTGGGGTTTGTTGGAAAGTAGGATAGTCAAGAATCTCATATCTATTTATCTATATCTCTATTTATCCATATACCCATATATCCATATATCTATATCTGTATGTAATCATCATTTTGCCCATGGAAACTGCCGTTTTTTTTGGGTATCGATGGACAACCCCCGACCGAATCCTCCCGCACCCGATGCCAGGGCGAGGAGTAGAGCTGGGGTAGGAAGTGCGAGGGCCGTTGCAGCGGATGCACCCAGAAGGGCGTAGGGCATCGCTCGACGGCCTGGTTTTCCCCAGGTTTTGGGCCATCCAGTCCACTGGTTGGGAGATCATCTGTGGCATAGGATGACCATGTTTCAATGGCCAGCTGACAGAAGCTTTTGATCCAGGAGTGAGAAGAATAGTTTGGGTTACCGGTTACCCAACAGGTTTTGGTCGGTGAAAGATCCAGATTCTGGGCACAATTTTGGTCATCATATCATCTTGCTATTCCCCTACAGCACATCAACCAAGTAACTGACTAGTTGCTAGTTGGTTTCAAGAATATATCGAACTATAGGATGGGAATCGAATGGGATATCTGGAGGGTTCGGTTGTTGCTTGAGCTCTCGGAATGGAAGCCGCGAGGGCATCGCCAAAGTCAGTTGTTGATAAGTCCTTCATAAAAATGGATGGTAAGCTAAGATTTCATCATAATCCCCACATGCACACGCACATGTGCGCATATATATATATAGATATGTATATATGTATTAGTATAGATCCATAGGTTGTTGCTCCCTACCAATACATCATCCCATTAACCACTAACCACTATTAGCCATTATTAACCACTATTAAGCACCATTAACCATTGACCAAACCACCAACCAGCCTCCTGGTGCCCCGCCTGCATGGCCACTTTCTCCGCCGCTGCCAGGTCGCCCAGCATGCTGTGCGACAGCGCCCAGCTGCTGTAGGCATGGGGATGGCCTCACCAAGGTGATGCCCCGACAAAAACCATAGGAACAGGGTCAAAAGCCATAGGAAAACCCATAGGAAACTATGTGGAACACGGTACTTAACCATCAAAAACAGTGATTTTACCTGCATAATACATGGCTTTTCATAGGCAGTTCAACAGGAATCTCATGGTACTTAAGCATCAATTACCGTTCCAATTATGGAGATGTAGTTGACACTTGCCATGTTTAATGATAAGAATTCCCTGGAACTTAACAATGAATTGTGGGGTTCTATGGGATTCTCACTATCAAAGATCTTGGGGATATAATTGATACATGGTGGTGGAACTTCAAAAATTGTGATTTACCTCCTTGTGGACGAAACTGACAACTATTATGGCATTACAATTGGGATATAATGGTTAATACAACCAACGATACGATAGGTTTTTCTTAAAAAACAGGAGACAGGTACGACCAGATCATTTTACATGTGTCCCATGATTCATTACATTGCTTTACATTGGGTTACATTACATGACCTTACATTTTCCATTCCATTACACATACATTCTCATCTTTGCCTCTTTTGATATTCTCATGAATTCCAATTTACTGGTGGTTAAATCCACATTAATATTCTTAGATCCCTATTGATAATAGGTGAATCATCATCATCATCATCACCATCATCACCATCATCATCATCAGAAACAAACATCATGTACAAATGGGCCATCTCTACCATAGCGATGTTAAATAACCAGAGGGTATTAGATCCCCAAGAAGTATTCCCTCTGGTTGTAACATTAATTTCCCACGAAATATCTCCATTGTATCCCATTTAAATGACTCATAAACATCCCATTCAATTCCTATACCATTGTAACCAAAAAACAATCATTTGCCCATAGCTTCATAGATTATATTCCCACATATTCCCCCATGATACCCTCTGGTAAACAAACAGAACTATGGAAAATCACAATGTTAATGGGTAAATCCACCATTTCAATGGCCATCGCAAACGGTTAGTTTACCAGAGAGTATCCCCCATGATATCCCCCATCCAGTGGCCGCCTGCAACTTCTTTTTCCGCCTCGGCAAAGAGCTGCGCGGCGCGAGCGAAGCTCGGCCGTCCCTGGCCCGGCGAGGCCTGCGCGACGGCGCTTAAAATCGATCCGCTTTTGGGTGTCGAAACATGGGAAAATCATCGGAAAGTCATAGGGAAACATGGAAAACGAGGGGAAATATGGGAAATCAACTATAAATGGAAGTTAAACATGATTTTTTCATGGGATTTAACATGATTTAACTATATTTAACCATCAACTATAGAGGTTTTAATCAACAATTGAGCCATTCTGAAAACCTTCAGTCACTCCCTATGTCGTATCATTTTGGGTACGCCAAGCTTACGCGCGTAGAGTTTTTCCTTACGCGAAGTTCTTACGCGGCCTTACCCAAGTGAGGGTTTTGCTTACGCCAAACGCGTTATGACAAGGCCCTTACTGAAAATGTAAAGGGAGGGTTTTGGAGCGGCTCAATTGGGGTTTCATGGGATTTAACCGACAACTATAAGAGGTTTTCATGGGGATGATTAAGCCAGCTCATTCATCCAGTAATCCATTAATTTTAGATTAAAGCAAGAAATCATTGGGCAAATTGATGAATGGAGAAGTAATGTGGCCTATTCTATTCCCGCTCATTGTTGGTTATACAGTTATACCCCTCTATTTGCTGGTTGTTCTCCTATCCATCAAACTTGGGGATCAACGCTTATGGAAGAGTTTTTCCGGATGAAACGCTGGCTCTGAAAATAGGCTACTCCCAATTCCCATTTTTATCACCATTTTCATCCATTTTCCCTAGTAAAATATCGATGCGTGGGTACCCCCATATTTGTAGAGCGGGCTGCGTAGCTCCAAGGCAGCAAAACCATCTGATTCGTGACACCGGCTGCGGATTGATGCTGGGGCCCCCGTTTACGAGAGCGTTCAGTTGGTGCACATAACTCCAATGTCACTATGGTTTATGGTACCTATAACTATAGTATTCATGGGGTTTATAAACCATCTTATAACTGTGGGGCCCCACATTGTAGTGGCTAATGACCCTTTGCGTCCAAGAGTCTGGATAGGGGGACCTATCGGAGGGGTGCTGCAGGGGTTCAGGATGTGCACAGCCAAGAGACATATCATTTTATTCACTACAAAACCACATGTAGGTACTGTTGGTTATATGGAATATGTCCATTAAATACCCATTAAATACCCATTAAACCCCATTTAAACCACCATGAACCATAGTATTAGTCGGATATGCATTAGAGGGGGAATCTAATGAACTTTAACGAACAAAACCATTTAATGAACTTGAATGAACTCATCCATTTACCAACTGCTTGGTATCCATAGTTTTTCAGCGATGGCTTCACGGGTACCGCGCCTCCATTCGCAGTCCCTGCTGGTTGAGGATTTCTCCGACCAAGCGCAGCAGGGCAGCAGGCCGTCCGCGCTGGAGGAAGGCCTCTTCGCCGTCCGTGTGCTGAATCGTGGAGTTTGAGAAGTGGTCACCCTCTGGTAAACTGACGGTTTGCTATGGAACATCTTCATTCTTGATACGTGCTAAGTAGATCTAAGTAGGACATTTTCATACATTTTCCATAGCTATGTTAGCTTTCCGGAGTAGCTCTGTAGAAACGGGTATATGAGGGTTTATCGCCCACTTATTGTCACCAGTTAACTCCATCATGGCCCGTTTTCGTGGGGGTTCTGAATCCATGGGGGTTTCATATGGAGTTTCTTGAAGATTTTCCCTTCATTGAATTCTGGCAATGAACCAATAAATGAGGAGATCAGCAAATATGGTTGATGAACAAGTGCAGATTGGGATGCACAAGACAGTACAACTTTGGAGATATGCCGCGATACAAGGCCACATTTGTAATTAGTTCATAGCCACTCTTTTTGAATCCCAAATGGAACACTCCCAGGGGGGGCATCTCACCAGGTAAAAAAGAACGATTTGACAAAATGGCGAGATGACCGACGGTTGATTTGGATAGCAAACATATTTTCTTTGCTCCCAAGAAATGGTATCCTTGAAAATTGCCAAAAACAATCCATGAATCTATTCTAGTACCCCTCGGAACGAAACATGTCTCAGCTACCCCCATGTTCCATGGAACGGTGCATTCACCTGTTCCAAAATGTTGTATGTGCGAGACTTTTGGTTATGTATGGTAACTACAAGAAATTTTATGAAAGCAAACACCATATTTGATGGAGACAGCCATTCTACCATTTTTGAAGGTCTACCAGCCCCTGAATGGGATCACAGCTGTTCCCTCCAATCCTAGCTGATGACTCATCGATGTCTTAACGATGTTCGCGTTGATAGTATTGAAATGCCATGACGATGCTTGTTTGCCGGGGTAGAGCCTCTGAATTCTCTGCTTTGTGGCTCCAAGCCATCACCAGCATGGCCCTATTCTGCAGGCTGCTATTCCACACCACCAATGTTGGCAATATCGGCATTGAGCTTTCCCAGCTAGGTGATTGCTGCTCCATCTTCCATCAATTATTGCACAAAAGCCGCCTGATCAGGATCTGATCAGGATCTTGATTGCCTGCAAGTTGCATTAAGTTAACAGGTTTGCTGCCGAAAAAATGGCACCAAGCTTCTCAATTTGGCCGCCACCAACACAAGGACTCATTGCACGAGATCCATCCCAAGTCGCAGAATCATAGTCAAGGAGCTCGGAATAGCCATGAATCAACATATTACTTCCTTTTTTTTTCCAATACGTTGTCCAATTGTTGGTAAAAAAATCATTATATCCCTAAGATTTGTATCCCCAGTTATATTTTTATAATATATATATACACATGTACACGTATATATAAATCAACCATATTACATGTAAAACTTATACGTTACCTCCATGACTTTCCCGTTCTTTTGTGGATTTCCACAGCTCCCCTGCCTTGCCCAGCTGCAAGGCATCGTCGAAACGCTGCTCGTAGACAAGGCACACCAAGAGGAAACGCTGCAGCAGCGCCTGCAAAACTGGAACGAAAATGTGGAAGAAAACGTGTCTTTTACCGGAAATAGATGGTAATACAGTATTAATACATCCAAAATTGAAGCTTCATGGCATTGTTGGGTTTACCACATTACGTTCAACATTTGGTGATCTACAGCTATGATTCATGATTATCACTTTAATTATTTTTAAAATAATAATATGGACATTGCATGTGACAATGCAAAAAATATGCATTTTCATCTCTCACATTAGATTGCCCTTGATATTCTTCATCTACAGCTAAAAATTCAACGATTGCACCCCCAAGAATCACTTAAAGAACCGCAAGGTCGTGGTAGTATTCGGCCATCAAAGGCCTATTTCGGGATTGTGATCCGCTCCTTAACACCTTGTATCCAAGTATCATTCCATCCACCCAGAATTGGGATGGGGATCTTTTATCTTTTGCGCCTAACAAGCTGCCTCAATTCCCAACATTGATAGTATTTCCATGATGAATCACGTGTTTGATTCGGGTTTCCCAATATTCTCTCCTGTACATATTCAAAACATATTCCAAATATGCCCAGTATTTCTGGTTGGTGGTATACCTACCCCTCTGAAAAATCATGGACTTCGTCAGTTGGGATGACATTCCATTCCCAACTAAGTTTCTGGAAAGTCAAAATCCACCATGGTTCCATGGTTCCAGGCACCACCAGATTTCCAATCCAGCTGTTTGATCAGCTGATCAGCTGATTCAGCTGGTTCACCCAATAAATGTAGGTATTAATATAAAAGCCAAACATCTGGTGGGTTCCATATCATCTTGGTTCCACATTTTCGGCGGCTGAACTGTTTTTAGCGCCTCCCATGCTGTGTCTCTGCAAACAGCGCGTTGCAGCAAGGGCCGTGCCGCCGCGAAATGGGCACAGGCGTCCTGGCGGGGGATCATAAATATATGGGTCAGTATATATGTACAGACATATATACAATATGTACATATATATATAATATGTACATATATATATAAATGTGTATATATATATACATGTTTACATTTGTATATATTGATTATACGCCCTCTAAAAACATCATATATTATATATCATGATAGTGGGTTATTATTTCCGCATAATATTCTGCATAATTTGCCTTGTACATCATATCCCTTCTGTTTGCTCCTCGTATCGACCTGCATCTTGCTGGAAAATAGCGAGGACATACCTAGGCACGACCCAGGTTGACGGACCGGGAATCCGGCAGATATGGTCAGAAAGGATTTAAGTCGAATCTGAATAGAATCCTTCAAACAAAAATCTGAATTTTCGATTCACCAACGAGAAATGCTGTGTAGCATGTAGAAATGAGAACGGTGCAGGTGTCCGTTTGAATATTTCCGCAAAAAAATGCTGCAGAATGTCAACCCAGTCCCTCCTACCATTGCCATCATCCCTCTACTGTAGATCCCCCCCACTCCCGTCATATTCGGGGGTCTTATACCAAAGTCCAATAGCCAATCACACTGTGGCCAACCATTTGTTGCTTTAGTATCCATCTGGTTGGTGGTTTCAACCCCTCTGAAAAATAGGAAAGTCAGTTGGGATGATGACATTCCCAACTGAATGGGAAGTCAAAAAAATCCATGGTTCCAAACCACCAACCAGCTATCAATTCTCCAAAAACCATGGATTTCTGGGTCTATGAATGATTAAGTCCCCTGAGATCATCATGGTATCTTTAGGGAGAAACAAAGAAGCACCATTTGAAACAAACCAATCAACATTTTATTGGTTTATATCCCCATTCTCCAATTTTCGCTGAATATTCCTCTGTGATAGATTAAGATTAAGATCGCATTTTGGATCACTTATGACAACTTGTTGCAGTCTGGATCACCCGAAGCCATAGCCACCCCCAGCCGAAAACCATCGATCATTCCCGAGCGACCACAGGCAGCCCAGCAAAGCTGCATTTGAAAACTCCGGCTCCTGGCAATGTTGGGAAGTTATTTGGAAGGCAGTGCTCCAGTTTCTTAGCTAAGTTGGTGAAAAGAACCAGTTTAACTCTTGGTTTTGTGGGTGGGAAATAAATATAGTTGATAGGGGCTATAATCGAAGTGACAACCGTGGGGCCACCTTGCAGCAAACTGAATTGTAACATACATAATGACTGGGAAAAAGTAGGGTTTCCACAATAATAATGAATATATTACCAGAATTACACTGAGTAAAGTCTTGTGCATTCCAGTTACTGCGGTAGACTAATTGCATCCTATAAATATCGGGGGGAAACATCCCATTCATAATATAGCTGGGTTATATGTATATATATATATATATATGTGTACATATTTAAATTATATGTATACAATTGAATTCACTGGGATCAAGTGGTTCATCAGCTCGATCCAGCCATTTCGGGAGGTATAAAACATATTTCTTGAGCACATCAGTACGTATAATTTACCCTAGGATGGACTAACATATGGAACCCCCCATGGTTTCCTAACGATTAAAAAATGGTAGTTTTTTCCACATTTTTTGTATGCTTACAGGAGGGTGCAAACCTGATGTGAAACCAATAGAAACTTCCCAGAATATCTAAATAATTGGCTGAAATTCACGATAAATGGATAAGGAGATGTTCCATTGCAAGGGCTGATAGGTTACTAGAAGGTATGGAACATAGAACGCCCCAACAAAAACTTCTTCCTTCCTAAAACCAACATCGCGAGGAGTTTAGTCATTGTTTCAACACCTCAAACGTGTTGCTTTTTCAACCCCTCCAAACAGCGAACTATGGGTTTGCACAACATGGGGGTATACTCTCAGCGATTTTGATGATGATGAACCTGGGACCCTGGTTTCAGTTTGGGAATTCTACAGATGGTTAACTGGTTGGTGGTATACCTACCCCTCTGAAAACTATGAATTCGCCAGTTGGGATGATTGTTCCCAACTATATGGGAAAGTCATAAAATTCATGTTCCAAACCACCAAACAGTTAATCTTAGATACCTGGAAAGAACCATCTCACATGGCTATTCTATTCCTGAAATTTCAGCCATCAATCTACTCAAGCAAGGCGGCGGATCCTGCTCGTAGCGCTGCTGCGCAAAGTACAGGATGCTTTGCACCTGCAAAATTAATCCAATGGCCAATACTTCAGTGTTTGCTGGAACGTTTCCTTACATGTAACCTGGTAGTTTCAATCCCAGTTATTTCTGGAGATATTGGGAATGGTTTAGCATTGGCTTTACCAATGGGCCCGCAGAAGCTGTTCAGTGAACCAATATCTCCAGCTAAGGATAGAGCTTCTATTCAATAAAATTGGTCACTTGTGCTGGATATCATCACCACATATCATATGGATGATACCCTGATGATGCTTAGTGTAATCTCAACTTTTCAATTGAAACATATTCATTTTTTCGAAAAGGCGGGTCCTTGAAACTGGGTACAAGATGCACCGAAGTTATGGTCATATTTTTATTGGGGAAGTGATTATGAACACATTGGGTTTAAGGGTAGTCCATTTTTAAACAAATCCGTTTGCACAATGTTCCCTCCGTCATTTTAACATACTGGCTAGTTAAGAACGGGGTTCTCAGTTTGTGGATGATATCCAGTGTATATACATACTTGAGAAGGGGTGACACGAAAGGTAGTTGTGTCACAGGGGGCGCGGGGGATGACTCAGTGCGAAAGCCGACATGCGACCGGGCCCTTTTCTGCTGACACCAAGCCTTTGGCTTGTCAATATGGACGTCATGCGCTAGCAAATCACCGCTTTGACAGAACGAAGGGAAAATTTCTGTCCAACCGAAGCATGGAGAAGCGCCGACGTTCCTTTGCTTCACCCGTTTGCTTGCA